>OBUW01000040.1_pt1 | contig 108281 bp, 63 predicted proteins | sample 1475761 | NCBI WGS metagenome assembly OBUW01 (sample SAMEA2579908, study PRJEB22360) | human gut metagenome | biome: human gut; feature: human-associated habitat; material: faeces | place: Denmark | collected 2008/2010
GCCTTATGCCATCTTTTTTCTTGGCTGGGGCTACAACCGCCAATGCTGCTTCATAAGTAGTTAAGTATAGGTTGTCATCCATCTGTATTTTAAGTTTGTATAGTTATTTTGCAAAAGTATTGATCAGAGTATAATAAACATAATCGTGATGTTTATCTTTAGCATTTTCTTTCCTGCTTTTTTTTTTCTCTTCTGTGCATCTGTCACAATAGAAATCATTACAGACTCTGCCGCGAAATCGGATTGATCTCTGGCGATTGGAACTTTTTCGATCTGTTAAACCCGGAGGTTTCTCGCACCCAATTTAGAAAATTTTTCCTGTGTATGGTACGATAAGTTAAAACCTTAATGTCAGCCTTGTGTAGAAATAACGCGGATAAAATAAGTGATTGTTCCGGAAATTCTCGGAACTGCGGCAACGGTGCTTTGTCTTGCAATATTCCATTGTCATTCAAGTACCTCATTACCTGCAAATGATGTTGGTGTAATGTCAACTGAACTGGAAAAGGAAACCTGTTATCTGTATTGGCATCATTTTTGATTTATAATATATGCCGAAGAAATTGTAAGTAGTTTGTTGTTTTGTGCAGAATTCTGTTACTTATTGTAGAAGATTGTATTCTAAATTGTTTCATATAGTCAAAAATATGATTTATGTGTTGTGTCTATTTGACAGGCATTTTTATTGTGGCTTTATAATGTGTAATTGACAAGCCAAAACATTTTAAATTGAAAAAAAAGGTCAACTATCAGATACAGTATATATACTCAATTACAAATGTCTTTGAATTCTTGCAATATCTATAGTCCTAGATTGCTGTAGAACAAAAAGAGAGCCAAAGAATTCAACAGAAGGAAGAAGAATGTTCGAAAAGACTGAATTAGTTCTCTCTTCAAAAAAACCATGTGTCTGTATGCAAAGTTGCTAAAACAGTTTGAATGTTTCTACCATCTATTCTGGAGGTCCTCTTTATTCAAAGTATTCTATAACTCATGTATATCCTCTTGTTAACTACGAAATAGACACAATTCCTCTTTTTTTTTTCTCGGTAGCTTACAACTTGGTTGATTTGTTGGCGAGCCTTGAGGTTAAACCACCAGCTAGTTCAGCAGTTCAGGTTCTGACCAACAAGTAGCAGTTGTTTTCTGTATTTACCACTCTGTATAACCTTTTCAAATTCTGCTTTAGGATTAAACTTATCAAAGTTCGTAAAATCGTCCCAGTGAAAATGCTCAATTGCTGCCAAAAAATACAAATATTCATCCATTTCATTTTTGTAGCCATCAAAATTTTCAGCAGCATAACCCCTGTACCAAGTCATATAATCTTTCCATACATTACGTTCATCAAAAAATTGAAATCGACATATTGAACACAAAGCGGAATAGACATATAAAATTCGTAAAGCGAGTCTATGCTTGTTGTATAACAAATCTCGAAAATGATCATCAAATAACATTAAGAAACGAAATAGTGGTATGGGGAATTTGAAAAATTTACATCCATTTATGCACATCATTAATCTTGCTACTACATCTTTGAGTATTGATAGTTCTTCTGAAATCTCTGAACTCCCTTCGCCAGAACCAAATTCGTCAATATCATTTTTCAAATCTTGAATTATGGGATATTGGCATTTCTCAAATGTTGGTGTTTGCATTTTTTCAATTCCATGGAAGAACAAAAGAGGGCTCATATCAGATTTCAAAATAGTGGGAGCACAACTCATTATAGTGTATCGAATGCCCTTACTTATCTGAATTAGGTCTCCTCGTTCCTGTGTAAAATCAATCAATGGCAGCAATCTATGTGGATGCACTCCCAAATACGAGAATACTAGAATGCTTGACACAAGTAATTCCTTAGCAGATTTTGGATCGTCAAAACTGGCAATATTAGAATCATCTTCTATTGAACCTATCATGTGTTTGGTCTTGCTTATTGTGTCCATAAAATATTTTGTAGTATTTTCAAAAATATTGTCCAATTCGTCCACGTTGGTATTGTAAATGTTGACTAACGACTTTTCATCCTCATCTGCGTCAATACTTTGTAGTTCGTCCAAATCCAACGTTGTCAGCAAGCCCATTGCTGATAATGCAAACATACTTTTCCTCACCAACTCACTTTCTAAAAAGAGATAGGGCACTTTGTACTTCCAAGTGTTGTGTATGTTCTTGTTTACCCCGAATGAAAAAAAATTGATACACTCTTGATCAAAAAACTGTAGTAGACGCAATTCAAATCTAGTTATACCTAGCATACTGGTTGAATTGGTCAATACCAAGTCACGCGATAATTTATCGTAATGGTAGGGATTTATGTCTGGTACCTCATTGTTTGAAACATATAAATTGTTGAGCTTATCAGAAGTTGACGATGATGATATTGGAGAGATTGCAGTTGTGGATGAATGAGGTGTTGATGTTTTCTCGTCTTTACTCTCTTGTGGTGATCTGCTTGTCTTTCTTCTGTAGCCTTTTATGGGTGCCAAGATGGGATAAATACATGTTCTTTTGGTATATCGACAGTATTCACAAATAGGCTTTTGTTCGTTACACTTCAAAAGTGTTAGTAAACAAATCCATTATGTTGGACTCGGTTTATAAATTAGACATACCTTTATTTTAAGCTTTTTACAACTAACACAACCTCCTCTTGATCTCTTTTTCTTTTCTTTGGTGAGTGGTACTGACATTCCTTGGCAAAGATAAACCACCGCAGTATCTAAGTTGCTTACAAGAGATTTATCAATTTTCCCTGTTCTAGAATTCGTTCATTTGCACTACCATAGTATTTCTCCCAGATTCTGCGATAACCATATAGCACTTTCGGTATCAAGGCTTTCAAGTTCTGGCTGTCTCATACACCAGCATAAAAATTTGTCTTAACTGGGTATTGATTGTGTATTTGTCAATATTGTGAAATAAAAAAATAGCGTGGTGCAGTATTAACCTTGATCTAGTCTGGCCTTTGACCCAAAATATAATTGTCAAAAAAAATTTGACAGTGAATTTTGACAAATATAGAATGAAAAAGATTAAGTTCCAAAGTTGGTAAAATACCTCTAAACAGTACCTAAATTAATTATTGATAGTCAAAAAACAGCTTGCAGTGGATTAATAAATATTTGGTGCAATTTCATAGAACTTTTCATGAAGCAGGCATGGTTTAGTTACACTAAAAAACGACCACTAACATAGAAAATTACAAGTCAACAAACTGGGCGTGTGGCGTAGTTGGTAGCGCGTTTGCCTTGCAAGCAAAAGGTCATGAGTTCGACTCTCATCTCGTCCAGAAACAACTCAAATATAACAGTTGCTTGTTATATTTTTTTGAATGTTTTGTTTGTAAATTTCGCAGTCAAGTGCAGAATCATTTCTTTTTACAAATTGCCAAGTTCCATTTGCTAACAACTTGAAATACTTTCTAATTTGCTGATAGTATTAAATCTGGCTAGCTATTTTTTAATTCAAACCATTGTATTATGGGAGGTATAATCCTTCTTACGGTGTTGCTGCCCATTGTGGCATTGGTGGGAACTGTACTTGGAACAATGCTTGTTGTTCCAACTTTGTTATTCAAGCCTTTATTTGATATAACGCTTTTGCTCACTTTATTGCTGCCACTTTTCGCTGTGGTAGGAACCATATTTGCTTCATTAGTAGCACTCCCCACTTTATTGGTCAAACCAGTCTTCGATATAACACTTTTATTCAAAATGTTTGAGTTGGATTCTGTTGTATTGATACTTATTTTGATATATCTAATTGTCAGACGCTTCAGAGAAAACTCCGAGCCGGCACATAACACTATTGTCAACAACAGTAGTAAGCTATTATCGCTTCCAGACGAATTGTTTATTGAAATAATGAGTCTATTGAACCAGCTCGACAAAATAAATCTTTTATTTGTGAACAAGAGAATGAATAATTTGGCACGAGTAAGTTTGCAAAGAGTGATTTACGTTAACAATGGGGGTCCAAGAATCTTGATAAGAAGAGAATTCAATACTTTGTTCTACCTAAAACATACCATAATTACCGAGACGCAATTCAGAAAATTACTAAGTTCAGACAAGATACATAACGTTAAAAAGGTTGAATTCTTCAGCGATGTTATATCATATAAGAATTTAGAACTTTTGTCAAAAAGCAATGTAGTTGCCACTTTTGAACATAAAGAAGGAAGCAGTTTGACAAATTCTAAAGGTAAGTTATCTGCCAATGGCTTTTCAATATTGGACGTTAATGATTTTCTATTGAAGGAAACTTCAACATCAGCTAATCTTTCAATAGATTGCAGTGGTGTAACTGTGTTTCGAAAGCTTTCTCCAAGGTTGATTCTAAGATCTTTGAAGTTACAACGCATACACTTGGCAAACTTACTTCTTTATCACAACTTTGAACCGATTGAGATCAAAAATTTATTTTTAGGGTTTGAAGAAAAAACCCCATCAGTTATTCCAATAGCAAAAATATTCAAATTAAATAAAATTGAGTCCCTTGAACTTAGTTTTGAAACAAAACCAACTGAAGTTGAAATGCAGCAATTCATGTCACAACTAGTATCACTAAAACATCTATCCATAATGTCTCAGAACTTCAGATTTGATAGAGCACTAAACTCTTTAGATCCCAACAGTCTTGAATCATTTCATGTTATTGTAATAGGCAGATATGATACCTTTCTGGCTAAAATTGTAGCAGAAATTCTCAAGAACCAATCAGAGTCAATAGCAAGATTGTGCTGGTCCAACAAGCGATTAAATGTCAGAAAAAGAACATATGGGTTGAATGATTTTGAAAGAGTGTACAGCGTAGATGCAGTTGCAAGGGATCAAGATATTGCTGAAATCCGAGCTTTGCTTAGTGATGGATATCCTCGTTTGAAAAATGTCATTCTGAACGAGTCATACTACAGAGTAGATAGAAAAGGTTCAAATATAGACGTAGTATTGATAAATTGAGTGTTTGATATCAAGAAGGAGTACTTTATATTTCTCTAAACATCTAGTTATCGTACAGGAATAGATTCTATCTTTTGACTTTTCTTCGTTTAGTTGTTGTTGCTGTCTCTACTTTTATTAGCCTCTGTAACTCTGGACAACAACAACTTGTTCTCCCCCCAACTGTAATGTGGTCTAAAATATACCCATTTGGTGTTTTTCTTTTTTCTTTTCTACCTTTTCCCCATCGATGCAACATTAACCAGTCGTCCGGAAACTTTGCCACATCACCTTCAACTCGAACAGCTTCCTCACACACATAGATTAATGAATCATACAACTGCTGTATAACAGGATGCACATACTCCAAATCTTTAGAGATTTTACTTGAAAGTATTTCATTTGGATGAATGTGAGCTTGAAATAAAACTTCATCAGCCACCCAATTTCCAACCCCAGCAAAGTAGGCCTGATCCAAAAGGAGACTCTTTATTGGTTTCTTTTTCGACAAGATAAGAGCACTAAACTCATCAATAGACAATCTGGTGCGACCATGGTTATCTGAATCAGGATCTCCAAATACAAAGGGTTCCAGTTCTTTTGGCGGTACTTCAGGCTTACTGTAATCGGGACCTAGGGCATTCAAAGGACTCAATTTCAACAAACTCTCGTCAGTGCTTACTTCCAAACCAGAGAGTAGTCGAACCCTGGCTAATCTTCTTGGATCGGAAAATGCAAACTCTAGTTTTTTGTCATTGTTTTCCAATACCATATCAAACTTTGTAAACCTTGGGGGCCACTCTTGCTTGACTTCGACGTCTGGTTTAATTCTACTGTCTTTATATCTAAACCTCTCTAGCTTCTCCAAAGCCTTTTTATCACCGCCATTTTCCATAAATGCTAAATGCGAGTGAACATTTCGTAACTTGATCATTCCAGTCATTCCGAAATGCATAAGCAAGACGTTAGTTGTATTGTGGTTGTTTAGTCTAATCCAAAAATACTTGCCATGACGACCCACTGAAGTAACAACTGCATTTGTTAAGACTTTTCTCATCTTATTCAATTCTTTTTCAGCATCATTCGTATTTTTAAGCACAGGGAATAGCAATGGATCATGTAACAAATTCACTTTCGTGATTCGAAAGCCCAAAATGTTTCGTTTTAACAACGCACACACATGTGAAACCTAAACCGAGTTAGTCGTCAAGAAAATAATTCAGTGTTAAAGTCTGTACCTTAAGCGTCAAACGTACTTCTGCAACCTCTGGCATTGGGTGTAATTTAAATATTCATGATAATCTGGAACTACAAGCTACGAAAAAAAAAGAAAAAGAAAAATAGTACGAATTCTTGGTGAGATAAATAATGGAGAACACATTTTTTTTTCTCTTTGGAGGTTTTAGAAGGCAAAACCAAATCTAGACAAGGAGATGAACAGATTATTCGGAACGAAAAGCACTGCGCCCAAACCATCTTTGAATGATGCAATCAAGGGAATTGATGAAAGAGTGGGGTCTTTGGATGTTAAATTAAGCAAAATCAACTCGGAATTATCCACATACCAACAAAAGATAAGCAGAATGAGAGACGGACCCGGGAAGTCGGCACTAAAACAAAAAGCAATCAAGTTACTAAGACAGAGGAAGCAGATAGAAGCTCAAAAGGATCAGTTAGAGAATCAATCTTGGAATATGACACAAGCTTCCATGACAACAGATAACTTACAAAATACCATGGTCACAATAAATGCAATGAAAACAGCCAATAAACTGTTGAAACAAACTTATGGAAAAATTAATATCGATGAATTGGAAGATCTTCAAGATGAAATGTTGGATTTGATTGATAAATCAAATGAACTACAGGAGGCACTTCTGACGAGCTATGATGTACCCGATGACATCAGTGAGCTGGAGTTGGATGCTGAGTTAGAAGCTCTTGGCGAAGAAATTGATTTTGAAAATGAAATGGCAGAGAGTGGGATAGGTGCACCTAGTTACTTAAATGATACAGAACCTACAACAGCAGATAAATTGCCTACATTTATTGACGAACAACCAGAAGAAGCTCAAAAAATCGCAAACTAGTTTATATTATCATTAAATACAAGAAACCAAAAGGGACGTCAACATTTACTTGACACGTTGTATAGCCATAAAATAATTACCAACATCTGGACAAGAGGTAAACTTCCAACCGTAAGCTGGTAAATATACACATCCCTTTGTGTCAACTACTCTAAACTCTGATTTTCTATTCGAATCCTCTTGCAACCAATCCTTAATTTCAGATTGGTTGATATATTTTTCTAAAGTATGAGTTCCAACAGGAACAATTCTCAAAAAATGTTCACCCATAAATATAGTTGTGAACCAGCTCACAAAATCTCTATTGATCGTAGAGAGAAACAACCATCCTCCACTCTCTAATCTTTTCAATCCCTCAAGCAAGACTCTAGAAGGGTAATCCACATGTTCCAAAACCTCAAACATGGTAACAATATCAAACCTTTCGGTTTCAGGAATATCTTCAATGGCGTTCAATGTGTATGATAATTTGTCTTTTAACATGGGGTCCTTTTGTTTATGCAATTTAGCTGCCTCCAACACATCTGCTGACAAGTCAATACCTTTCACACTCAGAACAAAACTCAAACGAGCCATGGATTCAGATAATATCCCACCCCCGCATCCAACGTCCAAAACAGTCAAACTGGAATCATTCAAGATCTCGTCTCTCCTCATTTCTTGGTCCTCATCAATTTTATTTTTAATTCCCTGAGGCAACAAATCCACACTAAAAGGTGGTATATAAACCTCGTCGTCAGTATTTTCATTGAGTTTCAAGTTTTGTCGGATTGTGTCATGAATAAAGTCCATTCTCAATAAGTTCATTTTATGCAAAATTCTCTGTGGTCCATTGACATCCCACCAACTGGAGGCTAAGGCGTTGAAATGTGACATTTCTGACTCTGAAGTTGAAGTCAACCCTCTACCATTATGGAAAATAGTTTTAGAATAATGAAGGGATCGGGAAAACACCAATTGCCTAAACAAAGGTGCACAATGTATACTTTTCATCTCTACACTAATAAATGAAACAAGAAACACCATCATAATTTTGAAAATTTGATTTTATAAGTTGCGCAAGACAAAACTGAAAACCGAAAAAAAAAAGATAATAGAACGTACTGTTCCGACTATTGTATTCAAATCAATCTTACTTTATACCTATTTATCAACATTCGATCTGCATCCATCATAAGAAATGAGTGATTCAGAGGAAGAAGAAGTTTTTGAAAGTTTAATAGCCACAAGATCTAGGCGGTCCAATGCGGGGTTAAGATTGAAACAGTTAATTGCGTTAGAAGAACAATCAAATGAGCTAGCAGCAACAACCCAATTTTTAACAGAAGATGATGAAAACGTTAATTTATTGTTTCAAGAAGATGGAGAAGATGAGGAGTTTATCGATGAAGAAGTTGATAATGCCAACTTAGAAGGAATTGATGAAGAAAGTGGAACGGAAAATGAAAATGAAAATACAACGAGGAAACGGAAACATACTTCAAGCGATGGCGAAGAAGAAGAAGAAAACGACACCTCCAATATAAATGCAGATGAAATACTATCAGATTCAGAGCTATCTGCTACTGATTCAGATGAAAGTGAAGGCGAAAAAGAATTACTAAAACAGGAGAAACTCAAAAAGAAAAGATTGAAGAAACAGAGTTTAATTCCCACCATCAAACAGCCACTGGTTAAATCAGCAACCCTAAAGAAAAAACAAAAACGAACACCGTTAGTCACAGCAGACTCATTATTATTGGCAAATAGAAGATCGTCGTCTCGAGCTGCAGCTGTTGAAAGTAAACAGGCTCTAGTAGATAAACTAAAAGAAAGCGAAGCTAGAAGGGCAAAATATGTACACGTCGAAAGAAAGCAACAGGTTGAGCTAACTCAGGAAGAACGTCTTGCAGAAGCAGTAGAAACCGAAAAAGCAAATGTGGAATCACTTCACAGATTTAGAGAGCAAGAAATAGTGAAGAAGGAAAGACAGCGACAGTTGTTGTTACTGAAACGAATCAAATTACATAACGTTATAAGGCTAGTTAGCAGTGAGACATTTGTAAAGCCAATTGAAGAAGTGAATGATGCAAGACGCCAGTACGAACAGTATATGAAAATAAAGAAGAAACTAGGAAAAAAGAAAAAGAATCAGTTAGCGGAGATGATGGATTTTCCTACCAGAATGCCCTTTACAATAGATTACGACTCACCGTATCAAAGGAAACTATTGGCAGAAAAGAAAGCACAAGAACAGCAAAATGAAATTAAAAAACTCGAGTCAATGAACGAGAAACTTCACGAGCTTATAGAAAGTGGGGACTCGAAGAAAAATGACAATGATGAAGAAAATATACAATTGGTCCCGTCAACTAACATTAATGCGGATAATCATAACAATATTGAATGTGAACCGATTAAGGTTGAAGATAGTACACAGGAGATTAAGGCGGATGAAACAGATAACAAAGACGAGTCGAGCGATAAAACAAATACTCTGATTTCTGAAGCTGCACCATCAGATGAAACAGAAAGCACAAAACAAGAGAAAATTTCAGATACTGAATTTAATGAAGAACTGGAAAATACAAGCCAAACAGAGGAAAATGGGCTTACTAATGATAATCCTAGCGAGGTTAAAAAGGAAGAAAATGAACAAACTAACAAAATTAAGGAAACGCCTGTAGACAACAACAAACCAGATGTGCAAAACCTCACGACTGACACTCCATTGGATGAAACCAAAAGTACAGAAACCATCAAGAGGGTGAAATTTGCCGACGAAATAGGAGAGAGTTCCAAGGAGCCCACACCAACTGTCGAGACTAGTCATCAACAAGAAGAGGAAATATTCGAAGGTCCAGTACAGCGTGTATCGAGAAACTTGATCTACATGATCGAGTTTGATGAAGACAAAAAGGAATTGAGACTCGACCCACTGAACATCAAAAGAATTCTATTTGGAAAGCAGTCACTTTTGCCTGCCTCAAGAAGATTCAAAGATGTCAAGACAATACTTAAAATTGGGAAACCAGAAAATCCTTATACTGTGGTGAAAGATCAAAAACAAAGCTTGTTTGACCCTGCTTCCAATATAACTGAAGACGACCCAATGTTTTATGAGTTAAAAAAATTGCCCAAATTAGGAGTTAAACAAGATTTGGTAGAAATTGTGGAAGATAAGGAGGAAACCGAGTCAGCAAATATAGTGCTAAAAACCGAAGCACCAACTGGATTATATCTACCTAATGGCAATAAAAAAATCTGTATGATATCAGGTACAGAAGTGAAATACTTTGATCCGACAACTGGTATTCCGTATAGTTCAGTTGAAGCATACAAAATACTCAAATCCATCGAACAAGGTCAAATTCCATGGTTGAGTCTTACAAACGAGTCGAATGATACTGGCAATGTCGAGCTTTACCTTGGATGCAGAGATGGGACTGCTCGACATGCACAAGGTGTTCCAGAAGGATTTGATGGTTAATGACTTGTTATGCAATTTAAGTAACTATCCACAAGGTATGTATATACACATATGTATTTAGTGTAAATTCTATTAATCAGTTGCGTGTTGAACATCTTTTGCATGTGCTTCAAGTAAATCAGGTTGAAATTTCATCAATTTCTCCTTTAAGATTGGTACAAAGTACTTTCTAATTTCTAATTTTTGAGAAGCAGATTCTATCTCAAAAACGTATTCGTCTTTATCTTGATCATGAACAAATTCTGGTATAACAATTGTTGCTGATATTGTTTCTTCCTCCTCCTCATTGCCCTTTTTGATAACTCCAGATAACAGAAATTGTAATCTCATATCGTATATACATAACACCTTCCCCTTTCTTTGAGTCACATCACAATCACCACTGACAGAATCAACAGCAGTGACTACAAATCTGAACAGGTCATCTTCGTATGTAGTGTCTATTATATTCTCCTTCAAATAGTCTTTGGACCAGGGCAAACAGTTTTTGTTAATCCAATGCCTATTAATCATCTGTTAGTATCCTCAAACAACAATAACTCAAAACTTCACAGCTATTCTTCTTATTTCAAATTTCAAACATACCAGTTGTTAGGGTTGTGAACTACCATGTTTTGTTTGTTGAAAGTTACTACTCAAATAGTACCGTTAATACTATGAAGTTTAAAAGTGAAAAATCAGGAAAAAAAAAAAGTCGGGAATTCTGTTGTTTAAGTAAGGAAGAGATAATGGGTGAGAAAAATAACTATCAATACAATTTCCACGACATTCTAGAAACACGAGACATTTTATTGTCTTTCTTTTTCTTTTTTAACTGCAAAATCTATATTCTAATCAACACTCCAAGCATAAGGGCTTCTACTTCTAAGATATTCTCCATATTTAAAAAATAGAAATGGTATAGGAATCATAAGACAAGCAAATAAAGCAAGCAAAGTTGTCGCCCATTGAATACCCAATCCCTTGTACATCTGTAGGCCAAATAAGGGGAAAATGCACGACAATACTGAACGAGTTAAACTGTTTGTAGCCATAGCAGAAGCAGCATATAGTCGATAAGCTTCCACTGTGTAGGCAAATATTGAATTGAAAACAAGAATTGTTCCTGATCCATAAACTGCAGATCCAATAATAGGTGCAATCCAATGGATATGCGAATACGATGTCCAGGCAATAATAAACAACCCAATTGGTACTACAAAAGCACCAACCATCAAAGGTATAAATCTAAATTCAGGTTTAGCAACATCATTGTTTTTTCGAAGTAAAGCAACGTATCCTTTGTCAATAAAGTATGGCGATATCAAACAGGTGGATACCATCCCCACAACCAAACCAAGGAACGACATTCCTTGCTCACTTATAGTGAAATGGTAAACCGTGCTGAATATATATGGAAACGCAACAAAGAACAAATATACTACAGCCAATGTGAAGCCAGTATACAAGTTTAGCAAAGCGGTCATATTGTCTTTGAGTAATAGCAATATGGGTCTTTTTGATGAAGTAAGAACACTCTCATACAAACTCGTAGTCTGCTTATCTGCTGCTGCATAGTATCTATTATCGCCTGTAGTTTTCCTCAATCGTTTAGCCTTTCTTTGTAGATTCACTGGCTCGTATGTTTCAGGAACAAACAATACAACCGCAAGTAGCAAAACACCGGACCAAATTATAAATACGTAAAACGTCCAACGATAATACAAGTAGGTATTGATGAAACCAGATATCAAACTACCCAAAGATGGCCCAAGAAAAGGGGCAACAGAATAAAGAATCAAAGCAAGACTCAATTCCTTATTAGCATCTTTGCCTTCCTTTTTCCTAGCTTTAAATAGATCGGCAAAGGAGCCACTGGCCACACTCATATAGCTCAGTCCACAAAAGCCCGACATAAACCGTCCAAAAACCATAGCTCCAATGTTACTTGTAAAAGCTGTTAGGAATTCAAACGCTATCATGGTTGTTAAACCTCCAATATAGACTATTCTTCTCCCATGAAATTCACTGATTGGGGATAAAAAACAACCACCTGTTCCTAATCCTAATATGAAAAAGGAAATGTTCAAAATTGCAACTTCATGACTCACGTGGAGATGCTCCATAATCTGTGGGGTAGCAAGGGCCACCGACGATGAGATACATGTAACACACACAGATCCAATAGATATTATTCCAACTATCGTCCATTTATGTATTCTTGACAACCTAGACGCATCTTCTTTATCATCACTTCCATCAAATATTACTAAGTAAGGGTCACTTGTCTTTTCGAGTAACTCTGGTTCTAGAACATCTCTATTATCTGTAGTTGTGAAATCTTCGAGCAAATCTTTATTCTTTTCTTTTTCTATTTCTTCCATCTTGGATGATGTTTGGCCAAATAAAAAGAACAAAAAAAGGCGAACCACTTGAGTTTTATTCTAACATTGATATAGAAATGATCAATAACAAAAAAAAGAGTTTAGTAGATTACTAATCACGTCAAGGACTGGTCCTTTTTTTTTTTTTGAGGTCTTTTTGGATGAGCACCACCTAAGATTAGCACCCGGATATTCGCATCGAAGCCGTACCGAGGTGTCGCTACACATCTGAAAAGTTCTAAAAAAAAACATACACGATTCACAATAGATAAAAAGCATCAAATGGTTCAGTTTCTCTGAACCTTCAACAATAGAAAAACAACAATTAAGATTATTACCGGTATCTGATGAGGTAGTTCTACCGTTTTCTGAAGCAAAAGCAAGATAAAGAGTTAATCTCTAATTCTTTTTCATCTATCACCCACAATAAAAAAACCCTGTTCACCTTTACAAGATTCAGTTCTTTATGGAGTCTATTTCCAGTAGTGTTTGCTTCGATTGTTACTTTTGTTTATAAAAAAAAAAGCCGAACACAAAGCTAGATCACTGTATCACTCATCAGCTTATGTTACATTTTAAATTTTCTTTCTTTCCGCTATATATAACAACCTTGGTGGAGTTATCGTGCAAACTTGACACCTCAGAACTCTACTGTTTATTTTTTTTTCTTCTGTGTGTGCGGTAACTAATTATGTGAGCATTTTTTTTTACTCTTCCAACAAACAAACAAAACCAAAACCAAAACCAAAACCAAAACCAAAACCAAAACCAAACACGTAAAAAAAAATACAAAATCATCGAATCTTCCGCCAAGATCACCGCACACACAAACGAAAAAAAAGGAAAGGAAGATTGGAAACTGGAAAATCTTATCGAGTTTATCTTAACAATTCTTTAGTCCGTCGCTGCAACACATACTTCTTTTTTTTTATATATTTCATTCCACATGAGTCTCCCGTTTGCCAAGGAGAAAGTCGATGCTGACCTTGAAAAATCCATGGCGGTTGACTCTAAGAATTATCACCTTCACCCAACTTCATTAACGATAGTAAAGAAGCTTTTATTTGCATTAATTATAGAAAGTACAATTTCGTGTTTTGTATATTATTATTATGACAGAATTGGACTAATCCATCCCATGCTAGCTCCAGCAATGTTAGGGTGTTTTTCAGGGGCATTGGCACAATCAATGAACCAATATTCGAAAAGGAAGTTCAACTTGAATAAGATTTTTAAATTCATGGTGTGGGGGTTTATAAACGGATATTTCACTAGTGCATGGATTAGTATATTGGTTACAAGGGTCGACAATTTGTTTTATAGAATTCTTTTAGACCAATCTTGTGGGACTCCAATGTTTCAATTAATTTTCAATATTTTGAATGCCTTATGGGACCAAGGTGAAGTATTTTCATCAGCAACAAGAATAGCATTTTTCAAGTCTTTAAAATATAGTTATTGCTTTTGGCCATTTTTTTCGATCGTTCTGTTTATATTCATTCCGGAAACATTGATGTTTCCATGCAACTGTTTGGCAAATTTATTTTGGAATCTTATTTTAAGTAAAATAGCATAGACTTTAGTTAATGAAAACGCATTGAGAATACATAGATATAAGAACCGAAGTTTCGACTATAAAAAACTTGATTGAACAAAGAAAAAAGAGGGAAATAGAAGTTTGTACATATATCTATAATAAATATATTCTACTTTCTAAATGATTTTAGTGGATCAACTTTTTTCCTACCTTTACCCTTACCCTTTCTATGCTTATGTATCTTGTTTTTATGGAAAGGGACAAATCCAATATTTTTTACATCCTGTCGAGCACTTTCAGGTAAAAGATATTGCGGAACATTTTTCAATTGGGATTGGATTCTAGCTGGGTGCAACTCTTTATCGTGTCTCAAACTTGCCAAATCTTGCGGGTTTTCTTCAAAGAATCTCTTCAACTTTTCCGAATTGATCAACTCATTTTTCAATTCTTTAACTCTGGCCTCTCTTACAGCAGTTTGGGTTACAGCTCTGAATGCATCGTCAGCACGATAACGGAACCCTTCAACTTGTTTCATATCAAATTGGTAAGGTTTGATTTCAAATCCGTTTTTGGATTGTTGTTTGACTATACGGCCCAAGACCTTTTCATCTTTCTTTGCACTTGCTAAAGATGCTGTTTTATGCTTACCAAATTCAGACAACGGCAACACAAATGAAAGTGCCATACCAGCTTTTCCAGCTCTTGCTGTTCTTCCAATTCTATGAATATATGCCTTTGAAGAGGTTGGTAAATCAAAATTCAACACACAAGCAACGTTTCTGAAATCCACACCACGGGAAACACCATATTCTTTGTCTTGTTTGAATTTTGACTTTTTCGATTTTTTCGGTTTAGTCTCAGCGTTGCCTTTATCCTTAGTATCTTCATCACCATCTTCATCATCATCTTGCTCTTCATTTAACTCGTTCGTCTCATCTGTTGCTATAAGCAAGTGGTAAACATTTTTATTAAACTCCTCAACAATGTGTAGTCTCGAATTTATGGGCAACTCACTATTCAAAATGCAGCATCTGATTCCAAATTGTTCCAAAAACAATTTCAATCTGTATCCTCTATCAATGTTATTTACAAAGGCAATGGTTTTACCTTTAATCAAATTCAATTTGAAAATCACATATGCTAATAAGAACTTATCAAATTCTGTTGTTTTGGCATAATATTGAACCAAATTATTTTGATTGGCTGAGTCTTCATTTAATTTCAATATAGCTGGTTTAGTACAGTATCTTTGCTTCAAATCATCTAAATCATCATTCACAGTAGCTGACATTAAAAATGTTTGCAAATTCTTTTTCACTGGTAAATAACTCTCCAATTTCTTCAAATCATCCAAATATCCAAACGATAACACCAAATCAACTTCATCAATAGTCAAGTTTTTCACTGTACTCAAGTCAATATTCTTTTCATTTTTCTCTAGAATTTGAATCAATTTTGCTGGCGTGGAAATAATTATTTCTGGTTTATTAACTAACAACGAATTTAAAACTTGGTCACTATAACTGGAGGACAAGTTCAAGACGTTAATCTTGTTAGTACTAAATGTCAATAATTTTTCAACAAATTGGAAAACCTGATTAGACAACTCTCTAGTTGGTACTAATATGATACTCTTTATGCCTTGAGATGAGTCATCGGTTAACAAATTATTCACTATTGGAATACAATAGGCGGCAGTTTTACCTGAACCGGTAGAGGCTTTAGCAATAATATCTCTTTTTTCTTCTAATGCTAATGGGATAGCACTACTTTGAATCAACGTGGGATTAGAAAACCCCAATTGATCAATAGCCTGCAATAAACGTGGATCTAAATTAAACGAGTCCCAAGTTGTGTCATCATCTAAATATGAAGATGATACTGATGTTGACATAGTTGGTAGAAGTAAGTATCTAGTGTTTGATGAGAAGTGAAAGTGGTGTAGGATTTTCAATTTTCCTTTTTTTTTCTAAAATAAATTTTGTCTACCTCATCTCACATACCATTCATCATCATCATCTTCACCGCGGGAGCGCGCGTGCTTGCAAAATCAAGCTTATTACCAATTGATCAAACATTGGAAGCACAACAAAATGTTGTAACGAATTACGAAGCACAAATTTATCTATTGCTATACTCTAAAGAATTTCTAAAACTAGTTTAACTGCTTCCCCTGATTGGTCGATTTTAACTTTGGTAAAATCTTCAACAACATAAGTGGCGCCGGCTTGTAACAAGACTTCTTTTGGAAAAGTGCTAGCTATGCCCACAACTGTGAAACCACCATTAACACCAGCTTTAATACCAGCAGGTGCATCCTCAAATACAACTCCCTTAGCAGACCCATTCAAATTATAAACTTTTTTCAATCTTTCAAATGCTGTACAATATCCTTCAGGGTCTGGTTTGCCTTTACTTACATCACTTGCAGTAATAAAAACATCTGGTTTCTTGACACCATGAAACAACTTATCCAACCAAAACCCAGCTAATTTAGGGTTGGCTGATGTAACAATAGCCCATGGAATATTTTTTTCATTCAATGTGATTAAAGTTTGTACTGAACCATTGATTGCTTTACCCAAATGTCCATAATTTTGCACAATACCCATTTCCCATGCATACACAGAATCTCTGTCAGTTTTTAATTCCGGGAAATAAGCAGCAAATGTTTCAACAGTACGTGATCCATGGGAGACATTCAACAATGTAGGTAAATCAATAAATTTGTCTGGAAACTCTTGATTATGTTGATTCACTTGGTTTTCCCAAGTCTTTTCAACAGCAGCAGTGGAATCGACCAATGTACCGTCAAGATCGAATAAAAGGACGCTTGTGTTAATAGTGACAATTTCTGTCATTTGATATCTGTTAATTGAGGAACTAGTGGAAGCTCTGTCTTTAACAGAAAAGACACGTTATAGCCAACCTTTTATATTCTGGAAAAATTCCAGGGCTCAAAAAAACGAAATAACTTTCGGAGAAATAATTCTCCATACATTCTATTGCTCGATTAGGCAACCCGCCCGATCACCTAACAAAATGAAAACAACACACATTTTATATCGCGTATACAATTTCGTTTCTGTGGAAGAACATGACAAGACAGTCATGATCATTAATGGAACCGTCTGTATTAACAAAGAGTTTTGAAAAGACTTCATGGCATCTTTAGACGAACTGAAATTTTGTATTATAGGTTAAGGTGTAATAAGATTAACAAACCAAAACGATTACCAGTTTTAAATGATACAGAATCCAACTTCCTCGGTGTTGCAACACGCTTGAACATGTTAGAACATACAAGAAAGTTCTTATTTCTACAAATCCTATTTCTTTAACCTGTTTCAACAAGAAATTGAAATTGAGAGTAACTTGTATATATTGACAATTCAAAACTCCGGTAATTTTTCTGGGGTAGGTCTCATAATAATACGTTTTCTTAACTCCTTTGGAATTATGTTCTTCATGAACCAATAGGAACGATTGATTTTAATTAAATTTTCTTTTTTTCCTCCAACCCGCACTATTTTCTCAAGATATATTTGTTGCACACACCACCACCTCCACTAACTTACCTCCGCACATCACTTGACCCAACAATACCTCACACATTTTATACAACAGAAAAAATTTTTTTTTCTTCTCAAGCTCGGGATTTTTCACAGCATTTCGGTTCTTAATCAAATAGAACAAAAAAACAAATTAAAACTTCACACATAGGTTTTGATTCTTTATTTTTTTTTTTGAAATCATTTTACCTTGTTTCAACATAGCAATATCGTAAACTAACGAATTCTATTCTCACCATGTCAATTGAAGATTTAAAAAACACCGTTACCAAATTACAAGAAAGAATCCAAGAATTGGAAAAAAAAGCTGGTATTATTCCTGATGTTCCAAAATCAGTTCGTATGGTTTTGATCGGTCCTCCAGGTGCCGGGAAAGGTACTCAAGCCCCAAATTTGAAGGAAAAATTCTGTGCTTGTCATTTAGCCACTGGTGATATGTTAAGAGCACAAGTTGCTGCTAAAACCGCTTTAGGTGTTGAAGCAAAGAAAATCATGGACCAAGGTGGTTTAGTGTCTGATGAAATCATGGTCAACATGATCAAATCAGAATTGGAAAACAACCAAGAATGTTCCAAAGGTTTCATTTTGGATGGGTTCCCAAGAACTATTCCTCAAGCTGAAAAATTGGACTCTATGTTGGAAAGCAGAAAGACCCCATTGGAAAAAGCTGTTGAATTGAAGATCGATGATGAATTATTGGTTGCTAGAATCACCGGTAGATTGGTTCACCCAGCTTCTGGTAGATCTTACCATAAACTTTTCAACCCACCAAAGAAAGATATGACAGATGATGTCACTGGTGAACCATTAGTTCAAAGATCCGATGACAACGAAGATGCCTTGAAAAAGAGATTGGTCACCTACCACAAACAAACTGAGCCAATTGTTGCATACTACCAAAAGACTGGTATCTGGAGTGGTGTTGATGCTTCTCAAAAACCAACTAAAGTTTGGTCTGACATTTTGAAATGTTTAGGTCAAAACTAAACTTTTTCTAAGTATTAGCCACCATCTAAAACAAAAACAGAAACACCAAAAAAGTAAAATATAATAAGATGAAATGATATGAATGTGTAACAAAATAAGTCGGGCAAATAGTTATCATAACGACGTATTTATTTATTATTGATATATAATGTATATATATATATATTTAACCTACAGATTTTCTAAAACTTTTCTCGTTTGACATGAGGATTCAAATCATCATTGTCCGCTGGTCTCTTCTTGCTGGATTCATTATAACAAGTGACATGGACAATTTTTCTGCTATTTTTAGGCTCTCCAGGTTGTCTAATACAATTGTACCAGCACCATTCTCCAATTTCATCATTATAAGTAGCCTTGATTTGCTCACGACAGATTAAGCATTTATTGTTCATATTTGTTTCTGTTGATGGAACAATCACGTATTGGCTATCGGTTGAAATAGTCTCATCCGCTTCCTGAGTAATATCTGGTATTTTCACATCTGTCGAGTACTCCAAAAGATCGTTTTCATTAAAATGAACCCATTCATAATCATCTAGATACCAATTTCGAGATTGAACATTACTGCCTTTATTAGAGAGCTTCTTGTTGATTCTAAAATGCCAATCTAAATGTAATCTCTTTTTATCTGCCCCTTCTTTATCAGATGCAAATCTTTTACCACAGATTGAACATTTGGATGGTTTTGAATCATAAAGCAAATCACGCAATTTTGTTGTAGGTTTATTATTTTTAATAAAGTCTTGCAAATTGTTGAAAGACAATTTACTAACCTTAACCATTTCCGTAAACTTCAATTTATCATAATCAGATCTTTGTATTGAACTACTAGATAACAATAAATCTTCTAAAGTGCTATTAGAGCCGAGACCACTTGCTGAAGGTACATATTTGGTTTGTGGAAAAACCAACGAGTAAACTGGTTTAGATCCAGGGATTGGTTCTTGATCCTTTTTAACCAACCCTGAAAGAACCAAATCATTGAATATCATGAATGCCGGGTTCACCCTAGGCACAGGTGGAATCGAAGAGGGTCCCGGTGTAGTGGCAGGAGTTGGTCCTGGGGTAGGAATAGGGGTGCCACCTTTTGATGCTGAAGAAGATGACGATGAGAGTTCTTGCTCCTTAATGTTTTGTAGTTGATTTTGAATAGCCTGTAATTCATTAGCTTTCATCACTTGGCTAGAAAGTATTGATCTTAATTGATTTAATGCCCGAAGTCTATCTTGTGACTTGGAGTTTGGGTTAGTTCGTACTTTTTTTTCGAAAATAGGAATTAATTGGTTAATATCGTTCACTAGGGATTGTTGGGACATTACACCCGAGTTTGTTTTGGCCTTCGGGTACCCTGCCTTCTTCAAAAATGAATCTATTTTATCTAATTGTGCTTTCGGAAATAAAGGGTCATTGGTACCTCTTGTTTTGGTTATTTTCCATGTTTCAAACAAGTTCACCAACTTGTTACGAATTGTCTCGTTGACTAATTGAAATACATGAGAATATAAATTAAAAATCTCATCTCCAGCTAATATGTTATAAGGGTTACCAATAATTTTGCATATAGAATCTAGTAAATACAATGCAAATAATTTCTGGTCTGGAATAGTTTTATAAATTCGTTGAGTTATTAAATCAACGATTCCATCGGCAACATTTGGATTCTCTTTTGCTATTATAGTTAAATTATCAATTATTGGACGTGAATTAAATGTTAACTCAGACAAGCTTTGTTTGTATGCTTCCAAAATGTCTGTCATGATAGAAAATGAATGAATAAATAACAACTAATCCAACGACAACAGTTAAATCGATAGATGAGTAATTGATGCTCCTGTGGTAGTCAATTTTTTTGATACATTTTTCTTGCTGCTGTAAGTGGCAGAGGTTTATTTTTTCCTTTTCGTTTTGAAGTTTGTCCACCAGCAAGTAGTGCGCGTTCCAACAAAAAAAAGCAGCCTTAAGTTACACTGAAAAGTAATCCATCCCACTCTACTATCACACATACTATCCGAAGGAGTAGAGTAACCAATCTAATGAAGTAAACCGAGTGTCAAAATTGGTTAGCTATTGTTTTATAGTTTTGATGGTAAAGGAAGAGATTAACATAAGTAAATGGCTACATTAAAAACAGCTGCCTTAATTTCTACTTTATAACACCGTTTTATGTACGTTCGTGTAAACACAAATGATACTTTTCCTCTCTTTGATATCCTATAAAATATGTTTCATTTCTGAGATATTCATCTATTTCTTTAAAGTTATGGACAATACTCTACACATGTCAGATCCCACTTCCAATTATGGTATTTTATTTTATTAAGCGCGGTGCTAACAAAATTTTCTGTTCTATTTGCTCACCTGCCAATTCCCGTTTTGACTCTTTTTTTTTCTTTCTCCTTACAAACAAAATTTTTCTTTTTTCAATTGATTCTTTTCGCTGTTGATTTTTTTTTTCAAAAGCATTGACTTCCCACAGTTTACCTTATCAATAATCTTTGAGTACATAAACAACCATGTCACCAGCTGCCCAATCATCTTCAGACAAAAAACAATCCGGTATTGCTAGAGTTTTAGGTTCAGCAACTGCCGGTATTGCTGAAATTGGTGTATTCCACCCAGTCGATACCATTTCAAAAAGATTGATGTCTAACCACACCAAGGTTACTTCTTTGCACGAATTGAATAAAGTAATCTTTAGAGATCAAGCTTCTCAAGCATTGGGCAAGCGTTTGTTTTCATTGTTCCCAGGTTTGGGTTATGCTGCTTGTTACAAGATTTTACAAAGAGTTTACAAATATGGTGGACAACCATTTGCCAATGAATTCTTGACCAAAAACTTCAAGGACACATATGACTCTGCTTTTGGTCCAAAAACAGGTAAAGCATTGATGAGTGCAACTGCCGGTTCTTTAATTGGTATTGGTGAAGTTGTGTTGTTACCATTAGATGTTTTGAAAATTAAACGTCAAACAAACCCAGAGTCCTTCCGTGGTAGAGGATTCTTGAAAATTATTCAAGATGAAGGATTAGGCTTATATAGAGGTTGGGGCTGGACAATGGCAAGAAATGCTCCTGGTTCCTTTGCTTTATTTGGTGGTAACTCTTTTGCCAAAGAATATATCTTTGGATTGAAGGATTACTCTCAAGCCACTTGGTCACAAAACTTTATTACATCTATTTTTGGTGCCAGTGCTTCTTTAATTGTTTCTGCGCCATTGGATGTGATCAAAACTAGAATTCAAAACAGAAACTTTGAAAACCCAGAATCTGGTTTTACCATTTTGAAAAACATGTTCAAGAATGAAGGAATTACTGCCTTCTTTAAAGGTTTGACACCTAAATTGTTGACAACTGGTCCTAAATTAGTATTCTCATTTGCCTTGGCTCAATCGTTGATTCCAGCATTTGATAAATTGTTAAGTAAATAAGCACCGCAGAAGTAAGTGACCTTGTAAATAGTTTTCTAGAATAGCTCTTTATTTATAACTTTTTTTTAATTAATACTTGTAAAATATTGTTTGAATTTTACTATATCTTGTAAACTATTGATCATTGATAAATTAGTGAAGTGATCAAAAAGTTCTTGGCTATCAAAACTGACTCGTCTCCTGAAAATACGAACCAGAATAGTTTATGGCACCTATACATTCTCAATCTTTCATATTAGATAGAGTCTGGTCGCCAAAACTAAAAGGGCGTGCAAAGTTGTTATCGCCGTTTTTTTTTTTGTGAGGACAAATTGTTAAAGGGACCAGAGGCATGACTTTGTTTTGTCTTACAAATCAAAACCAAAAAAAAATGTTTGATATTGTAAAGAACGTGTTCGCAACATCTTAATTATACATACACACATCTATTCTGTATCAAGGTAATGCAAACAACTACAATTGTCACTTATTGAAACCCTTATTAAAGACCTACTAAAAAATCATTAGACTCGACGTTTTTGGTTTATTTAATGATTCTGGCACTGAACAATTTTAGCTTTTTCTAACTTGACAACAGTATTCAAACTTTGCCTAGTTCTTGTTTTTGCCCGTCTAAAAAACTTCAGAATTCAATAACATATCCATATTGTGATAGAACACCTTTTTTTTTTTCAAAACAGAACTTACAAAGTTTTGTTAATATCTATTCAAAAAGACCCAAACTACCTTCAACCATGAAGATCATAACCTGGTTGTTATACTTGATCAAAATAAATATAGTCCAAATCATATTGAATAATTCAAGGAACCCTTCTATTTCGTTGCAATATATACACAGCTCAATATTTGATCACACACCTTCGAAATGTACTGGTGATACATTGAAAGAAGATATATATAGTGCAGAAAGAGTTTGGATGAACAATATTACCGACATCCCTGTGGTGTCAAACGAAGATTGTATGTGAAAATGCAAAAAAAATATGTATTGCCATCAGACTAGTTGACTACAATGTTTATTGGTTTTAAATATTAATATTATATAGAGACTTTTTTATGATCCGTATATAGAGCCCAATTATTTAATAAACACTCAAGGTACAATTATCTTATTTAATCCAAAGTCATCGTAAAGTCCCAGTTTTTTCAAATTTGGCAATTCATTGACCCATTTGTTTCTCGTCATGACTTTATCTAGCTCTTCAATACTGGTCCTATTTTCCAAGATGCATAATCTGAAGACAGCTTCTAATTTGCATTGCTCGCGATTTATTTTTACCATCATTCTCTCCCTCAATCCACCATTTAAGTTGGCAATGTTAATAGCATTCTTCAATAAATTTTTGCAGTTGGTCATTAATACCAGATGATTATTCACTGACGAAGAATAGTTGTTTATCAGACTTCTTTGCAACTCTATATCAGCTCTAGCAATAATGACTTCACTCATTTGAACTATTAAACTACCCAAATCTTCCAGTTGCAAATTACTCTTTTTTTGTAATTGCATCTGCTCATTCAACAACTCTTGGGCTCTTTTCAACATGTTATTCTGAAAAGTGAGAATCTTCCAGAATGTATCTTTATCAGATTCTGTACCTTGGGAATTTACCGTCAATAAATTTATGTCGTTTCTATCCAATAATGCTTGTACACTATCAGATGCCACCATGAACTTTTCTGGTAATGTTTCAGGTATTTCATTATCATTTTTCCATATATCCAACAGTCTAAATATATTCGTCTCTGCCAATGCTAGAAGATTCAATTTAACCAACTTCAACTCATTTACATCCTTCAACGTTATATTGCTTATCATGCTGTTGACATGTGAAGATTCGCTGTACTTTATGATCAACTCATTGGCCACATTATCATTTATCTGTAACAAAGGGGCAACTGATTGACTAACTGTCTGTATCAAATCATTTGACGAAGCATTCTCATAAACTGATTGAATCAACTTGTATGACGACAATACAGTTTCAAACAAGTCTGTTGGCTGGACAACTTCCTCACTTGTAAGCTCTTCCTGTTTTGTTTTATCACTGCTACTCGAGCTATTTCCAATGTATATATCACCACCACTGAAATTATTGGTATCAATATTTTGTAGATCATTTACAAATCTCTCTAGTTCTTCCATCTGACTGTTTAGTAAGTTTTGAAAAATGCCTTGTACTCTATCATATACCTCTACTACCTGTTCAAAACTCACCAGCAAGCTACTTTCGTCATCTTGTTCTTCTTGCTGCGACTCTAGCCACTCGAGATAAACAATCGCATAGTTATATAGTAAGTCATTCGGTACTTGGCCCAACTGTTGAACACGTTCCAAACTATTCTCGTAAGCAATTCGTATGTCTGATATATTTTGCACCACTTCCAATGATGCATTTTCAATTGCAATGTCATGACCTGACGGTATCCTCTTGAAAGTTTGGTATGTATGCAACAACAATCTCACGGAATTATAATGGGCATCCAATAACTTGGGATCTAACTTTATGGCTTGGATATAGTTCGAGTATGCTTTATTAAAAAACCTCAAACATTTGCTCACATCCGAACCCAACCATCTTTCACCAGACTCTTCATCAATTGATCCCTGCTCTAAATATTCCGTAGCAGTAGATGGTAAATACACTTTTTTAATTTCTGATTTTTTGGGTAATCTGCGAAATCTCATGTTGAAATTCTGTTTATGGTATTTCCTATGCAACCACCATCTGATGAAGGGAAAAGCCAGATTTCAGAACATAGAGGAGAGAGGAAAAAAAAACTTAGATCGCTATTATGATGAAGCAGTACTTGTTTTTTTTTTCTAGGGGCTTTGCTAGATTTCTATTTCTGGTACGATTTGCGGCGTTCACTAAGTTTAATTACCAACGCGTATTTTTCAAACAGGTTAAAAAAATTCCTTCAATACTACGTGTTCGTCACCTTTTTACCATACCCAAATACAATCTTCCATAAAATGACAAGCAACAAGAAGTTGTTGAAGCATATTCGCACCACAAATGCATTATCTTCGATTCCGCCAGTCTTAGATATTTTAGACAGAAATGACACTTCGAAACTAATTGTTAAATACACGTATGAAATACCTGTGGTGCTTCTTCGTATTTCTGATTTAGGAAGTGCCCAAGGAATAATAGTATTCACTGACTTTAGTGAAATCAAAACAAATACTTGTATGAAATATGGTCGAGTACCATATTCAATAGCTAAGGAGGACTATAGCGTTGGTGGTGTTATAATTCCTAAAGACAGGTTATTCAATTCGTCAATCAGACGTGATCAATATGATACATTGGCTAAAATGATAGAGAGGTCCGTGCAGGGGGACCCGGAAGACGATGGGTTTCTTATAGCAAAGCTCAATTTTGATTTGAAAATAAAAAACTGCAAGTATTTAGAAGGATACTTCAATCACGCCGAAATTGCAACAAAGAAGAATCTACATGATTTGTTTGAAAAGGACTTGCAATATGAGTTTCTGGAAATGTTGCGTAGAATGAAAGGGTTTTGCGAACCTGATGTTTATAACGAACTTCGAGTCAAGTATGACTTTTCTTCATTCGAGATTTTTCGTAAGAATAGGAATCGAGGTGATATTGAATTGGACAGTCAATTACCTGATCAAAAACGTCGTAACTTTGGTGGTGGAATTGCAGCTAATATGTTGTCAAACAAGATTGTAAAAGATAGCCAAAGAATGAATTTTGATACACAAGCAACCCAAATCCATAAAACAGACTTTTTACAAGGGCCCATCATAGAAGAAGAGGTTAGCAATCAACCATTAAATTTAGATTCCCAACTACCCACAGTGACAAATGCTGTGCCACCTGATCCAACGGACTCTTATGTTTCCAATGCTTTCGAAGCACTCAATAACACCAATAGTCGTCAAACAGGGTCTAATCTATTGTTTCATCGCCCTGTGTCTACAAGGTCTTCCACAACAAATCAGAACACGAGTAATGAGGGTAAAAGCAAGGGCATTTCGCAAATGGTCATCCCTTGCACTCCTATTCAAAGCTCAAATGAAACCAATTTAGAAGCACCAAGTTTTGCCTCTGTTGATACAGCGGCCATGAGTCAGGATTTGGGATCCCAACTGGAAATGGTAGAGCCGAAAATTGAACCAAGTAATGGCCTCAATTTAACAAGTATAACAGTTCTACCTGATTGGGATAATGTAACTAAGAAGTATTTGGACAGACATGAAAATGCTAAGATCAGAATCAAGAGCATATATGCAGCTCGAAACAAAATGAAATCTTTTCAAGAGAATGTTCCTTATACTTTGGAAAAAATCAAAGTCAAAGGGATGTTTCCTTTTCATCCAATTATCATCAAACCCTATGCACGAACATGGAAAATAGCTCCATTCAAAATTATTGCCGAAGATGTTGAAGACAAAAATTTAACATTGGCAATTGAAATTAGTAACGACGACGAAATCTGCAAATTTTTCAATATAAATGAAATTGAGGATGTCGTTCGAAAAGGACAAAGAATCAAGGCTCAATTGCAACGGTTACTAAACCAGAAGAAGGAGGTATCGCTAAATATCAAAAGGAAAATCAGGACACTTCCCAACAACTTTAAGTATACTTATTGGACCATTGACTCTCCAATTAACCAAATTATATAGAGTATTTATAGTACATGATATGAACTATCTATGTTAAATAACAATTATAAGAAATACTTCGATTGTTAGTTAAATTTATTTCATTAGTCCACGTTATGCGCCAAATTTATGTATATATTATATTAAATTACATGAAACAAAAACTACATTTAGATGTAACCGATTCTGTTAGCAATATCCAAAGCATCGTAGTCAGAGGTTAATCTGATGTAAGCTTTCTTGGTACCGTTAGGTCTGATCAAAGTGTTAACGTATAAGGCATCAACATCGTATAATTCTTTAACAGCAGATTTGATTTGGTGTTTGTTGGATTTGATGTCAACTTGGAAAACCAAAGTGTTACCATCTTCGACTTTTTTCATAGCAGTTTCAGTGGCAATTGGAGCAACAATGATTTTGTGGGCATCCAATCTGTTGTAGTGTGGGACTGATTTTCTTTGGTATTTTGGAGATCTGGTTAATTTTAAGGTTTTTGGTAATCTGAAAGTAGTACTAGTTCTAACTTTTAAAGCCTTTTTACCGTTAACACCTTTCAAAGCAGCTTTTTTAGCAGCTGAAGCTTTAGTAGTTGCTATAAGAAAAAGAATTCAGTTAGTAAATTGAACAAATATCTTCTGGTTGTCAAGAAGAAGTAAACATAGGGAAGTGGAGACTATATAGAAAAGAACTTTGCTGCCCTTGATTTCTATAATCTGTGAAAATTTTGTGATGAACCATGAAAACCCAAAACGTATTGTTAACGTCATCTCAAGTTGGCTATAGTTCACTTGATGTACGCTACGCTTTCAATAACTACTGAAACATCGATTCTGAAACTCCCTAAACATGTTATTTCCCACATTGTAGCTGTGATACGGGATGAATTTCTAGTTTAAATGGGCATGTATTTCTTAATTCTTAATGGAATATCATAAATCTCTCTGTTTTATTTAAACTTATCAAATCTCTCTTTCCTTAAACATGTATTCGCTCTCCCTATGAATCTCTTCTCCAAACATGGTATTATCTAAACATACGAGCCATTGTTGTTATTCTATGATGTACAACCTTATGAAGAGTATAAAAAATTTCACTATTGATTTTTACTTTTTCTCTTTCGCAGTGTCTTTGGCTGTTCACTATAGTGAGAGTATGTGAGAAGGAAAAAAAGTAAGTTTTTTTTTCAATGGTTGTAAATTGCACGACTATTTTTCTTACACGTGCATAATGTTGATTATTAGGGCTACAGCCCTAGTATGCTAAATAATCTCACACCAAGTTTTTTTTAGTCTAATATGCCTAGTAATTTGAGATATATATATATATGAAGGCGTATATATGTACAAGAATAGCTGTAAAAGAATAATATATCTTCGGATGATTGAGTAGCTCCCATTCCCCCCTACAAACGACGTAATTTCTTTGGTCTATCACCACCGAATTTCAAGACTGTAGCATCACAGACTCTGACGATGTTGTTCTTGATTTTTGAACCTTCCTTACCCAACAAGGCAGCTTGGAAGGCTTCTCTTCCTTTACCAAAGTTTTTCAAAATCAACTCAATCTTATCGTGAGGGCCAATATAGTTTCTTTCTTCTATGGTTTTAAACATTTTACTCGAAACTTGGAAACCAGCTTCGTATTCTTGTCTCTGGGATTTTCTGAATCCTAATTGTCCAGCAGTTACACTATATTTAACCTTATGAGGCAACTGTAAGTAGTATAACACTTTGTCGTTATATGGTAAATCTTTGTTCTTCTCCATGAAATCTAAGTCTTCAACCACGGCCACTAATGTGCATCTGGTGTTGTGTCTATTAAATGTAGCGTATAGTTTCCAATAAACTACTTTTTCGTTAGTTTTGTTTTTATTCAATTTCTGGGCTAATTGAGACATTGATGCATTTTTGTTAGCTCTCTGTACGCTTGCTACCGTGGATGATGTTGACAAGGCTCGTGATATGGTTTGGTAATTAAAAGGTTTTGGAATTGAGTACGCCGAAGATATGGCGGACTTTCCCAAAACCAACTTGCTTATACCCGAAAACATGATTATGCAAAGTACTGAGTGCTTATTTTAGCGGATCTAAGCTCTATAAACCAAACGATTCGTTGAAATGATGGTGTTTGATATTCTCGATTCCTGGAAAATTTTCGTGTGAAGAAAAAATAGGGAAGTATCAAAGTAGTGTGATATGGTAAAATTTGGTAGCGCAAATTATTAAGCAGTTCACAACTATCCAAAACTTAAGAAATAGTAATCTAAAAGCGTTGCCATACCGTGGCTTGTCTTGGCCGTGATAAATAGAGTTTGTAAAGGCAATCAATTGAAGCCAATCCCTTAAAGCTAGGCTTAAATAAAGCCTAAATTGTTATATAGTAATAAACTACTGGTTGTTTTTTTTTTTTGGTTAGTTCTAACCATTGTTACTAGTATCTACGGCACCTCCTAATGTTAGTTGCCATAGGTGAGTAGTGCATCTTGTATGCTGATGCTAGTAGTATTGTTGGGAAGGTAATCTAGTAATTTCTTTTAAAGAATGGCTCTTTTTTGAAAGAGTGTTTGGTAAAATATTAAGCCACATTTGGCTAAATACAACGCGAAAAAATGTTAAAAAAGGTCAACTACATGCTATTTTGCAGAAACCCAACACTGATGTTAAATATAAGCCTTTCATTTATTTAGAGCTACTTGTATTTCAAATTGAAAGTCATTTTTTATCGTCGTAAAAAGATCGCAAATAGAAGAAGAGAAACACATGGGAAATCAAAAAAAAAACAACAGTTTCTGTACAGTTTCTTAAACAACAAACATTAATGAAGTTTTGAGTGTTCTCTCACTTCAGTATTCCATTGTTTTTTCTTTTTGTTGGGAGTTTTTCGCAACACACACAAAAAAACAACAGCACCTCGTGGTTAGTTTCTTCGATTTACAACCAATATATGAATAATCACGACTTGAATTGTATTATGGAATATTGCTCAACTTCAATCGACTCCTAATTTTGTAGCACTTATGATTTATTTTACAACAAAATTTGATGCCGTTTATGTAACAGGTGCTATGCCCACATGGGTAACATTGTATAACGATAAGCCCGTGTCAAACGGTAACGACAACAATAAATCCTAACCCACATTGTGACTTTAGGTTTGGCAACACGTTTAGTAATTATAATTTTAACTTTAATTTTTATTAAAAGTCAAAAAACTTGACACATTTAAACAGAAATAATATATAAATGTAGATCAATTTGTTTTAAAAAAAAATCAAGAACATAATTCTAGCTAGGGTGTCTAAATCAACAAATATCATTGATTGAAAACTGAATATGATTTTGCATCATTTGTTAATTTTGCTTATTATAAATTATTGTGTTGCTACATCACCAACTAATGGATATGCTCCTGGTCCAGTTTCTTGCCCAAGCAGTCAATTGATTAGATCTGGATCTCAGGGGATCAATCCAAATGAACAATCATATATCAATGCCAGATATCCTATTGCCAAACAGGCATTGTCTAAGTTTTTACACAATGCAAACTTACAAAACTTTGATGTTGATTCGTTCTTAGCACACTCCAATCCAACTATTGGTCTTGCATTCAGTGGCGGAGGGTATAGAGCAATGTTGACTGGAGCAGGTGAAATCAGTAGCTTGGACTCAAGAACAAAAACCAATACTCCAGTTTTAGCAGGCATTTTACAAGCTTCGAGTTATATTGCTGGGTTATCAGGTGGATCGTGGTTAGTTGGAAGTCTTGCAAGTAATAATTTGAACTCTGTTGATGACATGTTATCTCAAGGTTTGTGGGAACTCACACACTCATTTCTTAGTTACTATGGCATTGAACATCCTATAAAGCAAGTTGAAGAATGGGTTAATGTTGGTAATCAAGTTGCCAGCAAAAGAAATGCAAATTTTAACGTTTCTTTAACTGACATATATGGAAGACTATTAAGTTACCCTTTGCTCACAAACACAGAAGACGAAGGTGATGCTTATTTGTGGTCAGATGTAACGAGTGCTTCAAACTTCCAAAGCCACCAAATGCCGTTTCCAATATTGATCAGTGATGGTAGAGCTCCAGATACTACCATTATTAATCTCAACTCCACTGTGATTGAATTAACTCCATACGAATTTGGTTCATGGGATCCTAGTTTAAATGAATTTGTTGACACTAGATATTTGGGAACAAAATTAGACAATGGTCGTCCAACTGGTAAGTGTTATAATGGATTTGACAATGCTGGGTTTTTCATGGGCACTTCTTCTGCTCTTTTCAACGAAGCGGTGTTGTCTATCACTGAAGCTAACATACCTAGCTTTTTAAAAGATATAATTGATGATATTTTGGTAGATCCAATTCTCAAGTCCAACATAGACGTGTCTGCTTACAATCCAAATCCATTTTTCAAAAGTTCTGGCAGTAATACTGCTATTTCTCAATCAAAAAATCTTTATTTAGTTGACGGTGGAGAAGATGGCCAAAACATTCCAATAAGTCCCTTGTTGCATCGTAACGTAAGTGCTATATTTGCCTTTGACAATTCCAATGACGTTTTAAACTGGCCAGATGGGACTTCGTTGGTGAAAACTTATGAACGTCAATTCTCATCACAGGGTAATGGTATTGCTTTCCCATATGTTCCTGATCAATACACTTTCCGTAATTTGAACTTGACTAGCAAACCTACATTTTTTGGTTGCGATGCAAAAAACTTGACTTCATTGACAAAGGATATTTATGATGTTCCCTTGGTTATATACTTGGCAAATCGTCCATTCACTTACTGGTCTAATACATCAACTTTCAAATTAACATACGACGATAACGAAAGACAAGGCATGATTTCCAATGGATTTGAAATTGCCACTAGATCAAGTGGATCCTTGGATGATGAATGGGCAGCATGTGTTGGATGCGCCATCATACGGAGAGAGCAAGAAAGACAAGGTATTGAACAGACAGAACAATGTAAGAGATGCTTTGAAAACTATTGCTGGGATGGTACCATCTACAAGGGTGAACCATTAGGTGAAAACTTTAGTGATGATGGATTAACTAATAGTGCTACCGAATATAACCTGAATAATGTAGCTGGGTTTAATGACGGAGGAACTCTGATTTTGAAAAAGGCATAAAAGAAATGTGTAATGCCATGTGCACAAAACAACCCAGCCGAGGAGTGAAGAGATTATTGTATAGGTTGGTATATAGTAAATGGAATGTTCAAATGTGAAATTTTCATCAGCCCAGTCAATTCACTAGTCTTCACCTTTTCTACAATGAATGACATGTAGTAAAAGCAGTTGTCTAACAATCCGAGGGTATCTTTGAGCTTGTTGTGGTGTCAAAGAAATCTCGGAATACTAGCTTATTGTCTTGAAAAAAGGGCTTAGAAATTTTAGCCGAGAATGTTAAATGATTTCTGTACTTAATTGATAGTCTATTGTGTTTACTTTGCTTCGAAAGTACAATATATCTCATTTGATTGATAGTCAAAGAAGTTGATAATATTCAGGGTAAGACGTATATTAACATTCACCCCTTAATAAAAAAACATTAGGCAATTTTTTTCAAATCTAGCATCAGTATTTTGAAAATTTACGAATTTGTTCAGAAAATATAAACTCGTGTGTTGCTTTTCCTCCTCTTTATCTTTTGTTGGACTGTTATCTGCAATACAATGCAAGTTAATTCAGAAAAAACAGAGTTTTGATAGTTTATTGCTTACAACCCCTCCAATTGTTTTTTTACTTTTTCTTTGTTTTCCCTTTTTTCTGCAAATATTGTTTTTACGCTGATTGTTATTAACGTAAAGTCTAAGATGCAAACAATTCAAGTTAAGAAAAACTAATGATGCAGACCACACTAATAACAATAGCAACATCAACGAGGAGCTATAATAAGAAACACTTTGTGCATATGAAAATAATATTTTGACAAATCGTAGTATTATTTGGCACTCCCCGTAGATTTCCATTACCAACGCTTGATTATGATTGACATGTTTTAAGCTCTTACTACTACACACTCTTTTTAACCTTTTACTTTTACCTCTTTTTCCAAAAGTTTTTCTTGGTTCTGTTTCAGAATTGATACGATATATCGTATTAACTAAAATACGTAGAAAGAAGGCTACAGAGGTGAAATCTTGAAGGCTACAAAACGCGTTAAATCTTTTTTTTGCAATTAAAACTCGTAAGTACATGAATGCATAATTGAAAGATTCAATATTTTTTTTTCAAATAATAAAGGGGTGAACTAAGGAGTATTTTTTTTCATTTGGCAGTCAATTTCTCCAATTCTAAGGATATTCGCTCTTCGCAAATCTTCTAAAATAGCAGTTGACATCTAAAATTTAGACATACTTAACATTCCACACTAAGAGAAAGCACAATCACTCAATACTTCTGGATATTGATCTAAATGTTATATAAATGTTAATCTCCACAAAAATAAATATTGAAAATGTTTCAAAAGTTTAAATTCCTTGCGTCTTTTTGTTTATATTTTATTTTTTCAAAATAGAAATAAACAAATAAACGTGGAAATGAATGATTATCATGTTGGTATTTAGGCGAACAACTGCATTAATTATACCGTGGAAGTAAAAGGGAAAAAGGAGGAGTGGTCAGTTAGTTTTCATAATTTCTCCATATATATATATATATAACTAGCATTTTGATTATTTTTAAATTTGAATTTGAACAACTTAGAAACAATTCCATTAATAGGAAATGCTAGTTTGGCAAAGTATCTTGTTATTTCTTGTTGGTTGTGTCTTATCAAAATCACCAACTAACCTTTATACACCAGGTTATGTTCAGTGTCCTGAAGGTAAATTAACTAGGTCCTCATTGGATGGTATTAATTCCAATGAAAAAGCATATATTGATAGAAGGTATGCAAATGCCAAAAGTGAATTAAGCAGATTTCTTCATAATGCCAAAATGGTTGATTTCGATGTTGATAGGTTTTTGGAAACAGCAAACCCAACAATTGGACTTGCATTTAGCGGTGGAGGCTACAGAGCTATGCTAGCTGGTGCTGGTGAATTACTTGCTTTAGATTCACGAGCAACTAATCCTTCAGTTTTAAGTGGGATCTTGCAGAGTTCAAACTATATTGCTGGTTTATCTGGCGGCTCATGGCTAGTTGGAAGTCTTGCCAGTAATGATTTGATACCAGTGGATCAACTTTTACGAGAAGACAAATTGTGGGATATACAAAATTCATTAGTTGCATACTATGGAGTAAATATTGTTAGAAATACTGCAATGTGGGGTAACATTAATTTGCAGGTCCAAACCAAACAATTAGCTGGTTTTACTGTCAGTATAACAGATGTCTATGGGAGAGCTTTGAGTCACCAATTGTTAACAAATTTTGACAATCAAGGGGCTTCATTTTTATGGTCAGATGTAACTGAGACCACATCATTCCAAAATAATGAAATGCCATATCCAATACTAGCCGCGTTGGGAAGGGAACCAAACACTGTGCTCATGAATTTCAATTCTACCGTATTTGAATTAACCCCTTATGAAGTGGGTTCGTGGGATCCAAGTTTGAGAAGCTTTGTTGATACCAAATATATTGGAACCAGGCTTGATGACGGGGCTCCTATCTCTAAAAGATGTGTTAATGGGTTTGACAATGCAGGGTTTTTCATGGGCACATCCTCATCTTTATTTAATATAGTGTTGCAACAACTTAATAACATGCCAATCCCACCATTCCTTAAAGAGCTCATTAGCAAATTCACCCTCGACCCTGTTGAAAAGTTAAATATTGATATTGCACAATACAATCCAAATCCATTTCACAAAAGCAATAATTCCGATACCAAAATAGCACGATCTCGAACACTATATTTGGCAGATGGAGGTGAAGATGGTCAGAATGTTCCCTTGCTTCCATTGATCCACCGTAAGGTAAGCGCAATCTTTGCCTTTGATCAATCGGCAGATAAAAACAATTGGCCAGATGGATCAGCTTTAATCAAAACTTTTGAACGACAATTCTCATCACAAGGAGATGGCATTGCCTTCCCATATGTTCCAGATCAGAACACTTTCCGGAACTTAAATTTAACTAGTAAGCCAACGTTTTTTGGATGTGATACCCAGAACTTGACATCATTAACTGAAAATATCTATGATGTTCCTGTGGTTATATATCTTGCAAATCGTCCATTCACATACTTTTCCAATACATCTACTTTCAAACTCAAGTATTCTGATACGGAACGACAAGGAATGATTTCAAATGGATATGATGTTGCATCTCGCTTGAATGGTAAATTGGACAACGAGTGGGCAGCTTGTGTTGGTTGTGCCATTATACGCAGAGAACAAGAACGTCTAGGAATCGAACAAACGGAACAATGCAAAAAGTGTTTTGAGAATTATTGCTGGGATGGTACAATATACAAAGGTGAACCTTTGGGCGACAACTTCAGTGATGAAGGCTTAACAACGAGCGCGGCAGACTATAATCTGAATAATGTGGCTGGAATTAATGACGGCGGTATTGCGTTGGTTAAACGAGATGATCTCAGTAATTGAGTTTCTGTTTTACGAAACACGCCAAATTAGGAAAGCTAGGAGTAGACAAAATTAATACAACCATTAATTGTAGAAGGATGTACAGAGGAAAACTACGAAATAATAAATTATACCAGTAACCAAATATATGTATATATAAAAATCAAACTCTCTATAACAAAAATCTAATGCTAATGTACAAAACAGTGATATCACTGCTATTCTATAAATTCTTCATGTTTTATTTCTTTTTAGAATGGAAAAGATCAACTTTTCACTTCTTATCTTCTAAATGTGATATAGATTCAAAAGACTGAAGGAAACCCATTTATTGATCACCTTCTAATAATTGTGGGAAATCGTCAACACTACCATTCTCGTAGATAACTTTATAGGTGGCTTCGAGTAATGGGAATTCGTCTTGAAGGTTGAAATTTGTTAACAATTCGTGAACTTCTTTAGCAGTCAAGATACCTTGAGAACTTTGTCCTTTCAAAACAATTTTTTCAGCTTCAAATGCATCGACATTGTTTTTAATCATGTATCTGGCGACTTTAACATTTCTACCACCTGAGCAAGTAGTGATCAAATCAGCAACACCAGCACTTTCTTCGGTGAAAGTTTTTGGGTTTGGTGGAGACAAAGCCTTGATCTTGAACAATTCCCAGTAAGAAGCAAAACGGATGGTTTCTTTGATACCGATTCTCATAATAGCAGCTTTAGCATTGTCACCCCAGCCAGCACCTTCAACGAAACCAACAGAACAGGCAATGACATTCTTTAAGGCACCAGCAATAGAGGCACCAACAACATCTTCAATAACTCTGACATGGAAGTATGGTCTGTGGAAAGCTTCTTTCAAAATAAATGGATCAATATCTTTACCGGCACCTCTGAAATCTTCTGGAACAGTGTAGGCAATGGAAGTTTCTGACCAGTTACCTTTGGCAACTTCGTTGGCAATATTAGCACCAGATAAGACACCACAGTAAATCTTCAAAGTATCAGTGATAGAGGTTGACAACAATTTGCAACCTTCTGGACTCACATCCAAACCTTTCAAACATGAAATGGCTCTAGCAGTTGGTTTCACTTTACCTTCGATTTGTTTGACAATTCTACCCAAGAATTGATGTGGAATATTGAAAACAATCAAGTCGGCATCTTGAACAGTGTCAACAATGTCTGGGTTGGCAACCAAGTTAGTTGGCAATTTAATTTCTGGCAAGTATTTAACATTTTCATGTTCGGTGTTAATTATTTCTGTCAATTTTCTACCTTCAATTTCTTCTTCGAAAACCCACATTTTAACGTCTCTTTGGAAAATATTTGGTTTTTCAGCACAGTTTTCAGCAACTAATTTTGCAACTGCAGTACCCCAGTTACCGGAACCGACAATACAAACTTTAAATGGAGTTTCAATTGGATATGGGGAAGTAGTCATTATGAAATTATTTTTTATTTGTTGAATCTAGTATTTATGATAAATGTATCTGTAGTAATGGGAGATACTTATTGTATGTTAATGAATATATGTAGATAATAATTGTGTAAAAGTAAAATTGTGGAACAAGATGGGGGGGAATGCAATGCTATTTATACAAAATGTGCTATCAACTTTGTTCAAAGCCAGATTTGATGAGATCTCAAGGCACTCTGTACTTTTGTATGTAACCTCAATAATGTACAACTAGTTAGTTAGTATGTATTAAGAAAAAAGGAATCATCACTCTACATGCAGGACGCGTATTGTTTAGTTTCTTTTTTCGGAGTCTAGATTGTAAGTTTCTTTTTTTATTGCCTAAGACCTGTACGTGTGAGTATGCTCAAATTGTCACAAAACTGTTAAATACTCTTGGTAGTGAGGGTTTTTCCGGATTGCTCGTTCTACAATTTGTCAATTTCGTACAACATCATAACATAACTATTGAAAAAAAAAAGAAAACGAACAATTATTGAAGGTGACGTTGTATGATGTAATGTAATGATCAGAGTGAAACAAGTTGTAATCATCAATTTAGCTACGACTTTTTATTTTGTACATTCCAGTTCAAAGAGATCAGGTTTTTGGACTTAAGTACCAAGAGGAGAAACTTTTTTATTTGTTGGGTTACTAAATTTTGAAAGCGGGGTGTAAGTGTTAGTAGTACTAGTGGTGCGGAGTTCACCCTCCCGTGATGAGCCAGGGCGTGATGTAGATTTATTCGATGAGATGAGCAATGATACAAATGATTTTACGCAGAAAAAGAAATTAAGAGGTGAAGAAAAAGGAACGTTAATGACTGGTGATAAGGTCAACTACGAGACGATAATAACTGAATTTTGTAAGTAATTGTGGTAGAACTGAAAATGGAAGTAGTAAGAGAGATACAAAGTAGGCCCGCCACCATCACCATCACCCATTACCACAAAGGTCAAGAGAATGTTAAGACAATCATTTGGTAACGTCTCCTTACGACATCTTTCTCCCCTTCTTTTTCTTGTTTCATTAGCTTGTCTGTATTTCATAATGGTTCTTATCAATTGTTCAAATTGCATGTTTTTCTTTATCAGTTTCTCTTCGTTATTGCTCTTTTCTTTTCTTGATTGTAATTTGCAAATGAACTTCAATTGTATAGTGTGATGGACGGTATTTTGAACTAAAACCAGGCTTTGAATATCTCACCAATGGGAGAACAAAATCTTTTTGCTTTTTCCATCCCGTTGTTCTTTCTGTAATGACGAAATATAATTATTGATACGACTCTTGTTCTTTAATAAGTACAAGTGAAAGAACGATAAACAATAAGTTCTTCTTGAAACCATTTTGTGAAAGTGATGCTAGTGCTATTATTACAATATAGACTGAATTACGTCATATTTGATTTTAAAGGAGAGAAGTCAATGTTCCAAAAACATCAATTAACAGCTTGTCAGGTTTGTAAGAGTTTCAACAAGCTGTACAAGACAGAGTAGTATGTATGTATTGTTGTTGAACTTAGACTATTTATGATGTAGAGTTTCTTAAAAAGAAAATCTTCAAATCAGAATCTGAGTTTATATTCGGATTAAAAAATTTTTTGGTCGTGTCTAGTGACCTTTGTAATTAATTTTCACTTCTTTCTTTTTTTTTCTTTTTTTTCCTTAGCAGATCATAGGCAGGACTAGTAGCCCGTTTGACCCGAAGCTTAGACAATATAAGTTTATCTGTCCATGAAAAATATGTTCCAAAGTAATTGACTTCGAATTCTAGAATTTAAATGGTCCCCTGTCTTGTTGTACGATCTTAAATCTGAAGCAGTCCAATTAGATTCAAGTGAGCGTGTGTTTGTTTTGTGGCGGCAACAGTGTTTAAAAACCATCTGTATTACATCATAGAGAAAAAAAAATAAACAAAGAAACAATAGTGGCTACAATAACTAAACTCCGGAACTAAAATCTCAACTAATAAAATTATAAATTATTTACGTAAATAATGAATCTACTAAAAATAATCATCATCATGTCTGTAATCACGATACATTTCATCCCAGTGATGGTCGACAATTTGACCTTTTCTAAAGGGACGTACGTTTGGATTGTTGTTTGAATCTGTTTCTAGTTTAGAAGGAGTATCTGATATAGTATCGTAATCTTCCACCCAGTCACTCATTTGCACTTGACCACCACTTATAATTCTGGCTGCAGTTAACGGATCATTTATATCACTCAATTGACCATCTTGTATATGAGCTAATGGATCAGGTAAAGTATTCTGGTGTGGGTCATTTGGCTCTTGTTGTTGCTCATGTTCACTGTCTCCTGATGAGGGATGGGGAAAGGCAGTGTTAGCTGGCTTTGGTCGTGGGATTTGGTCATACATTTCTCTGGCGAAATCAGGGTTCGATGGCCCTTGCAGTGTAAATTGGCCTTCTAGGGTGTCTCTAGGTGCAGTTGTTATTGTTGGATTTGTGGCTGTGATTGTTTCGGGTATTCCCTTCTCTCTGATATCTTCTTTTGAATCTGATGTCACTAATTTATCACCCTCTAGCTCCACTTGTCTATTACCTATTGAACTCATTAATTTTAGGAATTGCGAATTCTGGAATTTCTCATTCATTTCAGAATCATGCGAATCTATGGTTTTCATTGATGTTTCTGCCTTACGTGCAATTCTAGCAAACTCCTCTTTAGCTTCATCCTGATTTGTGTTTTCTTCAGTAGTGACAGATTCATTTTGCAACTGTTTTTCAATCATGTCAAACTGTTTTTCAAACGCACGCTGTTCCTCCTCCAACTTGTGTTGTTGTTGATGTTCAGTTTGATTGTGAAACATTGGTGTCATTGTAGTAGCAGTGTTTCTCATCTGATAACTCCCCATGGCATAATTTGGTGTCATTTGTTGGAAGTTGGATTGGTGTTGTAAGGTATTGGGTTGTTGTTGTTGTTGCTGCATAAACTGTTGATGCCAATCTGATTTAGTCCCTTGATTTTGTTGCTGGTTCTGGTGCTGGTGCTGTTGTTGAATAGACAAATTTGAAAAATCATTCACCCACGCTGGTTGTTGATGCTGGTGTTGTTGTTGGTGCTGTTGCTGTTGGTGCTGTTGCATCGATGGTTTTATATTCATTTGGTTCATAAATGAGTTAGCAAAATCATTACCACTATTAAATTGTTTAAAGTCGGCATTTAATCTAGAATCCACTTGTTGACCTTGACGAAACTGGTGAATGGAAGCTCCTTGCTGTTGAGGGTGTTGATGCCTCTGATGTTGTAAAGAATTATCTCTTTGGGCATGCTTGTTTAAATTTTGTAAAGCAGTTGATGGCCCGCAACTTGCTGAATCCATGATTATAGTTTACGATAAAATACCTTAAAATAAGAAGAAAAGAAAGTTTTTAAAAAAAGTTGTTGTTTTATCAATATCTTGTGATTGATTCAATTATTAATAATCTCGTTTTTTGTAATTTTTTTTTTCCGCTATCATGACTTTTCTCCCCCACCATTGATAACATGCAGGACTTAGCCGAGGGTGTGAAAAAAAAGCAACCATCAAATTATTGTTGGTGGTTAGTTGGTTGGTAATACTTTATGTTTTATATACCACTACAACATCCTATATCAAATATTACTGGTTCTAAATATACTGTCACCAAATAATTCTGTAAACGATTCATGTAAATATTCATGAACGTTTGATGTCTGCATTGATCTCCCGTATTTGTTAAATGCCTTACTACTTGCATTTCTAACAACCGAACTAGCAGCAAAACATGCTAATAAATTAGCATCTTCTTGATCCAAATCAACTTGATTGTCCCATAATCTCAAAATACAATTATTTGACCAATTGACCAAAGTTGCAATTGCTCCTGTTAATGTATCACCTTGTCCACCTACTCGTTTATTGGACCCAGTAATTTCATTGATTAAAAACTTGGATGATTTGACAATCAAGTCGTGTTCACCTTTACGGAAAACAATAATGTCACCTAGTTTGCGTGACACTTCAATGGTTTGATCAATTAACTTATCCTTATTTGATTCTGACAAATCAGCATCGATTGATAAGGCTTTGGCGATTCTTTGGAATTCAACCACATTGGGTGTGATGATGGCTTTTGGATAATTTGCAATAATTTTGGGAGACAACGATACTAGATACAACGAGTCGGCATCTAATATAATGGGCAAATTCAACACTTTGACTTCCTCGATAATTCGAATCAATGACTTTAACATTAATGGATCTCTACCAAAACCTGGTCCAACAACAACTATATCAATTCTATTCAACAATGATGTTACTTTGGGTAAAATTAGCTCATCAATAAGTTTATTCAACACTGCATTGTCATTCGTTTTAATAATTTCATCGATGGGCAAATTCTTTAATTTTTCAAGTTCAGAATTGTTCAAATTCAAATGTGGGTTATCCAAATCCATTAAATAAGGATGGATCATTAAATCAGGGGAATACGATTTTATCACTGGACCAGCAGCCTTTTCACATATTACATGGGACAAATCAGCACCTACTAAAGCAGCTGAATGACTTGCAAAAAATGGTGCTCCAGTATAATCTTCATTACCCCCAATAACAACAATCTTACCCGCTTGACCCTTGTGGAAGTTTGGTAATAGTGGTTGGATCAATTGGCGAGATAAATGAAGGAGTTCTTTTTGAGATTTATTGCGTAGCATAGTTATAATGAGGAGTGGAAATTGTTGTCAAATTTGGAAATCTTTGAATAAAAAATAATAGGGTAGAGAAATTGGGTTAGGAGTTATTGCAATTAGTTATACACTTTAAAGGGGGGATGTGGGAACGAAGAGAGGATGTTGGTTTAGTGAGAATTTAAAAGTCCATATTTCAATGTATGCAGGCATGTTCCAGTTATTCCCGAATCTCAAAAAAAAAACTGTGGTTATTATTGTTGATTTGCTCCCTTAGTAATGTTAGTAATGCGTAAATTGCTGTACTCTTTGGTCGTGTCTGTAACTCAAATCAAGAAAGGTTGTTGCTATTTGTTCTTAAATTGATTGCGATTAATTCGAGTGAAAATCAATGGCAAGTTTCATTGCGAATCTCTTAGGAGGGCAAAAAGGCAAAAAGAATAACTGTGTGTGCGGAGTGTGCGGTTTTATATTCAAACCAATTAAATTTTCACATTTCAATTATATATATATATGTAACAACCACATTTAAATTTTTTTTTCCCCTATCAATTAACTCTTTCTTTCTTTCTTTTTCTAACAAAGACAATTGACATTATGTTGACTTATCATTTATCGAAATTGGCTACTCCAAAATTCTTAGTACCATTCGCTGGTGCCACTGCTTTGTCAATTGGTTTGGCATTGCAATATTCTACTTCCAACAATTACATTGCTAACGAAACTGGTAAAACTTTCACTGATAGCAATGAATGGGTAGACTTGAAATTATCTAAGTCAATTGATTTGACTCATAACACCAAACACTTGGTTTTCAAGTTAAAAGATGAGAATGATGTTTCTGGTTTGATCACTGCTTCATGTTTGTTGACCAAATTTGTTACACCAAAGGGTAACAATGTTATTCGTCCATATACCCCTGTCTCTGATGTTAACCAATCTGGCGAAATTGATTTCGTGATTAAAAAATACGACGGAGGTAAAATGTCAAGTCACATTTTCGATTTGAAAGAAGGTGAAACCTTATCATTCAAAGGACCAATTGTTAAATGGAAATGGGAACCAAATCAATTCAAGTCCATTGCTTTGATTGGTGGTGGTACTGGTATTACTCCATTATACCAATTGTTGCATCAAATCACTTCTAATCCAAAGGACAACACCAAAGTTAATTTGATTTACGGTAACTTGACTCCAGAAGATATCTTGTTAAAGAAAGAAATCGATGCTATTGCTTCTAAACACAAGGACCAAGTTAAAGTTCATTACTTTGTTGACAAGGCTGATGAAAAGAAATGGGAAGGTCAAATTGGTTTCATTACTAAAGAATTCTTACAAAAAGAATTAGAAAAACCAGGTTCTGATTTCAAAGTTTTCGTTTGTGGTCCACCAGGTTTATACAAGGCTATATCAGGTCCTAAAGTTTCCCCAACTGATCAAGGTGAATTGACTGGTGCTTTGAAAGATTTGGGTTTTGAAAAAGAACATGTCTTTAAATTTTAGATCTTTATAGAGACAGTTTTGTTGTATAAGTAAATAACATATAACTATTCAAAAGAGATACGAATTAAGCAAAGTAAAGGGAAGAGAACAGAAAAAAAAATTGTAAGAAACCAAAATAATATGTATGAGAAACATAATATATAAACATTCATCTATTGTTACAGCAATGTCAAATACCTTGAAGATTGCCATTGAAGGATGTTGTCATGGAGAATTGAATGATATATATAATTCAATACCTGACATCGAGAGTTTAGACCTACTTTTAATATGTGGTGATTTCCAGTCCCTACGCAATAAATGTGATTTACAGAGTTTGAATGTCCCCCTCAAATATCAACGAATGGCAGATTTCCATGAATATTATAGTGGTAAACGTAAAGCACCCGTACTAACTATTTTTATTGGTGGTAACCATGAATGTTCATCATATTTGCAAGAATTAAAATATGGAGGATGGGTGGCACCCAATATTTATTATCTAGGTGAATTTGGAAGTATATGGTATAAGGGACTACAAATAACGGGATGGAGTGGGATTTTCAATTATCATACTTTCATCGCTAACAATATCGAGATGGAAAAATTACCATTTGATTCTAGAACAATAAGAAGTGTTTATCATCAAAAATTGGCGAATTTTTTGAAAATGTATATGATGAATCATGATATGGATATTGTTTTGAGTCATGATTGGCCTGTGGGCATTGAAAAATATGGAAATGTGAAGAGGCTACTAAAATTGAAACCATTTTTCAGAGATGATATTCAACGAGGACAATTGGGTAGTCCACTAAATAAATTTTTGATCCATTATTTGAGACCTAGGTATTGGTTTTCAGGTCATTTGCATGTCAAATTCGAAGCAAGAATTGTTGATTTGGTAAGGAGCACGGATAAAAAGAAATCAGCCACGACTACAGATTCAAATACTGAATCAAATAAGGAAGAAATATCTCTAGATATGGATGATGAGGAGGAAGAAGAGGGGGGAAATGTTAGGGAAGTTAGTTTTGAGGAGAAATTTTATTTCAAACAACACCTGAATCCAGCAAAAAGACCAAAAAATGATTTAACTCCTGAAAGGGATGTATGTGAACACGCAACAGAGTTTTTGGCTTTAGATAAATGCGGTAAGCGTAGACAGTTCCTAGATATCAAAACTATTGAAGTCCATAACACTTCTCATCCGTCATTTATAAATGCAGGGAAATTATATTATAGTAAGCGATCAATCGCCATAAACAAAGTTGTTGAAAAGTATTTGAATGACAATAGACAAGATTTTACAGAATTAAATACCAAACAAATATTGAGTAACCCTCAACAATTCCCATTAGTCAATGAATTAATGCCCATTATTGAAAATGACTTCAAATCAATGCAGAAAAATATAACAGATGAAGATTTTTTCATGGTGCCAGAGAATTTTCAGACTATTGCACCTACAGACGACGAACACACTGAGTCAAAGTTAAAGTACTATCCGAACAATCAAACACTGGAATATTGTGAAAAGTTTGGTATTCCAAAACTAGTTTTATCTAAAGAGTCGGACCAATAGAAGTATAAGGAACTCAGGTCTCTTGATGGTTTGAGCAGCAGATGATCTGACCTTGCACTACTCATAAATCAAACGGGTTGTACGGAGATTCGATTTATGTTAGATGACGAATTGATATAGTTGCATGTAATTTCTGTTTACAGCAGTTTATTTCACTGTATATGTATGAGCAATTAAGTGTTCCTAACTATCACAGTCAGATCATGTTGCAAAAGAAAGGAACAGATATAATTTTATACACTTTATGTGAGGTTTCTCCCTTACATTGACGGCGATTTTGATAGATGCAAGCCTTTAAGTGATATGGTTCACTACAGTAGCTGATGATGCTTAGACAAGTATGTTTTTTCTTGGTCTGTGTGTATGTAGATGCATATACGTGAACTTTGAGTTGGTTAGTGGAAAAAAGTCTGAGCATAGTTACCACACAATAGCATTGACAGGAAAGTAATTTTAGCTGATTCACTAGTAGACGTTTTTAGGTTCCTTATTTTGGTACAATGGTCAAATATTACCGAAACGTGTGTTGAGCTAGGTGTCACAAAAAACAAAGAAGGTGGCTTGCAAGGGATTGTCGAAACTAATCCAATGATAAATTTCCTATATAAATACCGCAGCAGGTGACGATGCCATTACCATCATCATTACCACTGCAGCAAATCGTGGCAGAGAAAAAGGTTAACCTACAAGGTGAACAAAATCAAACAACGAGAATAGAAGAAAAAAAAAACAGCTCTTGGTGTCATTGATCACACCAAACTCGAGGTGCATTGGCTTCACCCCCACCATTTTTTCCCATTTGAGATTCCAATTAAAGCCTGATTTTGTCGATCAAAAATTGATTTATGCGGGTGAGCTTTCGCTTCATAGTATCTCGTGATTGGAAAACATACTGTGAGTAATAATATATTGGTCTTTCTTTTTTTTTTTGGATTCTTTGTGTACATGTCACCGGAAATGAAAAAATGATAACCTTAAAAGTTCAGTTTTGAATGACTCCGTCTCTTTCGTGTAAATTAATAATGGTTAGTTATGTATTAGTGTATATTATACTTTGCAAGCATATTATTCATATGATAACCTTTAAAACAAAGCTGGGTTTGTATTGAATTTGTTTCTGAAGATACAGTAAGCCAGCCAGCAAAAACCGGATATATGTAAAATATTTTTTTGTACTGGTAATCTCGACAGACGAGACGAGACGAGGAGAGTGGAAATGGCGGGTACTTTCTTCCCTTCCTCCTCAAAACATGTAAGCCCTGCCCCCCGAATTTTAGTCCGATCGACTAAAAATGATGAAATTCAATTTCTTCTCGTGAAAATTTATTTGTGCTTGCTTTTAGTTTTTGTATTACGATTTTCAGTTTTAAAAGGAATGAATGTATGCCTGTGTGTATGTGTATTGTAATTTTTAGTAATAGCACCACCACTATTGAATTCAACTGATAATTCTCCTTGTACTAAATAAAAAGAAAATCAAGTATTAATTTGAATTCATATTCTTTAAACAAATTTTTTTTGCTTTCTTTCTTTAACTTTCTTTTACTTTGCCTTCTTTTTCCTTTCTTGGTGTAGTTTAATTAATATTGTGGGATTCCATTTACAACTAAAAATTAAATTCCATTTACAACATCAACAAACAACATCAACATCAACAAAAAAAAAAGAACTTCCCATTTTTAATCTTTTATCCCAACATTTATCTTTCCTTCTCCCCACGCCCCTCCAACTAAATAATCTTTGCTTCAATACCCAGATCATCCAACTATGCCATCACATAATCCGTTGGTGATATCATTACCATACACATTCTCTAACCAGGATGTTCCCACAGAGATCATGGCTAATCGATTTTCGGCTTGGAGATCCATCATCAAAGATTTAGTCAACTATTTCAAAGAGTATTCTAGTGTTCAAGAAGAAATAATAAGACAACAATCTCGCTTACAACAAGCAGTTGGACAAATTACAAATACTGCAAACAACAATAGCAACTATAATAATAATACAACTCCTAACAGTGAGATTGAAGCTATCAATAACTTTTTCTTACCCATAGGTAACGGCTCCGTTCAAGATATCCCAAATGCATTATTTAAATTCCATCAAAAAAATGTTGTTGATGGAACGAAAACGTTAAAGGATATAAATGGACTTATTATCCCTAAGTTGGAGGAATTAAGAAAAGACTTGCTTGTCAAAATTAAGGAAATTAAAAATCTACAAAATGATTTTAAAAACAATTTATCCAAAGAATTGAATGACTCGAAATCTTTGATCAGTCAATATAATCAAGCTATTGAGTTAGCTAATAAATTGGGTAGCACTGGTAATTTCAGCCATATTACCACTTTGCATGAAGCCGATAGTGGGAAAAGTGATCCTTATTTAGTAAAAATTAGATTAGAACGACAATTGAAACGTCAGTTGGTCGAAGAGAATTATCTTTATGATGCATATGCAAACCTACAAAATGCTGGACGTCAATTGGAATCGATTGTTGTTTTAGAAGTCCAAAATTATGTATCAATGTTTTTGAATTTAGTGAATGAGGAGAATTCAAATTTCAGTCAACATTTATTGCCAAATATTAGCAATGGATTCTTAAGTAAAGAATCGAATTTTGAATGGGATGCCTTTATTGAACGCAATTTACCTAATGTGAATAACCATGGTACTATCTCAAGTGGTACTTTTATTGATTTAAATATACCAAAAAGACATTTATCCGATTTTGTTATCAAAAATTTTGATTCCAATTTGAATGTTGCCATTAGAGAGGGATACCTTGAACGAAGATCGAAATTCTTGAAGAATTACACTAGTGCTTGGTATGTTTTAACCTGTAGCTATATTCATGAATTCAAATCCAATGATCGTAAGAAGGACCCTCAGCCTGTTATGTCTTTACCCTTGGACTCGTGTACTGTTAGTGATCATTCTAAAAACGATGGTAAATTGGAAGGTGTTTATAAGTTCATATTGACTTCAAAACTGCACAATACTTTGATGAACAAGACACACAAATGGGTTTTCCGAACCAATACTTATCAAAACATGATTGAATGGTTTGATAGTATTAAGAAAATGACAAGTTTACCTACACCAGCAGCTCGAGCAAGAACCATTGAAGGTGGTCATGGTAACAGCAACAATGGTAAAACTAATGTTAGTGATATAACCAGTGGTCATTCTATTTCTCGTGTTTCGTCAACCAATACTGCTCGTTCACCGGCAAGATCTTTGAAAACTGTTAGCACAAATACAACTTCTGCGTCCCAAGCATATAAACATAGATCTTTAAACCAGGCTAGTTCTAGTCATAAACGGTTGTCATCGACATTTTCTCAGAGAAATAATAATCAATCACCAAGACTCACTAATATGATCAATAGTGATGGAACTATAATTACTCCAGTTGATACAGACGAAGATTCAACGAAACGGTCAAGCAGAATTTACCAGCAACAAAAACAACAGCAACAGCAGCAACAGCAACCCCAACAACAGGGTCCATCTACACCAAATCAACAGCCAGGTCCTTATCACTTGATACCTGTTGATACCATGGGTAACCAACAACCACAACAGCAACAGCAACAGCAACAACAACAATTTGTGAATCCACCAGCTGGTTATCAGTATTATATTCCTTCCAATGCTCAGCAAGGGGTACAACAGTTTTATGATCCTGTTCAACAACAGTATTATACAATCACACCAACTGTACCAGTTAATTCAAATTCTAGCAACAATCAACAACCACAACAACAACAGCAAGCACCTCAACCACAGTATTTTTCAACTTCGCCTCTTCCGACACCACAACTTATTCCTGGCTCTCCAGTTGCACCAGCATTCGGACAATACTTTCAACAACCTCAATTTGTCCAACAAAAACAACAGCAGCAACAACAGCAGAAAGATGGTGGATTACCATACCCTACCATGAGTAGGACAACACTGATATATAACAATGATGATACCATTACTGACGAGCAAATTCCAAAGTCAACTGCACAGCAACAAAAGCAAGATCAAGGCAAAGGTCAATTAGGTTCATCGTTATATCCTGGTCAAGTAAATGGTGAACGTCCAGGTCAAGGAATATCACAATTATCTAATGAAGAAGTTTCTACTTTGAATAGTAATGTTGAATCAAATCCAAGAAACGCTGTAAAGAACAATGAACATACTGGTGATATTAGTATTGAAGTAACTCCTGGTAAAGATTGATTGTAAGAAGAATTATGTCAAAAGAGAGAGTATGTGTAAATTGTGTAATTAACAAATGAATTTGAGGTAAATTCTAAAATGTCTATAGTATAGTTTAATTTTGAGATATCATATTTATTTTTTAAACTAAAAATGTAGTCCACCATCAAGTCTTGATTTGGACTTATAATGAAATTGATGTGGTTATCAAAATTAAAGTTCACCCCATTTTTAAGTCTACAAGGAAAATAATAGTAAAAATATGCTCTTTTTTAATGTTATTAAATCTGATAAATTATAATACTTTATATATTTAATTAAAAATATTGTTTAAATTTAAACAACAACACCAGAGTTAGAAGCAATACGTGGCCATAAATCAGCACATTCTTTAGCAACTGGACCAGTAATAGCACTACCTTTCATTTCACCTTTTGGATTAACAATAACACCAGCATTATCTTCGAAATACAAATAAACACCATCTCTTCTTCTCCATGGTTTACTTTGTCTAATAACAATAGCTGGCATAACTTTCTTTCTTAATTCTGGTTTACCTTTTTTAACAGTGGCCATAACCATATCACCGGCAGCAGCAGCTGGTAATCTGTTTAATCTGGCACCAGTACCTTTGACGGCTAAAACGTACAAGTTTCTGGCACCAGAGTTATCAGCACAATTCATAACTGCACCAACTGGTAAAGCTAACTATAGTAAAAAAAAATATTTTGTTAGTAATGTTGACTCGTTACTTTAGTGGTAATAATCAATTAAATGGTAAATGATGGAAGGAAGGTTGCAGGAGATTTAAACTTATCCACATGTTGCTTTATTGGTTTCCTTTTAAGTTGGTAAAATTCAACCCTTGAAACATTATGAGTAAAGTTTATCGTATTCAAAATCTCTTTCATAGCGTAATTATCCATGCTTTGATGATTTCTGATTTACTTATTATTCGATTATTTACCCAAACATCTATTATTTCATTATTTCGACAAAATTCCCACGCTTCTTCCAATAATTATCACTTTTTATTTCTCTCTCTATTTCTACTTCCCAAAAAACATCTCATCTTATTTCTCTTAGTCTCTAATCCAATCATGTTGTTTTCCCTTTCCCATTATAAGAATTTTTCATCCCATTCCCTCATGATCTGTTCTATCACTTCCTCCCGTTATTTTTAATTGATAATATTATAATAATTATGATCTTTGATTACATACAGACATACGGAATTTGTTACCGGAAGCACCTGATCCTGACATTGTTGATTAATATATATGGTAGTGGTTAAACAATAATATAAAAAATTAAATTAGTATGAAATTTTTTTTTTGTTTGATGGTTTACTTTGCAAGTAGGAAAAATTTTCAATTACTGTGTTTGTTTGTTGTATGAGAAAAATGAGTGCGTGTAAACTGTGACAATGATGGAAGTGCGAACTAATGTATAGAGCCAGACAAACTAGTAATAAATTAAAGAGCAAAATTTCTTAGTGTAAAAAAGGCGGGTAAATTTTGAGCAGAAAAAAATAATTTATATAGAGATTAGGGCTATAGCCCTAAACATGAATAGTCCAAATTTGTATGCGATTGATTGATTGTTGCAAAAAAAAGATAAAGGATGTTTGTTTATACATTTGTAATTGCAAAGTTAAGTTCCAATTATAATTCCTCTACACAATTTCACATATTCAATTGGAATTTAAATACTTACTAGTAATAATTACTGATTTTCTTTCTTGGATATATATATATTTATATAAATACTTAAATAATACTAATACAACAACGTCAACACCATTACCAACATAAACTTTAAAAAAGCTTGCACTCTTTTTACACATTATTATAAATTCTTGTCCTTCTTTTTTCAATCCTATCTTGAACATTTAATCCCATATTATTATTTGTTTTACATTCATGACATATAATATCATGTTCATTAACAATATAATAATCTTGTCTAATCCCCATATGACAATTTGAACATTTCAAACATTGTAAATGCCATTTTTCCATCAATTCATTTTCGATACATTCTCCTTCAATTCCGTCTTCACAATGTTGACAAATTGAATTATTTAAAATATGATAATGTTGGAAACAATATGGTTGATCATCAAAAACATAACATTGAACATGTTTATTGAATTGAATATTACATTTAATGCCGTCTGTAGCATCACCTTCATGATAACAACATTGGAAACATTTCCTATGCCATTGACCTGATAATTCACCAGTTTTAGAATAAATGGCACGTAATTGACCTTTGGCATCAGGAGAAATAGATTCATGACACGATCTACAAGGTCCAGTACCTGATGGTAATGGGTCCTTGGTGGCGATGGTGGTGGATTCAAATGTTTGATTGATTAATGTCGTTGGTGATTCAGTGGTTTGTGATATTTGGAAATTCATACTTTGTAATTCTTGTTCAATTAAATGATTTTTAGGTGATAATGGTTTAACATATTCATCATCTCCATTATCATTATCATCATCATCAATTCCAAATGAATCATTGATTGGATAACCAGGCTGAGGTTGTGGAACATTAGATGTGATTTTTGCTTCAGGTTGTAATTCAGTGAATTTAACACTTTTAGCAATTGGTTCTTCCACTTGTGCTGGTGCCACTTCATCTTCATAGGTTGAATTTGTACGAGTAATAGTCAATGGTCTAGTAGTCTCTTCTTCTAATTCTAATTCATTTTGTACATTCTCCAATTGTGGTTCAGGATCGTCATCAACATCTTGGATATTAAATTTGGGAATTATCATAGTAGTATCAGGTGTAGCATAATCAGTACCAGCATTACTACCATTACCACCTTGTGATTCAACTTTACTAAGATTAATACTACTGCCTGACATTTTCAACTTTTCCAATTGTCTTTCTAATTCCTTTTCAATTTCATCCTCATTACTGTTATTGGATTCTTTACTGATTATAGAACTGACCATAGATAAATGACGATTATCATAATTATCACGTTTACCAATTTCTTTTTGTTTCAAAAATTGTTGATATTCGGTATTTAAATCACCTTCTTTGGCCAATTGTTGTGTAGTGAAATTTTGGAATTGTGCAGAAGGATCATTGGTGGCGGTTGTTGCTGCCACTGGTTTTACTTGATGCTGTTGTTGTTGTTTAGTGGCTTCATAAGAAAATCTATAATCATTGATTTCAGGAGTATTATTCAAAGAGTCCTTTGCAGGCGTAGATTTATATAAATCCAAGTCTGAAGATGAAGAACTTGGCAAATCTGTTTCTGTATTTGATGTTGTAGGTGAATCGTTACTTCCTTTATGACTTTCATAGTCACTCTTAAACTCATTCAATGCAGATGACAACTTGTCATCTCTTATTTGAGAATAAGTTTGTTGTCTTTGTCTAGTCTGTTGTGGTGGACCTTGTGGGCGTGGATAACCTTGTTGTTGTTGCTGCATTCCCAGTTGGTGAGCTGGTGGATGGCCATGCACGTTTCCTTGGGGCTGTGGATAAGGTCTATTTTGCAGTCTTAATGGTGGGGCACCTGGTGATTGTGGATAGTATGGTTGTTTCTGACCACCAAGAGTCATTAATGGCAATTGTGGTTGTTTCGGATTTGGGTGCATACCTCCCATTCGTGGCACTGGTGGTTGATTTGGTCTTTGATTTTGCATTTGTTGGTGGTGGTGCATACCTGTTGGTGACATGTGACGTTGTTGTGAATGCATACTTACAGGAGAAACAATGCGTTGTTGTGAGTGTCCACTTGTGGGTGACATATTACGTTGTTGTTGTTGTGATGGTGGTGGCGGAGGATATTGAGAGCCATGACCAGGCGTGCCCATTGGACTCGCTGGATAAGGAGCTGGTCCCCTTTGTTGTGGGTGTACCATTGGATATTGAGGGGAATTTTGAGCAGGAAATTTACTTGAAGTAGCACTTGCTGGTTGATGACGCTGTCTTCTAGGATCAAATCTGACTCCTGAATTAGCAGATCCAGGTTGAGAATTTGGTTGTGATTGCGTTTGATATCCTTGTTGTGCATAAATATCTTTTACTGGACCATCACTAGAAGAGTTTCTAGATTGATATGGATTATTTGAAGATTCAAACTTTTGGTTCTGGTTCACATCTGGCAAGCTGCTAGTATCGGACAAGTTATCATGATTTAACTCAAGTTTTAAATTCTTCAAGTTTTTCCCACTTTGACTAGGTGAAGGACTGAAATCAAATTGGTCGTTATGTGCGTCAAAAGCAGGTCTATTAGGTGAATTATCCTCATTTCTTGTTGTTATTGATGCATTCTTATTTTCTGATAGTACGTTTGAGCCGATTTGGTGGTGTTCATGCATTGATTTGTTGTCAAAATGTGGCTTTGTTGGAACATTAGTGTTAGCTGCTGTTAGCCCAACATCGACAGTAGACATTGGGTTACCATTTGAAGGCTTTGGTTGTACATCATTTTCACCGAAAAATGTTGTTGTTGAAGACCCTGTTGTCAATGGTTGTTCAAATGCACCGTTGAATTCAGCAGTATTTCTCAAAGTGGTGTGAGAGCTATTGCTTTTATGTGTGCCAGTAAAATTTGAATTCATTGACAGCGATTTGCTGGATTTAGATGAACTAGACGAAGTGGGGGACACTACTCGATCCGAAGAATCAGTCTTCAATTGTGGTGGAGGAATTGGTGCCTTTCTAGTGTTTACCTGTGGCAATGATGATGATGAGTTGTTTGTACTGCCATGTTGTATCCTAGGATTGGAAAAATTCCTCTTTTTCATACCTGAACCAATCGATTTATTATCACTTTGATTACGGTGACTATTGTCACCTTTATTTACATCAAACCCGGCTCTTTCGTAAACACTTTTATACTTGTGTTCTACTTTCAAAGGTGGGAAGGCATGATCTAATGGTCTAGTAGTTTGTTCCGCTTCTCTAATGAAATTTGGAAAAGACATCATTTGTGGAGTCATCATGACAGGAAAAATAACATAAACTAAACGAAGGAATGAAATAAGTTATTCTTTAAAAAAAAAGTTGAGGGATAAACTATTTGTAAAACTTCAAATCAGTTTAGATGGAGCGAATGTGTGTGTGTGTGTAAATGTGAATGTGGTTCAATTTGCCGATATCGTCACGGTAATAAAACTAGAACCAAGTATAATAACTATAATAGATGGTGGTTGGTGGATAAAATAGTTTAATAAATCTCTCTCCAGCACTTGTTGTTGTTCTTGTTTTGGTTGTTTACTTTCAAATAAAATTGAAAACAATATACGGTGGTGAACTCAAAATTGACAAAAAAAAAGCTTAATTATTTGATTGTCGTTAATACGATTGTGGCAGTAGTGGCAATACTAGCAATAGTGGTTGTAGTTAGCAATAAAAGATATGGTTTGATTTTCGGAAGCCAAAAAATAATTAACAAACAATGGTGGTGAATATAATCGAAAAGTTTGTTGATATATATTTGGGAAGTGGATGGAAGTTTGGTATCGTCTATTTCTTGTTGTACGTTAAATCTCCAGGTATAAACAGGGAAAAAGAAAAAGAAAGTAAAAATAAAAAAAAAAGAAAAAAAGAAAATCTTTTTTGGAAATTGGAAGATTCAAAAGATAGAAATGTAAATAATGGATTTTGATGTAATTTGACAAATATAACTTCAAATTCAAAGTAATTAGTTGTAACTAACGCCTCTTATGTGTAAGTGGATGTATGTGTGTATGGAAGAGTTAATTAATGTGTGTTGTTTTGATTACAGCTGCTGCTAAATAACCAAAAAAAAAAAAATAGAAGAAAAATTGTCAAATCCACGACCTGCATAGTAAGAATGATTTTTTTTACGTTCCTCATACAAAACCAAAAAAAAAAAAATAATAACAATCACAAAACCGCAAAACACCACCAAGAAGAAACGAAAAAAAAAAAGATTTTTAACGTGTTGAAATTGACTAAATACAATTAGTTTATAGTAGTAAGAATAATAGTAGTAGTATTTGGTAGCACATTCATGTCATTACTATGAATCTATTTGTCGTCACTGCTGTTGCATTGTATAACTTGTGGACTGTGTATATGTCTGTCTGTCTGTATGTATGCATGTACATTTTTTTTATGTCGTCGTCTAATATTACCTATTGTTAACAAATATGGGAAACACAATACCAACAGTATTGGAACGAGAATTTGATTTTGGCTTTCCTTTCTTTTCTTCTTGGTGCCATGGCTTTGTGTAATCACTACAATATTAATTTGGTGATAATATCAATTGTTCAAAAAGCGTGGATTTTTTCATCTCAATTTAGGCAGAGTGCATTACCACAGTTAACGTCATTTTCCAATAACCAGTTGTACAACAATAAAACTGTGTATACTCAAGCTTGTTGATTTGATTGGTCAATGTCACTTTATAAGACATGTTCTAAACGGAAAAAAAAGAGGATTACGGAGGCGTGCATGTGCGTCAAGCAAAGAAATGTAGAATCACCAAAACTTCTTAACTACTGAGAAATATGTATTGGAAAGGGAGGGAGAGGAAGAAAATTTCCTTAAAGTAGAAATACTCTTTGATGATGACTTGCAGATTCCCGCCCTTGTCTTCTCTTTTTTCTGCGTTTAACTCTTTCCATTCATTAATTTGATCAAATTAGGGAATTGAAATGGAATGAAACAAGTACATTCTCACATATCTTTTGAATAAAGTATAGCCCTAAACAGATCATGAGGCTGGTAGTTGCACTTACTCTCATACAGAAATCTTCCCGTCAAGTGCAAATCAACAATAAGCATCTAATTTCAACTCTATCAAGAGTTGACGTTCGACAGTTGTCAAGTACTAATCTAAACTAATTTTAATCACCATCGGAGATTATAGATATGAAATTTCATGTACTAATTATTACACATTCACGTAATTTTTGTTCCTATTGAATTTAGACAAAAAAAAAAGGGGATTACCACAAAAGCTTCTGGTACTCTCTTCCTTCATCGTGTGGATTTTAGTAATGTCTCGAAAAAAATAAACATAAAACTAAATTAGTGCATCTATAAACTTGCAACGACAATGTCAAGGGGAAGAAGACGACGATTACAACAACTGGTCATAGTTTCCACTAAAAGTTCATACTCCCAATGTGGTAAGTGCTACAAACTCTAGATTGTAATTATTGTGGTTGTAGTTGATCTTCAAAGTTGGTTATTTGTTACTTTGACACTGGATTCCCCTGTTAAACCATCCTTCACGATCGACAATTCTAGTTTGTTTCTTGTTCTCTTACATGAAATCAGAAAACCCACAAGAACACTGTTTGGTGTTTCAGAGTTACTATAATACTTCTTTTCTTGCCAAGGCTCACCATGTACTATAAAACGTTCTCAATATTCTCTTTTTCAAATTCAGTTGTCATTGTCGTTTGACCATTGATATGCTAGTTTTATCTCATTGTAATTACGAGACAAGGGGAAACTAGTATTTCTTGTTACTGTGATTTGTAGTGTTGTAAATAGTATTTGACCACTAAATCAAAATAAATCTGAGTTACTAAACGTTGATTGTGACTTACAACTTCAACTTGTGTTTGAAATATTTGACGACGATGAAAGATAAAGTATGTGTGTATGAAACAAGAAACAACAACGCAAATAGGAAAATGAAAATAAATATTTTTTGGTCTATCACTTTCTACATTAAGGGAAATGAAAAATATGGCACGGGTTCAAGTCCAATTATTGTTGATTCTGTGTTAGGTCGTTACTCACACCCACATACACATCATTAACAATGGAAAAACAAAAATGTCGCAACATATTTTGTACCACAGACGCGAAAACATTTTTTAGTTTTGTGTGTCGTGGCAAAATCAATTTTCATGAAAACTAAGAACCCTTTATTTTTGATTGATCCGATGGTTAACATGAGAGTATACACCAAAAAGTTATGCTTATGTGTGTGCATACTTTATTACTAATAGTCAAATTTGTAGACTTGGTGTGAGGTTATTCTAGCTGTTACTCAATCAGTTGTGGTATAGGTAGTTTCAATGCATCTTAAGATTTGTTACATGCAAATTTCTCATAAATTAATTGTTTTTTTGTAAAAATTTTTATATAAATTTATACCACAATAAAAATGCTCCCACTTCGCTTTATAAAATTTTTGCAGTTTACACGACTACATTATTAGTCTATTCGTACAAATGATTCTGACCAATCGTAGATCAGCACGAGATCACGTGACAGATAAGTATTTTAAAACAAATTCACGTCAGTACATAGGATCTATTATTATTAATTCCGTCTACATTGGACTCCCATTTGTTATTGGCACAAATAACAGTTCATGTAATCAAAACCCAGCAGTATTATTACAATCATTATTGACCATAGGAATTGATAAAGTACCTAATATTTATTTGTATGGAAAATACGTTGTATTTTTGAACACTTCTCGGATTGTGCAGATTTTATTTTTAGCCAATAAATAATACTTATAACTATTATTGTTTACAACACCGGTCAGAAGAAGGTGCAGAACTCTACTAGTAGTAGGCATTGACTACTGTGCTTACTAATTTCAGCAGTATGAATAATTCTAAGAGTGCCACTTGTAAGATTATGTTACCTTGTCAACATCAAAGGTTTATGGCATCAAGTGTGGTACTAATGGTTAAACAAAAAACACCACACTAGATCAAAGGCAATTCGCTACTTTTAAAATATTTCGGCATGTTGAAGTTAACAACGTGGTTTGATGTTTCTCGTACATTACACCAATTGGTCTTAAAAAGATGACAGCAACAACTATCTCCTCATAATGGTCTTACCCCCCCTTTTTTTAGCTTTGATGTGTACCTTATTAAAGAATAAAAAGAGGTGTTCTGAGTACATTTTATCCATGTGTAGTGTTCATTTTTACCATCTATACACACTAACACTAGAGTTCACAGAAATTCGTATTTGCAACCACACTAATCTTAATGTGAGAGTTGGTCACACACGCAACCAACCTAAACTAAAAAAAAAAACAAAGGATCCCACAAAAACCTATAATTAGCAACATCTCAAAAGTAAACAAATGACCACGATATTTAGATCGAGTAGATGTGTAGAAGTACAATAAGACTATTTGTTATTTAGACTTGGAGGAGTAGGGTAGGTGAGGGACTAATTTAGTTTCTACAGATACACTTTTCATAGTTTGTTTTGCATTCTATAATTAGCTCTTTCTACAAGACCAACAAATTTGACATCATCGACAGAAATTACATTCTTGGCCCATCAATAGCAACATCAACAACAATAGAGATCTCCACACTTTTTATTATGTAGAAGCAAATGATGGTCATCGATTTTTCCGAATAACCCAACACCATCAGCAGATCTTTATTGTTATTGTTATTTCTGTTTCTTTTTTGCCGTTTAGGTATTAATTACTTGCATGTTATTGTATGTGCATAGAAGCAAAAATACTTCTTATCAATGACATCATCACGTATAAGGTTGAGGAATAATAGATGTGGTTGTGGTGGTGAATCAATTTACAAATCTAAAAGCTAAGCAGTAAGAATACAGAAAACAATATGTTCATAACAATGGCGCAAAGTTATGTTCTAATTATATCTCCAACACTCCCCCTTTCCCTAATGATCAACTCTTGAAGAATCATATAAAAGGAGACCCATATTTCCAATCAATTCGAATCAAATTTCCCATCTCCATCAATCAATCAACTAACAAACAAACAAATCAATATGAAATTCGCTACTATTACCTCAATTGCTATCGTCGCTCTTGCTCAATCTGCTACTGCCTTAAGAACAGTCACTTTGAAAACTTTTGGTTATCCACCACCACAATATCCAGAAGTCACTGGTAAATCAGTTTCGGCATGGCATGAAGGTGCAGGTATCAATTATCTTCTTATTGCTGAACCAGCTACTAAATTCACTTATGATGAAGAATCCAAACATTTATATTTTGAAGGTGGTCAAGGTCCTAATGGTCCATTGAAATGGTATTTCACTATTGGTGATGGTGAACCAGGTATTTTACAAGCTAACCCAACTGATCATCCAACCGAAATCACTATTGATAATTTAGGTTTTATTACTTTTGAAGGATCTTATAATGTTAAAGGAGTTAAAAATATTGATGATCCTTATAATTATTCTAAAGATCATTATGTTTTGGCTAAATATGATAAAGAAGCTCCTTCTGATGCTGTACCAGTCTTTTTCCAAGCCATTGATGCTTAGATGATTTGTTTATTATCTATCGGTCTGTGTTTGTTTTAAACACTTCACTTCTATCGTCGTTGCCTTATATTTCTTTCCCTTATTCCCCAATTTTTTTATACACATACTCTTGTTATCGTTGATATCAAGATAAGTTTCATTTTAGAGGTTCTTTCTGCCTTTCTTTATTTGCTGAGTTGATCAATAGGAGTTTATTTCCTGGCAATTTCGGTCCCTTACCTTTATATCGTTATTTAAATATACATGAAATATCTTCAAATTTATCTATAAGTGATATACCTCTTAAAGCATTTAAATTATAGCTGACTATAGGTGTAGATATTTCTAAATTTTTCCTTGACTAGGCATTTTATATTATAATGAATGACTAGTTCATATTGGTGATTTCATAAACGGCTAACAACCTCAGTGAACCATACTTTACACATCAACGCCTACCTCTGGCAGTATGATTTGGAAAAACGCAAGATCTAATAAATTCTGCAACTGCTTCCGTATGAACTTTCTAGATCATTGTACTCTCAACTGTCTGGCAGAATGATCACCAAACACACACAATCTACAAAATTGAAATTAACGATATAAAGACAATACTAATAGTACAATTTATATTATGAATATCCACATATACACAAAATAGCTCTTAATTCTAAGAAAAGTATTATTAAGACCCACTAGGTCTAGTGTAAATAAACGTGGAGTTAGTAGTTGAGTAGAAATCTTCAATAGTAGATTCATACTCAGACAAAATTGGTCCCGCATGGTCATTAATTACAAACCAATGAACAAATTTATTACCATTCCCATATTCAAAATTTACTTCAATACAGAGTTTTACCCTTTGGCCTTAACATAAGTCCAGAAATATTCACTCGTGATAAAACAATTAAAACAAAAAAGGTTGCTATGTAGAATGATATTTTTTTGGTTGGTTCGTTGGTTGATTAGGAAGAAGCAGCCAAATGTCGTGTAATATGACAAATTAAATGTAAACGATATCAATAAACTAGAATACAGTGAAGATTGATAAGTGATTAATTTAATAGCTAATATGAATGACAGCTTATCTTTAGTTGATGGTATTTGTAGGGTATGAATGTAACTTAACTGGAAAAGTCAACGAGTCAAATTTGAGAGCGTGGTTTTACTATTGAATATCTATAATAACTCCAGAATGTCCAAACACATCACATAGAGGTGATCACATATATAGCTTTCAAAGTCAATAGATGATTACTTTATATTTAGGAAAAAACAATTCCAATATATATATTATCTTTCATGTATCAAATGGCATGTCTCTCGAGATAACATTAGCCACTTGAGATTTTTGCTACAAATCAGAAAAAAAAAAATAAAAACAACATTTACCAAGAATTACCTACCTTTACGTTGCCATCACATTTTTGAGGAGAGATTTATACAGAAGAGACGAAAATAGAAGAATGATTCTTTAACATCATGGAGAACTTATATACAGCATTATCTATATCATTAATTACAGACGATAAACGATTCGTTATTGTTTCAGATGATTCCAATAAAGCCATTCCTAAATTTACAAGTATGTTAGTCAATACTTGTTCATTTGATACATCACAATATTGTGTGATTGATCTACTAAATGTTCACACGACTATCGATTTGATCCATCAAATGACTAATTTTCGTGACAATCAATACTTTTTGAAAAACATTATTATTTGGCAAAATGTTCAGTATTTGACAACCAACCAGCATAAATCATTGTATAAACTAATTTTACAAATAGACCAATTTGGATTGAGAGGAGTTAGGGGCAAGCCAATTGATATAGCCATTGGAAATGATGAAATTATATCAATTAATAGGCCACAATTGTTCACGATTATTATGGCTTTTGATTATAAGGCATTCAGCAAAAAGTTGTATATATATTTAAAAGAAAAATTCTGGTTTGCTGTAAATTACAACAACGTGGAAGAGGAAGATGAGCAAGAGTCAGATGGACTTCCACAGGATTCACAATATCAAGAGACTATATTAGGATTAAGAAATAGCCTAGCTGATGTGTTTATCTCCCCTGACATCAAGGGATACATATATTCATTGATTGTTTTCACCCGATGTCATAGATTAGCATCTTTATCACCAAAACTGACAAGGCTACCAACAATGGCAATTGACTATATGCATGATTTCTGCAAATGTTTAGCATTATGGAAAAACCAACTGAAATTAAACCAAGAGTTATTTATCACCCCAGCATATGTCAAGTTGGCATTCAGAAAAATTGGCTACTGGTTAGTCGATTGGGAGTATAATGAAATGTTTGCTAAAGACACTCAAAGTAGTGTGTTAGTTGATGATGATAGTAACACTTTGAATAATGAAATAGATTATCAAAAGAGATTAGAAATAAGTATGCTCACAGGTGATTGGTATGGTAGTGATTATTTTTTTGTTAATGAATATTTAAAGAGTAGTAAAAGTAAGTTGGATAAAAAAAGTCCCACTGGTTATACCAACAAGATCATTGAAGATGTAATTAGTTCAGTAAGGCCACCATTATAGTGGTTTAAATAGGCATAATAACAGTGGTAAAATAGTTAAACTATAGTAAGGTATATAGAAAACTAGACCAAATCGGAAGTTAAGGGAGAGATTTTTCCAGCCGATTTTGTAGACAAAGTAACATTACAAACATAGCAAGTAAAGGAGAAAAAGAGAGACAGAGAAAAAAAAATTTCAACGCACTGCAATCAAATTTAATCAACGAACAACAAAATTTCAACAACAACACAACAACACACTGAAGGAATTATGAGGCGAGACTGAAAGAAAGACAAGGAAAAAAATTGGACAACTCATACGCTTTTTTCTTTCTATTTTCCTCCACAACAATTCTATTCTATTCTCTTCAACTCAATTCAACCTTTTGGTCCTTACGTATAAATTCATCTAAATTTTGAAATAAAAGAAAAAGCATTAATCAAAAGAGGGAGAGATCAGTTTTGTATATCAGAAGAGAAAGAGATTTAACACTACCACCCCTCTTCTCAAAGAAATAAAAACAAAAATAAAATCCCTGAAAGTTTTTAGAACATAAACAATGTCGAACGATATTCCTATTGACTTTACTGAATTAACCCAGTTGACCGAATTGGGAATTCCACAGACTTCGTTGGATTTCAAATCAACAACTTTGGAATCAGATCACTACATATGTGTCCGTGAATCTGGAGCTCAAGGAAACACCGTTGCAATTGTCAATTTGAAAAACAACAATGAAGTGACTAGAAAAAATATGACGGCCGATAATGCCATTATGCATCCTAAGGAATTTGTTATTTCATTGAGAGCCAATGGAACCACTTTACAAATTTTCAACTTGGGATCAAAACAAAGATTGAAGGCTTTCACTATGGATCAACCAGTGATATTTTGGAAATGGCTCGACGATACATATTTAGGGTTGGTAACACAATCATCAATCTACTATTGGAATGTATTTGATGGAACCAACAATGGACCAACCAAATTGACCGATAGACACCACACATTGAACAATTGTCAAATCATAAACTTTGTCGCTGAACCTGATTTGAATTGGTTTGCTGTCACCGGTATTGCTCAAGAAGATGGTCGTATCGCTGGTCACATCCAATTATACTCAAAATCAAGAAATGTTTCGCAAGCTATCGAAGGTCATGTATGCAAATTTGCTTCTATATCTTTATCTGGAGGTGTCCAACCAACTAAAGTTTTCTGTGTTGGTAATAAGAATGCCCAAGGTCAAGGCAACATGCATATTATTGAGATTGATCATGTTGATGGCAATCCCCAATTTCAAAAGAAAGTGGTTGACATTTTCTTTCCACCTGATGCTTCCAATGATTTCCCAATCAGTTTACAAGCTTCTAACAAGTACGGTATTGTTTATGTATTGACCAAATACGGGTTCATTCACTTGTATGATATGGAAACTGGGGCCAACTTGTTTGTCAACAGAATAACTGCCGATCCAGTATTCACTGCTTCTAGTTATAACGATGGCACTGGTTTAATAACTATCAACAAGGCTGGTCAAGTTTTAAGTGTTGAAGTTTCCCGTGACAAGATCATTCCTTATGTTTTGGATAAATTATCAAATGTCCCATTGGCTTTAGCTTTATCCTCTCGTGGTGGATTCCCAGGGGCTGAAAACTTGTTCCAACAACAATTCCAAACTTACTTGAACCAAGGTGATTACAGTAATGCCGCTAAAGTTGCCGCTTCATCTGAGCAATTGCGTACTCAAGATACCATCAACAAATTGAAGAATATTACTCCTCAACCAGGCCAAATATCACCAATTTTGCAATATTTCTCCACTTTGTTAGACAGAGGTACTTTGAACAAATTTGAATCGATTGAATTGGCAAAACCAGTTTTACAACAAGATCGTAAACCATTATTTGAAAAATGGTTGAAAGAAGACAAATTGACATCTTCAGAAGAATTAGGGGATATCGTCAAGTCTTACAATGATACAACTTTGGCACTTGCTGTTTATATTAGAGCCAATGTAAATATCAAAGTGGTTTCTTGTTTAGCTGAATTAGGTCAATTTGATAAAATTTTGCCATACTGTCAAAAAGTTGGTTACAATCCTGATTACACCAATTTGATTCAAAACTTGGTTAGAGTCAACCCTGATAAAGCCAGTGAATTTGCTACTTCCTTATTGTCAAGTCCAGATGCCAACTTGAACGTTGAACAAATTGCTGACTTGTTCTTTTCACAAAACTACATTCAACAAGGTACTGCATTCTTATTGGATGCTTTGAAAAACGACACTCCAGCTGAAGGTCACTTGCAAACCAAAGTTTTGGAAATCAACTTGTTACATGCACCTCAAGTTGCTGATGCCATTTTAGGTAATCAAATGTTTAGTCATTATGATAAACCAACCATTGGTAAATTATGTGAGAAATCAGGATTATTCCAAAGAGCTTTGGAACATTATGATGATTTGAAAGATATTAAGAGAGTCATTGTTCACACTAATGTTTTACCAAGTGATTGGTTGGTTTCGTATTTTGGTCAATTGAATGTCGATCAATCTGTCGCTTGTATCAAAGAATTGTTGAGTAACAATATGCAACAAAACTTGCAAGTGGTTATTCAGGTAGCTACCAAATACTCAGATTTGATTGGTGCTGCCAAATTGATTAAAATTTTTGAAGAGTACAAGTGTACTGAAGGATTGTACTATTATTTAAGTTCTATTGTCAATTTGACTCAAGACCCAGATGTTGTCTTCAAATACATTCAAGCTGCAGCTAGAATGAATCAAACCAAAGAAATCGAAAGAGTAGTTAGAGATAACAATGTTTATAATGGTGAAAAAGTGAAGAACTTTTTGAAAGAATTTAAATTGGATGATCAATTACCTTTAATAATTGTTTGTGATAGATTCAACTTTGTTCACGATTTGATTTTGTATTTGTACAAGAATCAATACTTTAAGTTTATTGAAGTTTATGTTCAATCAGTTAATCCAGCCAATACTCCACAAGTTGTTGCCGGTTTATTGGATGTTGATTGTGATGAAAACATCATTAAAGGCTTGTTAATGTCTGTTTTGGGTAGAGTTCCAATCAAAGAATTGGTTGAAGAAGTCGAAAAGAGAAACAGATTGAAAATCTTGTTACCATTCTTGGAAAAAACATTAGAAGGTGGATCTAATGATCAAGAAGTATACAACACTTTAGCTAAAATCTACATTGATTCCAACAATTCACCAGAAAAGTTTTTGCAAGAAAACAACAACTACGATACATTGGTTGTTGGTAAATACTGTGAAAAGAGAGATCCATATTTGGCTTATATTTCTTATTCTAAAGGTGGCAACGATGACCAATTGATTTCTATTACCAACGAAAATAAAATGTACAAATACCAAGCCAGATATTTGTTATCTAAGTCTGACATTGAGTTATGGAACAAAGTTTTAAGCTCTGACAATATCCACAGAAGACAATTGGTTGATCAAGTCATTTCCACTGGTATTCCAGAATTGGATGACCCAGAACCAATCTCAATTACTGTTAAGGCATTTATGGAAAATGATTTACCAGAAGAGTTGATGGAATTATTAGAAAAGATCATTTTGGAACCATCTCCATTCAGTGAAAATGCATCATTACAAGGATTGATGATTTTGACTGCTATCAAAGCTGATTCATCGAAAGTGTCTAGTTATATTGAAAAATTAGACAAATTTGACCCTAACGAAATTGCTCCATTATGTATTGATAATGGATTGAATGAAGAAGCATTTGAAGTTTACGACAAATTTGAATTAAGACCAGAAGCTATGAAAGTTTTAGTTGAAGATATTGTTTCATTAGACAGAGCTGAACAATACGCTGAGAAATATGACACCCCTGAATTGTGGTACCAATTGGGTACTGCACAATTGGATGGTTTACGTATCCCAGAAGCAATTGACTCTTATGTTAAATCTAAGAACCCAGAAAATTTCGCTCAAGTGATTGAAATTGCTGAACATGCTGGAAAGGAAGAAGAATTAATTACTTTCTTGGATATGGCCAGAGAAACATTAAGAGAACCAGTTGTTGATGGTGCTCTTATTAATGCTTATGCCACTTTAGATAGATTGAGTGATATGGAAAAATTTGTTGGTGGCTCCAATGTTGCTGATTTGGAAGCTATTGGTGACAAATTATTTGAAGCAAAGAATTATAAAGGTGCTAAAATTTTGTATTCTAACGTTTCCAAATATTCCAAATTAGCTACTACTTTGGTTTACTTGGGTGATTACCAAGGTGCTGTTGACTGTGCTAGAAAAGCTTCTAACACTCAAGTTTGGAAACAAGTTAACAGTGCTTGTATTGAAAACAAAGAGTTCAGATTGGCTCAAATTTGTGGTTTGAATTTGATTATCGATGCTGAAGAATTGCCTGAATTGGTCAAGACTTACGAATACAATGGTTATTTCAACGAATTGATTGCTCTTTTCGAGAATGGGTTGAGTTTGGAAAGAGCTCACATGGGTATGTTCACCGAATTGGCTATCTTGTATGCTAAATACTCTCCAGAAAAAGTTATGGAGCATTTGAAATTATTCTGGTCTAGAATTAATATTCCAAAAGTTTTGACTGCATGTGAAGATGCACACTTGTACCCAGAATTGATCTTTTTGTACTGTCATTACGAGGAATGGGATAATGCTGCATTGACCATGATTGAAAAATCAGAAGTTGCATTTGACCACTCTTCTTTCAAGGAAATCATTGTTAAGGCACCAAACTTGGAAATTCATTACAAGGCTATTCAATTCTACATGAATGAAAACCCTTCGTTGTTGGTTGATTTATTGAAAGTGTTAACACCAAAATTAGATTTGCCAAGAGTTGTTAGAATGTTTGTTCAAAGTGACAACTTGCCAATGATTAAACCATTTTTGATTTCTGTTTTGGATAAGAACAATTCTGTTGTTAATTCTGCTTACCATGATTTGTTAATTGAAGAAGAAGATTATAAATCTTTGAGATCATCTATTGAAAATGAAAGCAACAATAGATTCAATAAATTGGATTTGGCTGAAAGATTGGAAAAGCATGATTTGATTTTCTTTAGACAAATTGCTGCTACTTTATACACTAAAGAAAAGAAATTCAATAGAGCCATTTCCATTTTGAAAACTGATAAATTATGGCCAGATTTATTAAGAACAGTTGCTATTTCCAAATCTAAAAAGATTGCTCATGAATTATTAGATTACTTTGTTGAAACAGGTAATCATGAATGTTTTGTTGCCTTGTTGTATACTTCCTATGAATTCATTGCTAATGATTACGTGATGGAATTATCATGGTTGCACAACTTGTCCAACTTTATTAAACCATATGAGATTTCCATTGCTTTTGAAAATCAGAAGAAATTGAATGAAGTATACCAAGATTTACAAAAGAGAAAAGAAGCAGATAGAAAACAAGAAGAAGAACCAGGTGTTGGCCAACCATTGATGCTTACTAATGGACCAATGAGTTATCAAGGTACTGGTGCCACTGGAATTGGTTATCAACCAACTGGTACTGGATTTGGTAATGCATTCTAGAGAAGAAGAGAAAAGTTAAATATTCCTTTGTATTTTTCATACATGATTGTTGTGTAATTGATTATTTTTGTTTTTTTTTATATATCTAAATATTTTTGTTTTTATTATTAGGTTGTTTTTCAATATATATATTATTTGTTTATTCTATTACTTTGTATTTAACTAAAATCTGAATAACTTTTCTAAAGTTTTTAATCAAATCATTAATTTTGGAGTTTTGTAATATAGTCTGACAAATCAATAATTGATTAGAGTGAATGATATCTGGGAAATTATTGAAATGTATAACTTCAATTAAATCATTAGAACAAATCAATTCAACTCCCATCATTTGAGTTTTCTTTATTTGGGATTTAGAGTTATGACTTAAATTCAAGAATATTCGTTGACCCAGTAAATCACAATCTAAATTTATAAAAATCGCTTCATCTTTATCCAAACCAAATTGATTTTTGTTAAATCGTAAAAGTTGATTGAATTTGTCTAATTTATACTGGGTCTTGGTTAATGTTAATTGAATGGATTCAGCAAATTTAAACAAGCTATTATTTTGGTTACCATTATCGTTTTCATTATCGTTTTCATTCAAGATTTTGGAATATTCATCAACTGGGATATATGACGGTAGTGTATGCTTATAAACTATCCAATTATAAAATATGCTGTCGTTTTTTTCAAATGGTAATTTCCGAAGTATACAATAATGAGGTTGCTGGAAACATTTAGTAAAATTTGAATAAAGATCAAATCGTAACCCTAGAATCTGTTCATTGGGGTCATCATTATTTTTAAACAAGTATTGATTTATCGGGAATGCAGTTATACCAAACATTCGGAAAATATTTTCATATAGCACATTTTCTTTCAATTCCAAGTCATTGATAGGCTTTAATTGAGATGATGCAATTTTAGTTGTGGTATTTTCAGGAAGAGACAGTTGGTTTGATGGAGAAGTTGATTGTTGGAAATATTTTTGGATACTAGGATCAAAATAATTATGTTTTATAATTTCAGGTATTTCAATATCCATATCATCAGGACCACTGGGGACAGGCGATTCCTTTGTTTTGTCTTGAGCCTGTTTTTGTTGCTCTAATACCAAAGCTTCGATCTCTTCTTGTAACTGTTGTTTTTGCAATTGATTTGATGTTAGATCTTTTTCTATTAATGCTATATCAGCTTTGATTTCATCTATCTCCTTTTCAATATTATTAATTTGATCAATTTCAACAGAGTCCATAGTTGTATAGTTGTTTGGTTGATGATCTTGATTGGATTATGATCAATTGATATTGAGTGAAGAAAACCAAAACAACGCGACCTGAATATTTCAGTCAATTTGAAGGTAGTGCAAGTGTGGCTACAACAGCGTGAAAAGTCGCGAATCATTTCCCAAAACAAAAGAAATGTCGTCTATTGTTGTCAATTCCAAATTTACTCAAATTTTTCTCCTTGTTCTTTGTTTCGTGTCTCAAGACCAGACAACCAACTACCACAGCCATTCAGCACTGGCACACTGAATTACCTACTAAAAATCAGATCAACCACCAACAAACTAACTACACTTCCTACACATACACACAATCAATTTATACCAACATTTCTTCAATGTCAACTAACTCTACCTCTGACAGATTTCCTAATCTGTATTGGTCAATAGATTATGTTACAGGGTTAAATAATCTTAAATCTCAATCATTCAAATCACTTAAACAATTGCATGAATTGAGAAAATTAGTATTTAATTATATGACTTATTATCATGCCAATAGTGAATTTTTAAATAAATCAAGCATTGATCTATTTCCAGTGGAAAGTACTTTTTTACCATTTGAGTACAATCCTAGATCAGTTTCAAACACTCCTACCACATCACCCTATCGGAAAAGAATAGTATCCAATGAAACAACCGTGTCTAAACAAGAAACAACTACACCTAAACATGAAACCACCATGACTACTGCTTATAGTGAATATATCGATTACATGTCACAAGAATCAACAATCTTATTGAATTTAACTTCAATTATTGACCGTGACGTGCTTCAAGATATCACTATGTATTTGAAATACCACGAACCCAAGATCCATCAACAGTTTACCCGATTAGATGAGGTTTATAATAATTATTTGAAGAGTTACAAGAACATTGACAAATTGAAATCAAGGCACATTGAACAATTGAGGTTGAAGGAGTTTTCTCAATCTCAAGTTGAACAAACAAAAAGTAGTCCCGAAGAAACAGTTGAGGACCAACTGCAACATTCATCTTCATTTGAAGAATCTTATGCCGACGAAGATTTAGAAGATGAGGAAGTTGACAATACTTTTGATTTGAGCTTCCCATTGCATATAGGCACGGTTGTTGTATCTTCAGCAGAAGAGTTGCAACTAATTATGAACCAATTAATAACCAAAGTCCCTATTACTATGAGAAAGATCCCCTTACCCGGTTATAAGAATGAAATTTTCAATAGTGAATCAATATCGAAAGTTTTACTTACTATACCAATCAAAGGGTTTAAACCTTCAAGATTGAACATTGAAAAGTTTGGACAAGGGTTACTTGATTTAAAATTAATGACGAGTAGTAATTTTTTCAACAAAAAATTTAAAAGTGAAGGAATGTGGTTTGAATGGTCTGATTTGGCCGTATACTTTGCCCAGTTCAAATCTTCACTGGCAGCATCATCAGTAAAAGATACCAGTAGTATAGGGTCAAACACAACTTCAACTACTAATAAATCAAGTGCAATTTCTTCACCGAAAAATGGTCGATCTAAGTTTATTTCTGACATGGCTGAGACCACCACCAGATTCAATGCCATGTTTAATAATGTTAGAAGTTCGATATTGAAAACAAATCATGCGGAAATACTTGAAGACATAGAAGACAGTTATAATGAAGAAATCTTGAATTTACAAGAATTCAAGTATTTATTAGAGAATGGATTATTTGATTTATCTCAATATTTAGAAAAATTTGAAAAAATGAAAATAGAAATTATTTACAAGAGTTTATCAAGATTGCTGGAAATTTTATTGAAATTCCAAAAGGAACAAACTACCAAATTAGAAGCTTTTTCAAACAATTTTATTCGAAACATTAATAAATCAGAAAATTATCTTCATGATTTTAATAAAACTATGGAACATTTTAGCACTGGAATATATTTCCCAAGTGTAATTACACCCGACACCAATGTGAGATCGACCAATGTTAGGACTAATTATCAAAATTTGAAATATCAATTTGATTTATATAAAGATATTCCATTACAATTACAAAATAATTTCAATTCAGATAATGAGTCGTTATTAAGTATTGCGTCGATTCCCTATATTTTATACCAAACAATAAAAATCATTGAAGAGAGAAGCAATGATAATGTTGAAGTTGTTAGAAAATTATGGATGGCACCAATTGAATATCAAAGTCAATGGAGAATAAAGCAAGACATTATCCAACTTGTTGCTGATTATACACCAGATTTGAAAAACGATATTTCCAATAAATATTTGATTGAGCAAGAATTTTGCAATCAAGTGTTGAAACATTTAAAGGCTCAAAAGACCAATGACGTGATAATTTTTGTTAAAAATTGGTTACTTGAAATTAGCGATTCTATCATTCCATTTGTTATATTTGATAGTTTGATGAATTTATACAATCAAGAGAACGTTGCAGCGGCCGATTTAATCAAGCTTCTTTCCACTATTCCTAGAAGTAATTTGGCGTCATTAATTTATGTTATTGAATATTTTGGTAATTTATTTGCCCTTGGTAGTATTCCGAATTATGAAATTTCAGATGAATTACCAGAAGAATCATTATTGGAGTCAATAGAAGAAGCCAGCATTGTTCAAGTTTCCAATGAATTGAATTCAATGGATACTATTGGATCTATACCTATTATGCATTTGATTTTAAGACCATCAACTTCAAAAAATTCTACTGGGTTTAAACCACCATTGGATAAATATAAACGTATAATGGTTGATATTTTGAAACTTGATGTGCGGACTGAATTATTGAAACATTTGATTGAACATGAAATTAATTATAAATCTAAAAAAGAAGCCGAAAAATTACAAGTTAAAAAGATTCCAGTACCAGTACCAGTACCAGTATCAGAATCAGAATCTCCTCAAACTCCACCACAGGCAAAAGTGGATTCCATTGATAGAAGTACGCCAGCGATTGTACATCCACAACCAACTCAACCAAACAAGCAAAAACGTCCAGAAAGTGCAGAATTCACTTTGAGACCTTTTAGGACAAGACCAACACCGGTTCCAAGCCCCCAATCATCACCTAAGCGTGGCGCATTTCCAACTTTTACTGGCTCATTGAGCTCTGGAGCTTCAACAACTAAACTGCCAACTCCACCACTATCACAACCTACAACAACTAACCAATTATTGCCAGCTGCTTCACATCATACTAATCGTGGACGTAGTTTGAGTAACTCATTTATTACCCCTAGAATTGAGATTGAATTTGAAAACTAGTAAGAGATAGTACATACATGGGTGTGCTTTATATATATATTTGCATTTAGTGATTTCATTACTTATTCATTTTTTATATTAACAAATACATATCAATGTTTGACTGCAAATAGTACAAATTTTTTTTTATTTCCGTTGATCATTTAAACTTGTCATGGTTACTTTTTCAACTTTTTTCAATTGTTTGACACTGAATAAAAGTAATGCAATCAAAGCAATTGTAGAAACCACTGTAACAACTTCAAAACCACCATCTATTTCTTCTATGAAATTCTCTAAATTCATTCCATATAATGCTGACACATATAATGCTACCCCCATCGATAACAATCCTGTAGAAAATTTCAATCCTAATAGCATTAATTGATTTCTATTAGAATCCAAAACCACATTAATTAAATCTTCAGTAGTTTTAATTTGATTTTTCAAATTTTCCACAATTTGAACAATTTCATCAATGGTTTGATAATAATTTTCTAATAACATTTCAATTTCTTCATGATTTGTCCCCTGTCGTGGTTGTCCATCACCTTCACTATTGAATTTTTCAGTAATATATAAATCATTTAATTCATCATCATTTTCCAATAAATCTTCTAAACAATTCTTAATTAAGGTAATTTTCCGATGGAATTGATGAATTTTTTTCAGTTCAATTAACAAATACCGTAATTTATTTCGATCAATACTATCTTCTAAACCAGTAATAATATTTTGTAACACAGTATTATGAACTTTCATTTCCATATTTAAATTCGAAACAATGTAAATCAATATTCCTTCAAGAGCTTTGAATTCAAATGGTAATCCATCCAAATTTGTAGATTTTAATCGTTGACTTAAATCTTTAAGAAATTGCAGGTGGGTATAAGAAGAAACATGGGAATTTTGGAAACTTGATGAATTATCGAAAATGATTAGTTGATCATGATTAATTAAAGCTCGAATGTTTAATAATTGTACTAGTATACTGTTACGTCGAATAGTAATATTGGGGACAATATCAACGTTAGTTGATGATCCAAGGGAAGAATTACTTAAAGATAATGCGGATATTGTAGAATGTGGAGATGAAGACAGTGAAGATAAGCTTGATGATTTGGATGTCCCAGATGATGTTTGTCCCGCTGATGAAGATGATGAAGAAGAAGAAGTTGTTGTTCCTGTTGCTGATCTTTGCCAATTGAATTTCCTAAAATCTCTTGGTGTTAAATTATATCGTTTTATAAATTGACTTTTCAAGATTTCTTTACCATGTTGAATCATATCACCATTGGCATTGAATATTGAACATCGAACATAATCAGTATCATTATGTTGTTTAATTGATGATAGTAAAGTTTTATGAATAAATACTTCATTGAATGAATCAAAATTTTTATTCTTATGTGGATTTGGCTTTGATTTTTTATTCAACTGACGTAGGAAAGGTTTGGATGAAAAACCGTTCGGTAGTATTCTAGTTATTGAAGATCTTATAGGTATCATTAATAAGTTGGATGTATGTGGTTGTGTTTGTATGGGACAAGATGACTTGGAAGAGAAGTTTGTATGGAAGTCTTTTTCTTTTTGTTCTTTTTTGGTGCGATGCGTGGGGATGGAGGAAAAAAAAGTATCGCCCCATCTGGGACGAAGCAATTGAACGTCCTAGATCACCATCCGGGGCACACGACATTAATAAGAAAACAGCCGACTGGAACCACAAAAGAAAAAGAAAAGGGCGATCACCGCAGCCGGGGCGGGACGTTGGTGTTATTAATTTTCCTAATTAGGCATACTTATTATTATTAAACATTCTCTCGCCTTATTATTCTTAAACACGCCAAAATTAAAATTAAACAACAAAAATATTTACACCCAACTAAAATCATATCAAATATTAAATACTAATTTGGAAAACATAACTTTTCTTGTTTTATAGTAGTACTGAAATAGTTCAACCTAACCTCATCATACTAATGAATTATACTAGAGTCAATTCAAGTGAAGAATTAGAAGTATATGAAGAAGTTGGTCGTGGTGGATTTGGAGTAGTTTATCGAGGTATAATCAAATCAACAAATCAAGAGGTAGCCATTAAACAAATTGATTTAGAAAAAGATCTGACGGACTTGATAGAAATCAATAAAGAAATCCAAATCATATCAGAATGTCATTGTCAACAAATCACCAGTTATATGGGATCATTTGTGAAAAATTATAAATTATGGGTGATTATGGAATTTATTGATGGTGGATCAATATTTGAATTATTAAAACCAGGACCAATAAATGAAGAAAAAATTGTTAGTTTTATCTTGTATGAAATATTATTAGCATTAAATTATTTACATAATCAAGGGAAAATTCATCGTGATTTGAAAAGTCAAAATATTTTAATATCTAAAACTGGTGATATTAAATTGACAGATTTTGGTGTGTCAACACAATTATCCTCAAATTTTTCTAAAAGAAATACTACTGTGGGTACTCCATATTGGATGGCACCTGAAGTAATTGTTAATAATAATGGTGGACATAGTTATAAAGCTGATATCTGGTCATTAGGTTGTTGTTGTTATGAAATGTTCACGGGGAAACCACCATTACAATCAAAATATCCTCCAATGAGAGCACTTCGATTAATTTCTAAATGTCAAAAGAATCAAGATTTTATTAAATTAATTGAATTAAATGAATTGGACATATCTTGGGAATTTAAAGATTTCTTGCATCAATGCTTTATTGAAGATCCTAAATTAAGAGCAAGTGCTAGTAAATTGTTGAAACATAAATTTATTACGAAACATATCCACGATAAGGATAAAATTAAACTTCTTAAAAAATTAATTACCAAAAAGCAATTGTGGAATCAACAAAACCATATAGTTAAAACTCAAAATTATTATGTCCCGACAGAAATCTATAATAATCAACTCAAATGGAATATGGATGACCAGAATGGGAATGAGAACCAACAAACAGAACTTACAAAGGAAAGTGGAGATCAGCACACCGGTAATACCATAAAATTTGATATTAGTTCATTAATGTTGAATAATGACTTAGAAGATGATATTGAAGAAGATGTTGAAGATGATGCTCATGAAGAACGGAAATCTTCTCCTTCAAGTGAACCTAATGATGATATAATAGGATTTTTCAAGAATGATTTCAATAATATTTTAACCAAAATCTTTAATAAAATTGATAATAGAAATCAATTATCAAGACTACAATATGATCAATTGGTTGAAATGAATAATTTGATGGGTCAATTGATTACAAATGATAATGGTGGTACTAATAATAATAGAAAGATATTATTATTTCAATATTTGAAATACTTAATAAAAGAATTATTGAAAGAGAAAAATTCACATATCAATCGGTTGATATTACCATCAAGTATACTACGTAACACTGGTACCAATGGTATTACCACTAACATTTCAGGAAATACCCTAGTCAATAACAATAACCACGTGACAAATATGACCAATTTTACCACCAATGGGATATTATCATCAACAACGTCAACGACAACAGTAAATCATAACAGGACAACTAGTCATACATGGACAAAGTTTGATGAAATAGAATCCAGTTTATTAGAGTCATGGATTAATAGAATGGAACAGGATAACTAGCATAGTACAATATTAATTAAAATACACGGACATAGATCGTACTTAAATAGGTGTTTCATCTCGTGATTCTGTATCAATTACCTCTTTCTGTTGTTGAACACTATCATTTCTTTCAGTATATTTTTTATTCATATCTAAAATTGTAATTATTCCATCTCGACTACAACAGCCCAATATTTCTCCTTGCTTGTAAGTATCAACTCCTAAAATAGCATCTTTCCCACAAGTTTGTGGATCTACTTGAAAAACAATTTGTTTCAGTTGAATATCCCAAATCAATAACCCCGTCGAATCACTACCAGAAACAATCAACACGTTGTTGTACTGTTCATCGTCATTGTTATTACTAGTAATAGTAATGGCATTGCTATTAACATTTCGAGTGATAAATTTTATATCACAATTAAATTTCTCACAAATTTTCTCACTATTTATACCTTGATAAGTTTTATAAACTTTATTTTCCATATAATTCCATAATCGAATTTTCCCATCTAAACTAGAATTTAAAATAAATTGTCCATTAGGTGATAATTCAACTTTAGCAATTGGGAAATTGATTACATCATTAGTACTAGCTGTAGCCGTACCATGACCACCAAACGTACTATTAGTTAAAGTTTTCAAACATTGACTGGTTTGTAAATCAAATAATCTCATTAATCCATCGTATGAAGCACTGACAATAATTGAATCATCAGGAGTTAATGCAATTGACAGAACTGGATCACTATGTGCCGCTAAAGTGGTTAGAATCTTCCCACCATTTGAAGTAATATCCCATATAGTAATAGTTTCATCGGATGATCCACTAATTAAAATATTACCTTTTTGAGTGAATTTTAACGTTGTTATATGATAAGTATGTTTCCGTAATATTTTTATGCATCGTTGTTGAGTAATATTCCATAATCGAATGGTTAAATCATCAGAACAAGATGCAAGAATATTGGAATTTATAGGAGAATATACAATATCTGATATTCCCTTGGTATGACCTGATAAAGTGGTGATTAATTTACCAATGGTATTATAAATGTATATTTTCCCATTTGATGAAGAACAAGCGAAATTTTGTCCATTGGGGGAGAATTTTATGGCAGTGAATATTATAGATGGTTCATTGATAGTATATCGAATTTTGTATAAATCAGATTGTTGGATATCTGATGATAATATTGGAATTCCCATTGAAGTGGAATAGTAAAGTGGGTTGGTTGTCTACATTTGATGGTGTTTACTTTTTTTTTTCTCCCACATAAATAGTCTTTGTGGGACGGCTCTTTACTTAATCTTGAATTGAAAACACTCCCCCGTGAACATAAGATGATATTAGCAATCATGGTAGAATGAAAATATCACCGATAACTCTTACTTTGAATTGACTTATTATTGTTTCCATGTATTAGCTATTGTAGAATAATGAAGAAATTTCATTATGATTCAAATGTACTATTATTGTCGATAATTTGCTGATATACCAAACTTTGAAAGAGTTCCATAAGCTCATAAATCTATTTAATTACCAACATACATCCACGTAATTGCGATATATACTTTCATTGGATTATCGTACATGGTTAGTTAACTCTTTCCCAAATCAATTTGATATTTGATCATTTTCGCACGACCTTCGGTTTTTTGCTTATGTATGTGAGTTGCCCTCCTCGTCCTTCACCCACCAAGGAGAAACAAACAACCTTCACAGATTAGAAATCTATCTCATATTTTTTAATCAATAAATAGAAAGCTACATATCATATACATCTAATCAACCTGAGAGTTTTTCATCCCCTTTTTCTTATCATTATTTATATTCACATTTTCAATATCAATTGATATCATCCAACCATTATTATTATTATAACACCACCTTTTTTTTTTTAAAGTAGTCTCCCAAATATGGATCATAATCATTCAAGTAATTTATTCCGATTTGCATCAATTCAATTACCTAAATCGGCCAAATTACGATCATTTGGAATATATTTATCAGGAGCATTATTTGCTATAGGATTTTGGTCATTAGTTGATGCATCAATATATCTGAAAACGATTAATGCTAGTGATGTTCATGTTAATTTTATTGATTGGATTCCATTTTTAGCTTCTTCAATGGGGATGTTAATTGTTAATTCTATTGAAAAATCAAATTTAATGATAAATCCCAATAATCAAAATGATTTTACAGGGAGTGGTGGTAATGGTGGTGGACATGCTTGGGCAGCAAGAATAATTTTATTTATGGGATTTAGTTTATTGGCTGGTGGATTAGCTGGAAGTTTTATGGTTTTTATATTGAAATATTTAATGAATCATTATACTTTCCCAACTTTAGGTATGGGGGTTGCTAATATTGTATGTAATGGATGTGTTATGTTGAGTTGTATTTTCTTATGGTTGAGTCAAAATATTGAAGATGAATATAGTTATAGTTTAGCTTTATAAATGAAGATAAAGCAAGAAAAGATTTCATCTTTTTGAATTCTAGTTATAATTTGAATTACATTGATAACGTAAACTTGTTAAGATTTAAGTATAAGTAACTTTCTATATATATATATTAAATAAACACAAATAAACAAAAAATATAAGTGCATACTAAAAGTATATCAATAATAGGTACTAGGTAATATTAAACAAAAGAAGGGTAGAATAATAGATAGCCCTTGAAGAAGTATATATATATATAAACAGATATATATCAAGATAAAAGACAATAACAAAAAACAAATACTAAATAAAAAGACAAACAAAAAGATTTGGTGAAGTTTTTATCAAAAAATACCATAAAACCGTGCAACACATACAGAGCATTAAAACGATTAAAACAAAACAAAGGATACAAATATTTGTAAAAGTAAATTCTCCCAAAAAAGGAAAAAGAGAATCCAACTCTAAATATATTTAACACATATTGGTATATATGTGTATCAATTTAACTAATCGTTGAAGGAAGAAGGAGGGGTGGTGGGTAGATGGAATTGATTTCTAGTGTCATGGAAGGTGTGGTAGGTAAGTAGGTCAAGTAGTTTGGGTCTTAAAACTAACTACCTTTTTTTTTAATTATGATTTCACAAATTCATTTTTCAAAGATCCCAATAATTCCAATTCATATTCACTAAAATTAAATAAATGCAATTCAATTGGAGTAGATGACCCACGAGGATAAACTTTAAATTGTGAAGATTTCAATTCATCGAAAAATGGATGTATCAACACTCTTCTAGGACTAGCTCTTACATCAGGATCATAAACCAATATTTTCATCAATAAATCAATTGCATCCAGTGGTGAATTACTGAAAATTTGTTTAAATCTTTCTTCTATACTACAATTGAATAATCTTGTAGTATACATATTACCACGATATTGAGGATTGCTTTTGAAGAAAAAAGTATTTGGTGGCGGACCTAAAAGTTTAGCAATTTCTTTCAATTGAGATTCAGGTGATTGACCTTGGAAAATTGGTTTACCCAAAAACATTTCCGCAATAACACATCCTAACCCCCATATATCAATTTTGGTTGTATATAAAGAACATCCAACAATTAGTTCAGGAGCACGATAATATCTTGAACATATATAACTCACTGAAGGTTGATTTGGTTCTAATTTTTTTGCAGATCCAAAATCACAAATTTTCAATCTCACCGTGTTTGGATCAACAAGTATATTTGATGGTTTAATATCTCGATGACTGATTCCATATCCGTGTAAATAGAGCATGGCTCGAGCCAATTGGAAAGTATAAGCTTTCATATGGGGATATGGAATAGTGTATTTGGATTGACGATAATATTTGATTTCTGATTGTAAATTTGATGGTAAACATTCCATTACTAAATTTTGATAAACTTTATTATCAGAAGAACTTTTCTTATCGAAAAAAAATCGTAAACTGACAATATTAGGATGGCTGACAAATCGTAAAATTTCCAATTCTCGTGATTTATATTCAGTTTGTGCAGGGACTCGTTTAATAGCAAATGGTCCTAACCATTCACCATCTTTGTTGTTATTATTGTTGTTGTTGCTGGTTGTATTATTATTATCCTTGTCGCTATGGCTATGATGACGGAAATGGCCAAGTAAATGTGACCCAGTGCCATCATTTCCTTTAGACGAATTAGTTTCATATTTCAACATAGCTTCAACAACAGTACCAAATGCACCTTCTCCTATTCTCTTGTATTCTTTAATTGTCATTTTACTGGCACGCGAGGAAGAATTTTCCACCACATCAGGTAAAGTATATTCATTTATAAAAGTTGACGATGATTGAGGCATTGCTAGGGTAGTAGTTTATTAACAGGACTCGGCAAAAAAAAAAAACCAAATTAGTTTATCCTAAATTATAGATACGTATCTCTTGTAGGTTTGAATAAGTTGTAATGAATCAATGTATATCTTTCCAAAGATTCTATTTTAAACAAATATGGCACAGCTGACAAACTTATGTATATCTTTCTGTGATTGATTCTCGTTAAAACAAACTTAATGTCAATAATTGGTTGTTTCTAATTAAATGACTAATTTAATAAATACCCAACTAAACAAATCAAATGTCAATTATAACTAATTATATTAGTTCAAATTAATTGGAATATTCAAAAATCAATAATCGTCGACAATGGGACAACTGGACTAGCAATTGATCAACTTTTGGTTTCTTTCAAGTTAACAAAGAATTGCTGTAGTAATGTACAATTGAATCAATTAGAAATATGTTGTAAATTCAATTGGTGAAAATACAAATCAAATTAATTGCAATTGTTTATTTAATTAAAAGGGAAATTTATCTTGTTTGATTTATTACAATCACAGGGTGAACGTGCGTATCTATCTATCTATAATCTGTTATAATTAAGTAACGTGTAAAAATTGTTGTTGTTTGTATCGTTAAACGTGAGTGTGGACGTGATTGAGGTTATAAATGTAATAGCAGTTGCTCTTGATAAGTTTTTGTTGGTCAGTTGTTGCTGACGGTTGTAGCTGTTGCTGTTGTTGTTGCTGTTGCAGTTGCAGTTGTTGTTGTTGTTGATTTGAATTTTTGAGTTTATAAATTTTTGTTGATCAACTAAACAAAATAACAACAATCAATTTTTTAATGTGAGAATTGAGAGAGCAGTTTGAATTGTTTCACAAAGAAAATTTAAACGTGAAGTGGGAGAGAGAGAGAGACATTATAAAGAATAAAAGCAAGGGAGACAAAGAGAGACATTTTCTTATTTTTGGCGTAATTATTGAAATTGGAATAATTGATTGTCAGCCTTATTATGTTACATTCTCTTTATTTTATGGACTCAAGTTATTCTTTACTAACTACTACTTTTTGATTCTTCTTCTTTATCTACTCGAGGATTAGCACCCCTTTTTTGTATTATCTTAGTAAGCCGTTGTTGCCGCCCTCCACACCACTAAACCTTAAACCAGAATAAGGAACTTATTAAACCAGTACCAAATAGAAACATCCATTACAGCTTTTATCCCAAAATTCACATACTTTATAATACAACTTTGAGTACATTTTTTAGCTGTCAACCTGTTTAAGGGATTTTCAATAAAAAACAAAAAAAAAAATGTGTGTTTGATTGTCGAATCCACACTTTTTACTTTTTTTTCTTGTTCTTGTTCTTGTTACTATAATTACCCCTTCTGCCTTCTATTGTAATTGAAACCTATTGTACTCTCCTCATATTTGTTTTAAGTTATATTCTGCTATAATTAGAACTTTCTAGCTTCTAGTTTCATTTGTTTTGACATCTTCCTTTTCTTCAATAGTAACTATCTTTAAAAATATTTGATTGATTAAAGGAACTGATTAGTAGCCGACCTTGTAGTTTTCCAAGGAAGAATGTTTTCCAAAAATGACCATCACAGTAATAACTAAATCTCTTATTAACTGCTGAGACCTATCTCGAATATGCACGTTAGCATTTTCCAAATGGGGAACGACAACGTTATAATTCTGTTTTTTTCCTATACCCAAGGCATATCAAAGAAAAGTTGATGCTCAATTATGAAGGTTTGAAAGTCGAATCCTGTTGATTAAATGCTTCTCATGATAAACGTGTGTGTGAGTAAACACTCAATCCCCCTTCTATGCTTCACTTTCCCTTGTAGTCCAGCCAAAAGAAGCTGGTTGCTAAGCACTCTATTTAGATTGATAAGCTTTTGAACAGTCTATTCAATACATTATCAGTTGTATGTTGTGTTGTTGTATTCCGACAACCAATTTGTAGGCACAGCGAAGAAAACTGGTTGCAAAAAAAAAAAGCCAGCCTAAATTCAAACGTGAGCGTTGTGAGCCCCACCACTATAATATACTAAGATACAACTTAATTGATAATCTAAAAGAAGTCAAAAAGTACCTTACAATAAAGCCAACCAGTATTGTACATTTTTGGAATATTTTACCACATGCTAATTGTTATCAAAAATAGTACAAGTAATAACTTTTTGCTAGAACTCAAATTGAAAGAATTAAATGCACCGTTTGATTTATCATTTGAGGTACCAATTACACTAAGTCTTTCATCCTACACTCAAAACATACTTCAAAATCAATATATTACCAGTAATATACAAAAAAGACAAAAATTAATCTCTCTAACTCTATAAAAAAAACGGGACAAAAAAAAAAACAAATATGCAATGTAAATAAAAATATCAAATCTTTTAATAACGAAATGGTGGTTTATTATTAACCACGTGCTAACACCATGTATGGGTTTCTACCAAAATAAAAAACGGGATCAGAATATATATATGTGAAGTGATAACAATCCTAATTATATACCAATAGGATGTTCAACCTTCTTGGTGTGAAAACAAAAAAAAACCAATCGATCAATGTATGTCATTTCTAATTTTAGTCTTTAAATTCTCTAATTATACGTCAATAGATAATTAAACGAAACAATAATACCAATAATCTTTATATGGTGTGTGTATGGGTATGTATCTGAGTTTATCCCATTTATAAAGCATAAAATATCAAAATTCCTGATCCTAATACTAATATAGTCAATATGACCAATTTCAATATAAATGTCCAAACATGATTTTTCCCACCAGCAGTTTCAATCAATTGTTTTTCTAAATCAACATCATCTAATAATTTAATTTTCCCACCATTAGAATTGGAATTGAATTTATTGTGACTGGCTTTATAATCTTGTTTAATCAATTCATTGATTTCATTAATTGTAGTTGATCTTGTTCTGGTTGAATAATGAAGTTGAGATGATGGGATTTGAGTTATAGTAGATTGAGATTTTGTTGCCAATGGATTGGAATTTGTTTGAAGAGGTGGTCTGGTTATAGTTGGTACATTTGAAGTTGATGGAGTTTTCAATATTGGGAAAGAATTAGTGGACATGGTTATTTAACAGTTTAAAGGAATAATGATATGGAAAAATGACAGAAGTTATGCTACGTGATTGAATTGGTAAGTTAGTTAAATATTGTAATTATTACTAACCTAACTTGAAAGATAGATGTCAATTGAAAAGAAAGAAAGAAAGAAAATAAAAAGGAGAAATAACTTACAGTGTCGATTTATTTATAGTAAAGAATTAAACTTTCGACAAAGAGGTGGTTTAATTTTGTGGAGGAGGAGAAGAAGAAGTTAGACAAGGCGGGAGATAGACACATGATTAGATAATGATTGAACCACTGATTACGTAATTGACTCACTATTAAAACTTCGTGTAAAGGATAGAAAAAAAAGGGGGGTATGGGCTAAATCAATAAACAACTAAATTTCGTTTCATTTCATTGATTAATGAATGGGTATTTAACGTCTTTTGCATAACTAAATCTAAATTTATATCATAGTGTAGAGCAGCAGGGGTGACTGGATATAGTTTCTTTGGGCACGGCATTATCCGTCTAATCTGTTTGTTTATTTATTTATTTTATGATTTTGTCTTTCTCTTTCTCTCCCTTTCACACACACGAAGAATTTGTACTTCTTTATCCTCTTCTCCCTCCTTTCGTCTGAAATTTTGTACTGCCTTCTTTCCTATTTCGGGTATCTTCATCGTCATCGCCATCTCTTAAAATTTTTCACCACCACTATTATTATTTATTATTATTAGAGTTCTCTACTACACATTTCATTTCGTAGAGAGAAAATGCTACTTTTACAAAAGAAGTTCTCTTTTATATAGGAAATGGAACGTTGTATATTAAGGATTCGAGTTCCATTTTATGTTGACCAAAGGAATCTATTTCTAGTGTTACATTTTAGAAAACTGGTCGATGAGAATTGTATAGATGGGTTTGGTCCACAAGGACATAAAATTAGCCGAGGGAACAAACAAAAATAAATCCTGCAACCTCGCGCCAGTTGGTGATTATCTGGACCAAACATACAGAATGTAATGGTTTTCGTAATAACTATAGAAACTATTGATATTCCTCTGACAGTACAATTTCAGATTAATTGTAAAAATTTACCTCTTTCTTGCTAAGTTTCTACAGTAAGAAGAGCTTCTACTTGTAGCATAACAGGTCATTAGGTGAATCTTCCGAGGAAACAAAAAAATGTGTCGAAAATTATTATATTTCGAAATCGACACATGGTAGCAATTCCAAATTAATGTCCACATTTGGCCAAGTGTGTTAAAACAAGTGGCAAGAAGCTTTACCCAATCGGATCACAATATCCCATCTGCCAACAAACTCGGTAATACTATTATTGTGCTATAAATATGTCTAATTTTCCTATATTTCTATTTACTTGTTTATATAATCGAAAATACAAGCTATTGGCGTAGCTTAAACAATACCCTTAAGGGTATTTTGTTAAATTGCATGGCATTAATGCCACAGGTGGTCCAGTTGGAAAGCCACCAAACTTCAGACCGGATCTAGTGATCCACAACCCAAAGGACCCGGAAAAGATCGAAAAACTTATGCGACTTCAGTCGTATATTCAGCTTTCACTCGTTCCATATCATCTCTACCCGATGATATTGGAACCATACTTACAGGGTAGATATATTGGCTACATGAAGGACGCTAAGAAAAGTTCAGCCAATGGGAGAGAGTATAGCTATGTTGACGTCTTGATTGCATTTGTCAAGGGGTCTCAATTGGAAGTAGCTAATGCAAATGCACAGGTCGAGTTGTTTAATATATTGCCAGTTCCAGGACAGACAGTCGATGATTTCATCGATGCCATCCAAGGAAAATACAGGCAATTAAAGCAATATAATAATGTGTTCGTCTCAGTTCGAGCACATGTATTCACACACTGCCACAAATATTTTATATGAGCCGGAGTGTTTAACCAGGTAGGAAGCTAAATTCTGAAATGACTTGGATCCGGCGGTTCTTGAACAACTAAAATTAAAAACAGAAAATGCACTTGACTCTATCAATTTGAAACATAACACACACATATAATTAATATTTCTTAGCGAATACCAAACAACGACAGGATTTGAAATTTGACTAATAGATTCATGACCTTTTCAGAATGCTTTTCAGCACCTGAGTTTGTGTCTTGTTACCTTAGTAACAAAATTGATACGTAGCTTTAATAGAATGAATAGATAAGAATATAAGAATAGTTATACAAAAAATATGCAAAAAAAACGAAAGTCGGAGGGAATAAGGGAGGTTTATATAGTGAAGAAATTTGTTTGTCAGCATTTGTTGCAAACACATTTAACACATTTTTTTGGTGTACGTAGCTAGAGATTCGTGTGGAGAATATGCAGGTTGTGGATACAATTCACGACCTTCTATTTCCTTAGTGATAGGTTAATCATGAAATATATAAAATGTCCAAGAAATAATTAAATAATGATATAAATATAATGTTGTGAAACTTGTGGAAAAAATTGACAGCCTAGTTAATTCAAGTGTTGTTACACTCTTGTTATTATTATATTATTATTATATCGTTTACAAGTAGATTTCTCATTTTGAACAGCAAATACTGTCGTTAATAGGAATCAGAGGCAGAAAGAAAGAGAGAGAAAAAAAAAAAAGGACACATTTACACGTACACCCTTAACTTGAAGGAAAAAAACAAAACAAGAGAGACAAAGAAAGAGACAAAGAAAATACTTTCAACAACGAAAGATTGAGAGATATTGGTGATTTTCACAAACCAAAAAAAAAGAATACACAACTTGTATATTAACAGAATTTGAACATTTCTAGATTTTCTTATATTTCCCCCAAGGTGGACAATTAATAATAACATTTGATTATACAAGAACATTTCAATCATGTGGATTTTTGACTGGTGTATGTAATGATTTATCTTTACCGAATCAATACTTTATTTATGAGTGATTGGTTGGTTGGTTATAATACCACCACTTTATTCTATTAACCAAGTTTGATCTAATTACTGATCTGTATATACTAACCAAATATTTACCTTATCACTTAATTATTTACAGTTCAAGATATATTATCTTCATTAGGATTATGGAATAAACATGCCAAATTATTATTTTTAGGGTTAGATAATGCTGGTAAAACTACTCTTTTACATATGTTAAAGAATGATAGATTGGCCACTTTACAACCAACATTACATCCAACTTCAGAAGAATTGGCCATTGGATCAGTTAGATTCACTACTTTTGATTTAGGTGGACATCAACAAGCTAGAAGATTATGGAAAGATTATTTCCCTGAAGTCAATGGTATTGTCTTTTTAGTTGATGCTGCTGATACCGAAAGATTTGCTGAATCCAAAGCTGAATTGGAAAGTTTATTTAGAATTGAAGAATTGAGTCAAGTTCCATTTGTTATTTTGGGTAATAAGATTGATGTTCCTACTGCAGTAGGGGAAATGGAATTGAAAAATGCCCTTGGATTATATAATACTACTGGTAAAGATACTGGTAAATTGCCAGAAGGTACTAGACCAATTGAAGTGTTTATGGTTTCCGTTGTTATGAGATCTGGATATGGTGAAGCCTTCAAATGGTTATCACAATACATTTAATCATACGAGGAGTTGGTTTACTCTTTGTTCCTATATCAATTCTCACTTTTGATTGGTTTTAGATCAATGCAGAAAAAGAAGGAAATAGTATTATAGTAATAATATATATAGTTTGATGCTAATAAGTACGTGAATTGAATTGTAAACTATTAGTATCATTAATATTAGTTTTCTGTCTATATTAAAGAGATGTAAAAGGTTATGTGCCTCAATTTGATTGTATTTTGAATATATTTCGCCAAAATCACAAGGCAAATAATTCATCTGCAACCACTTTATCAACAACAAACAATAACTAACAATATCACAAGTGAAACAAATCCCTCTCAATAAAACAACTAGCTCTACCATTGTCATATAACTTTTTATATTTAATGTAAAGCAATAATCCATTAGGTACCTACATAATATGTCACGTGACCAAGTACTGCTCTGTCTTTACCAAATCTTTTACAAAGAAGTATATGCTACTTCACACTGGAAAAGTTCTAATCTATTTCAGCACTAATTCACAGGCTGATTACATTGGTACCCTATAGTGTACTCACTGTTCTTACTGAATCCACAATACATGTGAACCAAGTATAAAATAAACCTTCGAGGTTTAGTCAAGGCAAATAAATCATTCATAGCGCACAGCACAATACTGATACGCCTATCCAATTGCCCAATAATTCATACTAGTATTAGTTTGTTGATTTATATTTGCTGCAAAACTAATTAGTAGTCGTTTGGGTTCTTTCTATTTCTTTTTGGTTCCAATTTACACGCCATTCGATTTCCTTGTTGCTGCTCTTTTTTTCTCTCCGCTCATCAAATCTTCTTACTCATCCCAAAAAAATATACACAGAATTTTTTTTTTCTTATTATACCATTACTAATCATAGAGTGATACTTTTGATTCTTTTACAACATATCATATATACAATAGAACCACACTATGGAGAACAGCAATAAGATATCATTACATCCAGAACAAAAGAAATGGAAGGCACCAAAAGGTCCTAAACCAATACATCATAAGAACAAAAATCTTATTGGATTAGGTCGAACCATTGCTAATCAAAGATCCAAAGAAAATTCCATTCAATATTTACCTGATGGTGAAATGAGATTCACAACTGATAAAAAGGAGGCCAACTGGGTTAAATTAAGATCAGTTACTCAAGAAAATGCCTTGGATGAATTTTTAAGTACTGCTGAGTTGGCCGATACTGATTTTACTGCTGATAAAAATCAACAAGTGAAAATTATTAAAGTTGGAAATACTTCTATTGTGAATTCTAATGGATTATTGAGTACTGATGAAATGTTAGCTATGAGACAAAAACATATGATGTTTGAAAACAAGTTAACTATACCTAAACGTCCTAAATGGAATAAAAATCAAAGTAAAATTGAAATTGATCGTCAAGAAAATTTAGCATTTTTAAGTTGGAGAAGAGAATTAGCACAATTGACAGAAAATAATGATTTATTATTAACACCTTTTGAAAGGAATTTAGAAGTTTGGAAACAATTATGGAGAGTTGTAGAAAGATGTGATTTAATTGTTCAAATTGTTGATGCTAGAAATCCATTATTTTTCCGATCTATCGATTTAGATAAATATGTCACTTCATTAAGTGATCCAGATAATAATAAGGCGAAGAATAATTTATTATTAGTCAATAAGGCTGATATGTTAACTAGAGACCAACGTATTGCTTGGGCAGAATATTTCAAATTGAAAAAAATAAATTATGTTTTCTTTTCAGCTGCTAAAGCCAATGAATTATTAGAAAAGGAACGTGAAGAGTTGGAAAATATACAAAACAGTACCGGTAGTAGTAGCAGTAGCAGTAGAAACACTAACAATAATACTGCTGCTGCTGCTGCTGTTGATGCTGAGCAAGAAGAAGGTGAAGCCAATGATTCAATTAGGATATTAAAAATTGAAGAATTGGAAAAATTATTCATGGATTCGGCTCCTAAATTTGAAGTTGATCCTGAATTCCCAGATAGAAAATTACAAATTGGGTTAGTTGGGTATCCAAATGTTGGTAAATCATCAACCATTAATGCCTTAGTTGGATCGAAAAAAGTTTCTGTTTCTTCTACTCCTGGTAAAACCAAACATTTCCAAACTATTCATTTATCGCCAGATGTTTTATTATGTGATTGTCCTGGGTTGGTGTTTCCTAATTTCGCTTATACCAATGCTGAATTGGTATGTAATGGTGTTTTACCAATTGATCAATTACGTGAACATATTCCTCCAGTTTCATTAGTTTGTCAAAGAATTCCTAAATTTTTCCTTGAAGCAGTTTATGGTATTCATATCCCAATACAGAAAGTCGAAGATGGTGGTAATGGGGAGTATCCAACGGCCAGAGAATTACTTAATGCTTATGCCAGAGCAAGAGGTTATATGACTCAAGGTTTCGGTTCAGCAGATGAACCAAGAGCCGCTAGATATATTTTGAAAGATTATGTCAATGGGAAATTATTATATGTTAACCCACCACCTAAAGAGGCAACTAATAAAAATGAATGGATATTACCAAATTTACAAGAAAGTCGAATTTTCAATCGAGAATTATATACTTTAAATCATCTACCAGAATCTAGACAACATCAAATAGTGTCTGCTATGCAACATAAACATATACCGGTTGATGAATTCAATTTGGAAAAGGATTTAACTAAATTAAATTTCTCACAACATATTGCTGCTACTACTGGTAGTGGCGATTCAAAAGATGAAGACAATAAACTTAGAGACAACAACCAACTGCAATCAGAAGCTAAAACATTGTTTTATGGTGGGAAACAAGCAGCATTAGAAAGTGCTGGTGATGAATTGGATAGAGAATTCTTTGCTATGAATAATATTTCCGGTAAATTTGCAACTCCGTTCCATAAAAAGAATAACAACAATACAGAAAAAAACCTGAATAAAAAACATAACAAGAAGAATAAGAAACAAGATAAGAAGGTTAGAGTAGTAGGTTATTAAATAGAAATGCATGTTTCATGTTTTTTTTTTTTTGTTTGAATCATTAGATTATATTTGTACATTATCATTTATATACATTCCACAAAATTATTATTGTAGAATAATATTATTAATTATATATATATACAAATCAATAAACTTAGTAGATTCTGAATGATGGACCCATGGTAGATTTAATAACCAAGGAACCAACATTTTGCCAGTTCTTTTTCAACAAAGAAACCAAGAAGTTAGCAGCCATCATGATTTGGTTAACCAAGACATCTTCTTCCATATCAACGTTACCAACAGCAACGGCCAAACACAAGACTTTTTTCAATTGGAATTTGATAGTGGATTTAACATCAGTAACTTTACTGTATAAATCATCATTGTGAGAAACTGGAGTTGGGAACTTACCAGCTTTAGATAAAGTTGGACCCAATAATCTTGGAATTTGTTTGATCAAAACTTCAGAAGCAATGAAAGCGTTGTATTTCTTAGCCAATTTTTTAATCAATTTCTTGTTTTTGTTCAATTTTTTCAAGTCATCAACGGACATGGCATCAACACCCAAAGACTTGGCTCTATCAACGTCAAAAGCATCACCAAAAATACAGATGGTCATGTTTGGTCTTGGAACTTGAGGTAATTTCAAAGTACCAGAGAAACGCTTGTCTCTTTGAGGATCATAGTTTTTCAAACCAACTTGTAATTCAACGGTTTCCAAAAAGTTTCTCTTTTTGGTTTCAGTGGAGTATTCCAATAATTTGTGGACGTTTTCTCTAACGCCAGAACTGGTGATTTTAGACATCTTTATTTAATTCGTCTCCCAAAGAGTTTTTTTGGTAAAGTAAAATTGATTCGACGAGGATAAAGTTCCAAAAAAGAGAAAAGGGAAAGGAAGACAAATTGTAGAAGTTTTGGGGATGAGTGGTTTTTTGTTTTTTTGTTTGTTGAAAATTTTCCACAGAAAGGAATTTTGGCGCCTACACAAAAAAAAAAACGTGATCACGTGTACGTACTACTATCAGGGCTATAGCCCTAAGGTGGAGTAAGCTTTTTTGTTTCTCTCGTAAACACCCCCATCTTGAAGATTATGACGCGTTGGTGTTAATGATTATCTAAACATCAACATACTTGATGAACAGCAGTTATTCCATTTACCATAAAGTAGTATACTATTAATGAACATAAGAGGATTGTTGGCTTGATATATATATAATGATATGGAATACCTACAAATACATACCACTACGAAGGCAGGGAAGACAATATTTAATCACCACCAATTATCATCTACAACAACTCCGATTTAAATCATTTCGAACTATTGATTTAACTTTTGGGTCACATAATCACAATAATATCCCCAATAAAAGAAATGAAAAGATTTTCTTTTATAATTATGATAATACCAGCAAAATAAAAGCCCTTGATCGGCAGTTCAAAATCTTAAATAAATCCCAAACCAAAATTCTTGAACTTGGATTTATCCCAAGTAATTGGTTAATATATATTCGTGATACCATGGCCAAACTTCATAATATATCTGATCCGGGGAAAATCCATCAAAAATGTCATATTTTAGGATTTGATATTTTATTTGGATCACCACCCATCGGAGTATCAAGTATTCAAGGTAATATTTTTTCAAAATTGGCTCATAAAAATATCATTAATCATTTTAAAGAAATTTCTTGGACTCAATTACGTGATAAAAGACAATTAGAACTGGATATTGATCCCAAATCATATTTTTCTCGAGAACAAGATGAATCAATGATAATTGATAAACAAATTGAACGAATTGAAGCTGGACTTAAAAATATTACCATGTCAGATATAAAACGTCAACAATTACTTGATAAGAGAGATTCTTTATTACCAGATTATAGAATTGATTTAATTTTATCGGATTTATCTAAACCAGGTTATCAACAATCAGGATTTTATGATCTTACAGAAACAAATCCTTATCATCGATATAATAATAATAAGGGGTTAAATCATTCAATTTTACAACCTGGTAAATCAAATTTTGAATTTTTAGATGCTGCATTGTTATTGAGTTGTGATTTATTAAGACCTGGTGGGAAATTTGTTGCTAGATTAAATGAAATTGATCCTTATGATCCAGAGATGTATTTGTTACATGAGAAATTAGAGAAAGTTTTCAATGATGTTCTTGAAATACGGAATTTTGGACATACCACTGCTACCACTACTATTACTACCAATAATAATGACAATGATATGAGTTTCCTGGTTCAACCACCAATTGAAAAATATTATATTTGCAATGATAAAAAAAATGATGATGAATATGACCTTTACGATATATTTAAATATTAGAAGAAAAAAAAAGACTTCATGATTTTTAATGAATGATTTTTTTTATTCTTAATATACATAATTTTGATTATAATGATTTATTTATGTGTTTATTTAATAACTTCTTTTTAAAAAATACTTACATCTGATTTACCACTTATGTTCTTTTTTTGGTGACTTGGTTAATTCTTACAATGATTATTTTCAGTATACTTAACTGAAACCATTATACTAAGCATCTTCTTCTTCTTCTTCTTCTGCTGTCACTTCATCATCTTGTTGTATTTCAGCCTCCACATTCTCCACTTCTTCACGTTGAACTTCTGAAGCACCAGCTTCATCTTCAATCTTTTCTTTTGCTTCTTGTTGTGGCTGTGTTGTAGTCTCTTGATCTTTATCCTGCTTGCTTTCCAAGTCAATCAATGGAGCACCTGTTGATCCATTGGTTTGTAAATTACTAAAATCATCAATTAATCTATTAGCAACTTTACTTTTATTTTTTTTATGTAAAGTTTGTTTCCATAATTCAATGGCTTTAATCAATTTTTCTGGATCAACACCATAATTCTTACCAAATATAACTGCTTCAGTATATCTTTCACTTGTAATTAACAAATCAAAACATTTACCAACATCACCCACTAACCACCATGATTGCCATGCTATGTTATATTTACCTTTAGATTCACAAACTTCGGCTAATTTTATTAATTGGGATTTATTTTGTGTAGATGATAATAGTAATAATAATGATGAATAATCTTTAGCTAACCAAAAACTTTCTTGAGCTAGTTTTATATTCCATTTATTTAAAGCTAAATCACCCAATTTTTTCCATTTAGTTGAATTGGCCAATGATAATGATGGAGTTTCTTTTTCTTGTGCTGATAATAAATCATAAGCTTGTTTTAAATTACCAGTAGATAAAGAAAGTTGGAATTTGGAATCGAAATCTTGAGATAATGAAAATGATAATGCCAAATAACCCAATTTTTCGAAAAATCTCGATAATTGATTCAATTCAGTCTTGGTGAATCTTGAAATTAATTGAGAATATTCTTCTGATAAATTCTCTAAAGTGATGGTTGATAAATCTGGTATTTCCTCTTCTTCTACTTCTCCATTTTCTCCATGTTCTTTTTCAACAACAACATTTTGAGTGGCAAATTGTTCTAAATCACCTCTCATAACTAATGTTTGTAATTCCAAAACTTCAGCATTCACATACCAAGATACAACATCAAATGATTTATCAATAAGGTATAATTTACCATCGGTGGCTTTATAACCAATAATATAGAATTTACGATCAAAATGACCCAAATTTATAACTTCACCTCCAACAAAATAATTCAATCTATTGGTAGTACCAGTGGTATAAACAAATACATCACCAATGAATTTACCTGATAAAATAGATTCCGAAGTAGGTAAAGTATACAAAACGTCAAAAGCAGATTCTGCCCCTTCTTCAGCATCCAATTCACCATTAGCCAATGCTTCTTCAAATAATTCATGATTATAACTCAAGAAATAAGTTTCATTATTCTTTTTAACTCCAACGGTACTACTGATTTCACCCAAATTGGAAGTGGTGACAATGGCTAATAATTCACCGTTATCAGACCAAATAACATCGATAATATCATCATCTAGATCCACTCTTCTCACTAATTTACCATGTTCCCAATCATAAAAGGAAATACAACCTTCCAGTTTGACCCCTAATAATGAACCAGTGAAAATTTTATCGGCTTGATAAATCAAATCAAGGGTTAAATATTCTTGGAAATTTTTGAAAATTTTAACACTAACCCCACTTTCACGAATGGCAAATGGACAAGCAGCAGATGAATCATGACTATTCCAAACAAAATCCAAGGCACTACCATAACTTTTAGATCTCCATGCTAAAGCGGTGTATACGATATATTCACCATCACCACACACGGCAGCGTATCTACCATTTGGAGAATGATTTAAAGTTTGTGGGAAAATTTCAATAGAACCTAAATCTCTTTGTTGTAAATTTAATGATTCACCATCTTTTAAACCTTCAGAACTGGAAGGTTTAATCACTGATTGATAAACTTCGGAATTTTTAGCATAAATCAATTTATTGTTAGAATCCATTGAAAATAACGGTTCTTCACTACCTAATTTGATAATAACAAACCCGGAATCAAACCCAGCAGCAATAACATTAGATTTAGGTAATATTCCAATACACCAAGCTCTTTCTAAACTATAATTTATAGATTTTTCCAATTTAAAAGTATTTGAATTCCAAAATCTAATGGTACCATCTTCAGACCCGGAAACAATAATTGGTAATTCTGGATGGAAAATTGCAAATGAAACATTAGATAAATGACCTTCTAAAGTGGCAACACATGATTTAGTTTGATAATCCCAGACTTTAATTGTTTTATCATCGGAAGAAGTGATCAAATAAGGTTTATCAGCTTGAGGATAATAATCTACATAATTGACTCCTTTAGCTTCATGAGCAATTAAAGTGAAATTTGGTTGTGATGAACCTAAGGACCAAATTTTAACGGTTCTATCTAAACATGCCGAAGCAAAAGTATTAGGATCTTTAGGATTAAAATTCACACTCATGACATAATGTTGATGACCTTCAAAAGTTTGTTCTAATTTCCAATTATGATCCCAATTCCATAATTTTATGGTTAAATCATCACTTGAAGTTAAAATGTACGGTTTAGAAGGATGAACGGCAATACTTCTAATATAATCTGGATGAGCTTCAAATTGAGTCACTTTTTCCCCCGTATTATAATTATAAACTCGAATTTGGAAATCATCAGATCCAACAACAATCCAATTTTTACGAGCAATGAATTTACCAGCACGTACTGGTAATTCAGTGACTTGTATAGATTTAACTAATGAATTAGTGGCATATGACCAAATCTCAATTTTACCATTATATAAAGTTGTTAAAATCCATGGTTCAGTTGGATGGAAATCTATTCCTTTCACTCTATCGGAGCGAGTTGAAAATTGTTTAACAACATCCAATTTCATTTTCAATTTCTATCTCTATCTCTTGGTTACTTAACAGGGAAAAAAGGATACAAGTAGTGAATATATTATCCTTGATTTAATAGATATATGGATGTATGTATATCAATGGAATAAAGTAAATGTATGGAAAAAGAAAATGATACTTTGATTAAGTTCAAATCAACAATTTAAATTGTTTAGTTGTTTAGTTGTGTGTTGTCGGGATTTTTTTTTTTTTTTTTCAAAAGAATTGAGAATTGAGAATTGAGAATTGAGAACTGAGAACTGAGAGAGAAAGTTAACGTGTCAAAGTGTTCATTTCCAATTGGTATTTTATACACGACCATATATTGATTACTACTACTAATACTACAAGATAGTTAATATAGGAATGAATGAATTATATTTATATTTATATTTACATTTACAATTGATTATTAATATTAAAATATTACTAACACTAAGAAGTTAAGACCAAATGCAAAAACAGAATTCAATAAACTTGTTCAACTTTAGTCCGTTTCTCTTCTCTATACTGTTTTTCTAAAGTATTCAAATCATTAATATATTCAATCCATTTTTTATTAAACGCTTTATTAGAAAACTTTTCTGCAACTCTGTTTTGATCGATTTGTCTCATTTTAAGTAATTTAGAATCTTCAATAATTGTAGGGTCATTGACATATAATTCTTTTAATAATGTTTCAAATGTAGGATAATCAATAAATTGATCAAATAATTCAAATTTAATATAACCAGTTTCAGTATTTTTTTGTAAATTGGGATCAAGATCAGGATCATCATAACTTTTAAAGAAAAATCCACCATCAGTTTTCCAATTGTTCAAACAATTTTCTTGTTGGTCGTTTCTTCCTATCATATCTAATAATGGACCCGCCGAAGCATGAACAATGGGGATACATCCTCTAGCCATATATTCAACCACTCCAATACCAAAATGTTCATTCCACATGGCGTTTAGACCAAATTTGCAACTAGATAATAACTCTACCACTTCATCATAAGATATATCAATTCTAAATTCAACAAATCTTGATAAATCTAATTTGGCAACTTGTTCTTGTAAAAATTTCAAAGTTGCAGTATCATCAGCCGTTCGACAAGATCCGGCAAATACTAATGTAGGGAATTTGTTGGTGATTTGAGTCACATTGGGGAAATTATTTGATAAAAAATTGGAATATTCTTTTAATAATAAAGCATGACGCTTTTCAGGACGGAATTGTGCCAAGTATAATAATTTATTAGATCGAGGTTGGTTTAAATTGGCTTGTTTGATTAAAAACTCGGTACCACATGGGGGATATAATACATCTAAAACATTACCTAAAGCAGTATTGAAAACCCAAATTTTCGATAAATGATTAAATGTCCAACTTCCATTTGCTAAAGCGATATTAACTTTTGAACCTAAATAAACATAAAAATAATATAATATTGACCAATAAATAAATTTCCCTAATGCAAAATAATCATTAAATTTAATAATATTAAATTTCCATAAATCTTTTAGTTTTTGGAATTTTAATTTACCAAACATATCTTCTTGTAATATGGGGAAATGAGTATAGGCAAGAATTGGTATTTTCAATGAAAGAGAAACAAGTAAATAACTACTTGGTAATCCCATAGTATCAATCCATACATCGGGTGATAATTCATACATGGCTTCAAGACTTAATAATATCCCACCAAATAATTGTCCAATCAATGTAAAATGTTTCCAATAATTGCCATCAATCAAATTATTAAATTTTCTTAAATAAATGAAAACAACTCTTGAATGATCTAATCCATCAATTTGAAATTTTTTGTTGGCTTTGTTTAAAATATCTAATGGTTGAGCTTCAATATTTGTGGTATAAATGACACAAATATTCTTATCATCAGCTAATAATGTTGCCTTAACCGCTTGCCATAATACTCTTTCTCCACCACCTCCATTATTGGCATATGGATGGAAAAATCCATAAATAATACGACGTTTTGGATCATCAATATCTCTTCTACTCATTTCATTAAGAAATCCATCTCCATTTTCACAATCATTAGGTGATATTTTCAATTTATTATTGATAAAATTAGTATAAAAGGCAGGATTTTCACTGGCTAAAATCAATCTGCGACGATAACTTGATCGTTTAGTTCCAACTTTTAAATAAATTGGTTTTGGATATTTAACAACGTATGATATTTTCTCTCGCCAATTTTGACTAGGAATGAGTAAATGATGTGGTAATACAGTTGTTATGAGTTTATATGTGACATATACGGCCAATACCACCAATAGTATTAAATACATTGTTTAACTATCGATTGTGAGTTTGACTTGTTGAAAAAAAAATGGTGTCTGGAGTAGGAAGATGATTATAAATACTAGTTGGTGGTTATTTGTAGATAAGTAAATTGAAAAAAAAAAGAAGAAAAATTAAATTGAAATTGAAATCTCGGTTAACTCCAGAGAGAGATGTGTGTACAAAGAGAATAAAAAAAAAAAAACACTAAGGACGTGTACCATTGCAGAATTTATTGATTACAAGACGGATGGGATTAACAGTGTGGCAATCCATAGTAGATCTGATAAACTTAATCTTAGTTAATAAAAGTTTAAATGTTGGCTTACATTTAAAATATAATTATTATTAGACCATTTATATTTTTTTTTATTAGAAGGTAAAAGAAAAGCTCAAAAGAAAATCCAAATAATGTACATTGTAGTATCATGTGATCTAGATATATGTATGTATGTCAGTCAAAAGATTCTTTTTGTACGATCGAACAAGATTTGAAATGAATGTTGTTAAGTTGGGCACAATCATACACTTCCAAGATTATTGAAGAATTGATTTGATTTGATTTGATACCAAGGTGCCTCGCGTCTAAACAAATCCATCCTCCTCCTCGGATAAATTATTAGAAATTGACTACAACTAAACAGGTTCTAGAAATAACAACTTCCCCTTTTCTTCTTCTTCTTCTTTAAAGGTTCCATATCTTATTCCTTATCTAGTTATACCCATTGTTAAAGTAGTAGAGTAATAGAAGCTGGTGGGACAAGTGTATATATATATATATATGTGTGTAATGGAACTGCATATAAAACACATCAAGAAATTCACTTTTTCCTAAAAAAGTTAAATTAGTAGTAATTAGTAGTTAGTAGTTAATAGTTAGTAGTTAGTAGTAGTAGTGAGAGAGAGTGTGTGTGTGTGTGTGACACAAAATACAACTGACGCGATCAATTTAACTTAATTAAGAAAAAGAAAAGTAAAAAGTAAAAAGGAGGAGGAACAAAAAAATTTTTTAATTAATTAAGTTAATTAAGTTAATTAGTGTAGTAGTAGTGTAGTAGTTGTTGAAGCAAGTCAAAAAAAAAAGAAGAAATTAACAACGATCTTCTCAACTTCATCTTCCCACTCTTTTCTTACTCCTTTCAAATTGTTGAAATTACTTATATCTGTTTCTTTTTTTGAATTGCTATCACTTTACTATATATATATATATGTATATATAATATCTATCAGTTTTTTATATTACTTTCCAAAAAAGAAATAGTTTTTTTTTACAGGACATCTTTCAATTCACTACAGATAATTTTCACTCCCTAATCATCAACCAGTATCCAATATGTCAGCAACGATAATTGATAATGGACAACCAAAGGCAAAGACTCCACTTAAAAAGGAAGAACTTGAACAAATAGCTCGTCAATTAAAGAAAAAATTATCTAAAGCTAGTATAACTGCTAAACAATCATTATCACCAACCAATATTAAAACATCAACAACTATAGCATTACCCAAATCATCTCCTTTAAAAAGTTATATTATGAAGAATAATAGCAATGATCATTCACCAACAAACAATATTAGTAACTTATCTTCATCTCCAATTAATTTGTATTCACCAAATGGGAAATCACCTACTCATATAAGGACACCAGCTGCTGCGTTTTTATCTTGTTCACCATTGAAAAATGTTTCTCATGCTGATACTAGTGCTGATGATATGCTAGATAGTCCCACCAAAAGAAGAAAAACTTCACCTCGTAAAATGGTATTACAAGAAATCACTCCCGAAAAAGTGAAAAAAGAAAGTACTCTTAAACCATCATTAGAATTAACTTCTACCCCCACTAAAAAGAAACCTGAATCACCATCAAAAGATAAAACAACTACTCCTACTATGGCCAAACGAGAATTATCCTCACAATCATCAACTTCTTCTTCTGCTCAAAATGCTCTCTTAAAGACTCCAAAACAAAACTCTAATGGAAATGGTTATAATGATGCTGAAGGTGCCGATTTATTAATGTATTTGGCTACTTCTCCATCTCCTGCTAGACCATATCTTTCAAATACCCCTAGAGTTATGAATAAACCACTTCCTTCAATACTGCAATCTTCAATACTGCAATCCTCACAACCATCACAATCACAATCACAATCACAATCACAAACATCAACAACTAGTTCTAGTGCTAGTGCTAGTGCTAGTGCGAATGCTAGTTCTAGTGCGGGATCTGGTTCTGCTGCTAATGCTTCTTCCTCTTCATCCTCTTCTTCATTCCTTGCTCCACCACCACCAGTGACTCCGAAAAGAGTTATAAATTCACATTCTACCAGAACTCCACAAAATAGATTAACACCATTTTTCAATACTTTAAATGCTAATGGGTTACCATCTCAAGGTTTAGCTTTAACCCCTACAAGTTTTAATATGAATGATTATGTGACGTTTTTCACTCCTTCACCAGGTGGTGCATTTAATAAGAATTTATTAAAGACTCCTGATTTCCATAATTCATTACTGAAAAAGTGATGACCGTATATATATATATCTTTTCCTTTCGTAGAAGTTATTTTTTGAAATTTTTAATGCATGTTTTTTATAATACGTTTAGTATATTTCGTAAGAGTATAAAGTTTATTTGATGTTTATAGTGAGGACCCATAACTCAGTCTTACTTTGCTTGACATCAGAGCTTGAATTGATTAGCTTCAATATACTGGATTAAACAAATGTCACTTTTTTAATAATAGCTACACTAACTATACAAGAATAAATAAATAAATAAATAAATCAACCAACCAACCAACACTATGAACCAAATAGTTATCTTTTTGCTTGTACAGTTTCTTGCTGTTGTTGTTGTTGTTGTTGTTGTTGTTGCTGTTCAACTAATTTTTTTGCTTGTTCATCTCTTATAGCTTTCTTTTTCAATTTTTCAGCTTTTCTATCATATTTAGTATCTTCAGGATTAAATCCCGCCCCTTGTGATCCCCAAACAGCCCATTCAGGAGTTTCTTTAACATAATCTAAATCAACAAATTCTTTACCACTTTCAAGTAATTCAAAAAATTTTGGATAATCAATATGAGTATGCCATTTACCATTAATCATGAATTTTTTATCAGCAACTAATATACAACATGAATGAGCATGTTCAGCAGCAATATCATAATCTAAACCTCTTGATTGTAATTCTTTATTTAAATTTTCAACAAAATTTTTACATTCTTCATAAAATGGAATGTTTTGCATTGTTAATGGATTACCATTCCCATTTGAAGATCCACAAAATGTTGCCCCCTTAATTTCAATTTGTGATGGTTTAGCTCTTTCTACCATATCAGCATAACTTTCAATATCTTCCATATTAAATCCTTTAACTAAAGTTAATCGGAAAACTGTACGTTGATGAGATTGAATAGTACGTAATATATCTAAACATGACATTAATCTTTCCCAAAAATCACTATTTAAAGGACGATCAACTTTTTTCAAATCTTTTTTAGTTGGAGCATCAATACTAACATATAATTGTGTAACTTTAGTCAATTTTGCTAATGAATCTGGATGTTGAGCATTACATACTAAAAATGATGAAATATGTTGTTCATGTAACATCCCAACAAATTCATTAATATAAGGATAAAAAATCGGTTCACCAACCAAAGATAAAGCACAATGACGAACTTTAAAAGCTTCTTCAAATCTATCCATTTGAATTCCTGGTACACCTCTTAATTGTTTAATTTTTTGATAATGACCTTCCAAGGCACCCGCCATGACTTTTTCTGGTGGATCAACTTCCCATCTCCAATTCAGTTTAGCCACGGGGTTGGTACCATGTCTCCAACAAAAAACACATTTATTAGAGCATGCCAAAGATGGAGTAGTTTCCATACATAAATGAGATTTAATACCATAAAAGGCAAATTTATAACATGATCCTCTTCCTCTAAGGGCACTTTTAGTCCAACGACATATTTTAACTCCAGAATGTGATCCAACTATAGTGTATCCTTGTTTTGTTAATGATTTAAAAGTTGGAGAATCTTTAGCTACCATTTCTTTAGTTTCTATACCACCACCACCAGTAGTAGTAGTAGTAGTAGTAGTTTTCCCTGATTTACGAATAATATCTCCCATATCTTCCACATCAACCAAAGTATCAGCATCATCACTCCCCTCACTTTCCTCGGCATCACTATCATCTATATCATCATCATTATTATTGTCATCAATATAAAATGGTTCATTATCATTATTAACTATCAATGAAACAAAATTTTGTATCCATTCTTGAGCTTTTGGTTCCCCCTCATATTTCATACATATTTCACCCAAGGGATATAATCTTCTTGCACCCAATTTACCTAACCATTTATCAGCTAATTTCGCTTGATAACAAAATTTATTATCATGAGACCAAGATTCAGAATCTCCAAGACCTAATACACTAAATCCAATTAATTTCCTTAATGGATATTTATCAATACGGAAATCTTGAGCAGTATCGATTAAATGTTCTAAAAAATAATCAATGGGTGAATCGGTTTCATATGATGGTAATACCAATAAATAAATACAATTATTATCATTTTGGGTTGGTACGTTTAAGAAATATTCTTCTAAATCATCAACATCATCATCAAGACTTAATAATTTAGGTTCAAGTTCAAGGTTTTCAAGATTCTGTAATTTTTCATATAAGGATTTAGCTATTCTTTGTGATGATCCAGTTAAGGTGGTATAAAAAATATATATTTGACATTTTTTCAATTCGACGGTGGTTTTCGTCAATACTGGCTGACGTTGTTGTTGTTGTTGTTGTTGAACAATAGGTTTTGATGCTGTGAAAATTTTAGGTGATCTTTTTGGTCGAGGAGCTATCACTCTTCGTATAGGAAAAGTTGTCGTAGTTGATGGAGTGAATGCTTTTGAACTGAAAGTAAAATCAACTGCATAAATAGGTGATTCTTTCTTTGGTTTTGCTAGTGGAGGAACAGATGGTTTAAGTTGTTGTTGTTGTTGTTGCTGTTGTTGTTGTGGTTGTTGTGGTTGTTGTGGTTGTTGTTGTTGTTGTTGATCTTTGTTGTATAAAATATATAAAACAAATACAAGTGCTACAACCGTCCATCTTCCACCGGTACTCAAGTATAGTATTGAGCATGCAAAAAGTAAAATTTGTCCAAACCCCATTACTTCTGTGTTAATTATTTGTGTATGTTCAGAGAAATACACTTGGTTCAATATATGGAGAAAAATGTGAAAAAAAAAAAAAAAAAATGTTTTCTGTATTTTTTTCAAATTTGAGATGTGTCGTGTAAAATAGTACAAAAAAGATGGCCAAAACTTCTTAGTGTATCAACCACCACTAATGATAAAGAGATATGTCATCAAAACACCAAGAAGGTATTACAAAACAAAAAAGTAACAATTCAAAGCAAAACAAAAAAAGGAATGTGTATATTTATAATGGTAATTGATACGTGATGTAATATAACTGATACTACCAACAACCTAGTTCAATCAAACTTACTACTTCATCTTGATATGGTTGGTAAGCCAAACTTACAACTTCAGTTAAAACTACGTGATCTATTGATAAGTACATTGAATGCCCAAATTGTGACGGATAAAGCAAGGAGAACCTTGCTTAGCAAATCCTCTTTTCTGCACTGCTTGAAAACCCCTATTCTTGATCTATAGCACTAAACTATACTTTCCTCTCTTTGTGTATATGGCATATATTTGTAATATTTCTTATCCATGATTCCTTTGAATACCAATCCTCTCATCTCTAGATTGTTGTTGTTGATGGTGGTGACTTTGACTTTGACTTTGTTGTTGTTGCTGTTGTTGACTCACACGTGATCTCTGATAGATTGATCCTGATTCTTCTTTAAAATCAGGAATTATACTATGACTACTATTATTTATTTGTTCTTGTAAGATATTAGGAGGACTAAAATCAGATGGATTCTGTTGAGGTATAGATTGTTCTTGTCCTTGTTGTAGTTCTTGTTTCTGTTTTTGTTGTTGTGCCACACTATCATCATATTCTAAGATATCTTCTGGTGATAATCTTATGGTGGTAGCTTCTCGTCTAAGCATTACTATATAGTATGTGTTGTGTAGAGTGGGAGGAGATAAGTGGATAACAATATATAACTGTGGTTATTGAAAGATGAGTGATTGTTGTTGTTGTTTAATGATTAATCTTCTAAACTGTCAAACGAGAGAACGGCAAGCCTTTACTTACAAGGAAGAAAAAAAAAAACAAAACAAAACAAAACCGAAACCGAAACCGAAACCGAAACCGAAACCGAAACCAAGAAGTCAGAGAGAAAAAAAAAAATAATAGATTTCGATATATATCCCTATTTAATCTTAATAGTTATCCACTATATTAATATTATTATTGTTTAATTTGGTATAGTAAATCCAATATCAGTGTCAAGAAAAATAAGATATTGGATAATTATAGGGCCATTAATCAAATCAACTTGACTGATAAGTGGAAAGAAGTAAGAACATAAACACACATAGACACACACACAACCAAAAAAAAAAAACCCCAATTTGATTCCTGTTATCAAATAATGTCAACAAAAGTCGATCAAGTCATAACATTAGCTCAAGTACTGTCATTATTAGATAATTCAGAATCGAAAAAATCTATAGTTTGGAAAGAGTTTGGTAATTATTTAGATAAAAGTGTTGAAATTGAAGAACCCGACCCATCAACATTTATCAGATCCGGAAATCCTCCTTCATTAAATTCACAATTTACAAAATATATTTCCGACAGTTATCCGGAAAAATCCTATTTATCACAAAATATCGCTTATAAGATTTGTAATTCTTGTCAACGTCCTATTGGAACAAAAAGTTTATCACTGCATTATACAAAGTGTGTTGCCATGAAACAAAAAAGACAACAAGAACAACAAGAAAATGCTGCTTTATCGAATAACAACAACAACAATACTAATAATTCACAAAAGAAGAAAAGAGGTAGGGGGAGTGCATTAGCTGATGTTGATGCATCTTCAGTAGATAGCTCAAGGAATGCCACTCCAGCACCTAATGGCAATGGTAATGGTACTGGTATTGGTGCTGGTGCTGGGAATGATAACAGTGGTAAGCCAGCTACTAAACCTAAGAAGAAATATAAGAAATCACAAGCTCAAAAGGAAAAAGAAGCTGCTGCCGCCGCCGCGGCTGGTGCTGCTGCTTCATCTGGAGAAAAACCACCAAAGAAAAAGAAAGCTGCAGCATCTTCTTCTTCTGGTACTACTACTACTACTACTGCTGGAGTCAACACCCAACCACAATCAGCACCAAAACCTAAACCAGTGGCAAAACCAAAAGGTCCTGTTGATGTGGAAAAACAATGTGGTGTGGCATTACCTTCTGGAGGACTTTGTGCTCGGTCATTAACATGTAAGACCCATTCAATGGGAGCAAAACGTGCTGTCCCCGGTAGAAGTGCACCTTATGATGTATTATTACAACAATATCATAAACGAAATCAAGCCAATATAGCAAAAAGTCATGCTATGATGTTACAACGTCGAGAAAATGCTGCATTTAATGATCAACTGGAATCTGGAGCGAATGCTACTAAAGTATTACATCCTGATGAAGAAACCGAATATGTCTTAGCTGGTGTTTCCAAAAATAGTACTATCCCGTTAGAGAGGAAAGTAATAATGCCAGTTAGATATCGTCATAGATTTCTTCGAGCTCGTGAATTTTATGCCAATGCATTAATTATTTCTGCTCATCATAATAATAATAATAATAATAATAGTAATCAATCGCAAAATCAATCGCAGAATCAATCGCAGAATCAATCGCCAAATAATAGTAATAATGAACAACAAACGTTAGCAAATCAAGCCATATCAGGGTCAATTGGTGGATTACAAGGACGATGTGCTTTAATTAATATTGATGCCAAACCAACGGATATTAATTCACCTACTCAAACATTTAGTGCTATACCGGGTGAAATGTATCAAGTAAGAGCACCATCGAAAACAATTGTCATGACGGCACAACATAATAATATGCAACAACAAGCTTTCCAACAACAATTGATGAAATATCAACAACAACAGCAACAACAGCAACAACAAATGTTATGGCGACAAAGACAACAACAACAACAAAAACAAAAACAACAACAACAACAACAACAACAACAAATATCAACATCTGGGCAACATGTAACAAATCCTACAGAAATTAAAAAAGAAACTTAGTTAATATTCACGTTTACATTTACATTTACATTTCATTTTTACACATTAAATTTTAGTTTTTTATATAACTGTGTATATTATTATTATTATAATTATAATTATAATTATCAACATCATTGTTTCATAACAATTTTTTTTTTTGTATCTACTCTAGATGTGATTTGCCTTCGTTTTGTTTTTTTTTTTTTTTTCATTCATTTATTCATTTGTAAATATTTTTTGGCCATTTTGGTTTATTTTTAATTATCCAATTATGATTCAAAACTTCTTTTAAACTTAATCTTTTATTTGGATCTTTAACCACCAATTTTGATATTAAATCAATAGCATCAACGTCTAGATTAGAAGGATATTTAATATCTACTTTAGCGATTTTTTCATAAGTTATATTTCGATTAATTGCTTCAAATGGTGGTTTCCCCACAAGTAATTCATAACATAATATACCAAGGGCCCAAATATCAACGGAAAAATCATGAGATTTACTTTCAATCATTTCTGGAGGTAAATAATCTAATGTACCACATATAGTTAATCTTTTCTGTTTTTGCTTCTTCTGATGGGGAGTTTTTTGAGTTTGAGTTTGGTTGTGAATCTGATTCTGATTCTGATTCTGATTTATTTGTACTGACCAACCAAAATCACTTAATTTTAATTGATTATCTAAAGATACCATAATATTTTCTGGTTTTAAATCACGATGAATTATTCCACGTTGATGTAAAAAAATCAATGCTTGAGTGATTTGAAAAATATAATTACTTGCCATTATATTATCAAATCGTTTTAATTTTTTCAAATGAGTATATAATTCACCTTCTATACTATATTCTAATAATAAATAAATATTAATAGAATCATGAAACCATGAATATAATCGAGTAATATTTATATGATATAAATTTGATTGAATTTCAATTTCTCGTCGTAAACTTTTTTCTAATTTAAGATTCATAATTTCTGATTTTGACATCACTTTTAATGCAAATATAAGTCCCAGTTGTTTATGTTTGACACAATAAACTCGTCCTAATTTTCCTTTCCCTAAAATTTTACCAAATTCAAAATCATCTAATGTAAGTTGTTGTTGAGGTTTAGGTGATGTATGGGATGATGAGGAGGTGGTGGAAGAAGAGGTAGAAGAAGAAACAGTTGAAAAGCGAATAGTTGATGACGATAATATTGGATTTAAAATTTTGTTATTATTTGTATTTTGGGTAGCTGTTGTTGTGGTTCTTCTTTTAGGGTTTGTTGATTCTGATGTTTGTTTGGTAGATGTTTTTCTTTTACTACTAGGGATCAATGAATGCGATGCATCCTTATTAACTGATGACTTATACTGAGAAGTTGAAGTTGTTCTATAATGGGATGTAGCTCTAGTATGATTTGATTCTGGTTGATTTTCCGGTTCTTCAACAAATGGTGATGACGATAATAAACTTGATGAATGCGATGATGATGATGATGATGATGAGTTTTTCGTTGGTGTGAAAACAAGTGAAGTATTCAAATTGGGATTTCTATATTGATGATTGTTCCTGTTGTTGTTGGTGGTGGTGGTGGCGGTGTTTCGTGTTTTCGGTGTAGGTGTGGTAAATGTATGAGAATGGGTATTGGGTTTTATATGTTGTGGTTTTGATATCTTGAATTCACTATTTATTGGCGCTAAAGGTTTTCTTTGAAATAATGAGCTACCGTTGTTGTTGTTGTTGTTATACGCTAATGTTGATTCTGTACGATGTGGTGAGTTACGTGGAAGCATCATCGTAAAATTGAGGACAGGTAGGTATTATAACTGAATTCAAAGCAAAGCAATAATAGAAAGAAAATGGGAGAGAGTAATTAGAAAAATAGGTTTGGTAAAAAAAACTGAACGCTCCTCTTTTGTTTTTGTTGACATAATGGTAAAGTGTGCACGACCAGGTTGAATAAGGAGTTTGAATGGGAACAAAAAAAAAAAATTGATGCAAAAAAAAAAATGACATAGCTGAACTTGAATGATGGTGGGGGGGGGAGCAACAAATATTAAACCTTTAACTGTCTTCTATAAGATATCATTTACAGTTTGGTTAGCGTAGTTTCAAAACAATATGAGACCAGTTTAACATCTGATATTACAATTCTTGCCCCGCGGAGTTTTAATTATTGACCAAGAGATAATATTAGTTTGAATTTATGGATTTGATTTAATCACTCTATTTATTATTCATGTCTTGTTTTAGGAATTATTCTATTACCAAGTTCAACGGTTTCTAAGGTGTTCAACAATGATTGATCCCTGTCGAATGTCATATTCCTTGCAAGTTGTTATTTGCTAGAAATATGTTGGTTAAATTATTGGTGGAAACGTCATTATTATTGAAGGGTGCTAATCCCCTTAGCTGTTTACAATTAATACATAGTTGTCCTTTTCAAAACCACTTTTTTTTTTCACGATTTAGTTCAAATTCTAACATAAAAAATAAATAGTCTAACAGTTCAACTTTATATTTCTCTTGGTAGCGCTCAAATGAGACGTGTAGTAAATATTTTCACAACTCAATTATGGCTCTAAGTTAGATAAAATGAGTCAACCTAGAAACAACACTCTCTTTGGTGTTATAAGTTTAATGACTGGTTTAGTTCTACTAGTTCTAATGAACTAAACTACTAACCAATTCCAATTCTGTTTGGGAATGTAATTAAAAAAGAAGTTCATTTTCGCATCTAACAAATTTTAGTTTTTGTGATAAGATTCGGCCGAAAAGCAAAAATGTTAATAATATGGTATTTGTCGCGTTTGCTTGCGACTATTATTTATTTTTTTTTTTTTTTTTTTTTTTTCCCCTTTTATATTCAAAAAAAACGGGAGGGAGTTTCGGGT
>OBUW01000041.1_pt1 | contig 105950 bp, 42 predicted proteins | sample 1475761 | NCBI WGS metagenome assembly OBUW01 (sample SAMEA2579908, study PRJEB22360) | human gut metagenome | biome: human gut; feature: human-associated habitat; material: faeces | place: Denmark | collected 2008/2010
TATATAAGATTCATCATGTCTACTCAAGATTCTACTGCAAATTCCACTTCTGGATTATCTCAAACTGCTGATCAGAATGCGTCATTTCAACAAATATGTAAACAGTCAAGTGAAAAAATGAAAAATAAAAATGTGCAGGTACATAGAAATTTTCACCCATCTGCACGTGACTACAACATAAATACGTATTTGTTGAATAGATTGAAAGTCGCCACAGATTTTGCTCCACAAAACAGATATTACTTTTTTGGGAAGGTGCTCTCTTTCCTTTTTCGGTTGAAAAGTAGTCGCTCAAAAAAGTATTTTTTAAATAAAAATAACACATTGTGCATGTACAGGATTGCCATACTAAAGTAATATATATCCAATGATTTCTTGCAAAAACACAGCATTTGATGGTCATATATTCATTTGTTGTATAAATTCTATCTTAATATCTTATATATATGTTAGTATCTCAGTTGTCTTCTGTTGTTATTAGGTAGAGCTGAATAATAGCACTGTCTTATATCTTCTAATTTTTGTTGTTTCTCTTCCTCAGATATCGTACTATTTTGGATGCTTGCCTGGATTTCCTTAGCCTCAATTAACTTTTGCTGAATATAATTGTCTTGCTTCTGAAGCTTCTCTGAACGTGTTTTGGATCTTTTAAATTCCTTCTCTAGTTTTTTATGTTCTTGGTCTTGACTTTGGCGCTTTTTACTAAAATTATCACCATATTTATTAAATTTTTTGATGAATTGAGCAATCGCATCTTCTGTATCCAGGTTACTTCTGTTTTCATCGTCGTTGGTTGAATTTGATCGTTCTTGAGTCACAGAAACGGCTATTCCAGTTTCAGTAAAAAAGAATTGTGAACTTGGGAGTTGAAACAAATTCTCAATATCCAGATCATCTATTGTATATTCATTTTCTTCTGTATTATACGTTTCTGAAACAAGATGTGAAGTTTCGGTAATTATGTTTTCTTGTGTATCATGTGTCTGTTGGATTGTGTGCTGTATTTCTATTTCAGATTCTTCTTTATTGAAATCTATTCCATTTTCTTCTTCAGATTCATTATTTTGCATTTCCAAGTCATCCACTTGTTCTATGACATACTCATCATCACCATCTTCTATATCACCTTCAGGATTATGATCAGAAAATTCTTCGTCATCCGTATCCTCTTCTTGTTCGACTGGTTCAATTCTATTTCCCCTTATTTTTTGTGCTCTTTTCAATAAAAATAAATGCTTACACCAATCAATCGAATTTTGGAATCTTGGACAGCTGCAATAGTGAATACTTAAAGCATCTTTTTCTATTTTGTAGAAATGCGAGCCTGTAAATGATTTAACCTTAATTTCATTAAATGATATTTTTACCATCAGTTCAATATCACTGTCAGGGATATTCTTAGCTTCACTTTTCGATAATTGTTCTGACTTATCAGCCCCACGTTTAAACGGATAAATGCAGTGTTTAGTGTGTTTATTTTGATGATATAAAACGACCTTTTCCATCAAAACATGTATTACTCTGTCCATCCGGTAAATTCGCCTACGCTCAAAGTAGACTGTTTTGAGAATATTGTGAAATGCTTCCACATAATTATTGGTTAATTCTTGGTACTCCATATTGCAATTCAACCAATAAGCACCCAGGTGCTTGAATTGATAGGTGATATATCGAACAAATTTTGGATACCTATAAAATTTTTCTTGAATTTCTGCCAATTTTTGGTTAGCCTCTGCCACGGTTTTCTTTCTCTTAAGCTCGGTTGAATCCAGAAGAGCAAGTTTTCTATTTGTAAGTACATCCTCCATAGTTTGTCCTTCAGTTATCGTGAATTGTAAAGACATTGTATTTTGGGCAAGTTGCATCAAAAAGTCTACTTCAGGATCTTCAAGTTCTCCAGATTCTTCAGGTTCTTCAAGTTCTTCAGTGTGTTGTTGGGTGGTAGCACTATTTCTAATGGAGGTTCCAGGCAATTTAATAGTAGAATTGATCTTTTTATTAAAAGCTCGAAGTTGACTAAGCGATCGTACATTGGATGGTTTGATAGTGCCTTCTGGATCTCGTCTAATAAGAAGAATTGTCTAGTAAGTTCTGGGTATTTGTCTGAAACACTCATATTGATATTTATTGGTGTGATATTGCTATTAGAAAGTGATATATTCCATGTGAACCAGCTCGTCGACCAATAAAATTTTACTTTTGGAAGGATTCAGTTATCAAAAGTTTCGTGTAAATTGTTCAATTTGTTGCAACACGAATCTCCATGATCACGTTTTGTTTTTGTATTGTCCGTTTTAGGCAAGTGCACATACGGATTTTGTTGTCAAAAGTAAACAATGAAAATTTTTTTGAACGATTATAAAACCAAAACAAATCGTCCAGTTTTTTTTTTTACTTTTTTATATCACTTTTTTTCCTTCTTTTTGATCAATTTACTAACAATTTATCCAATTATTTGAGCAATCAATTTTTAATTTGATTAAAAGAAGTGAGTATCCATCATTTATAGATATATTGACAACTTAAAAGCTAGATATTTTGATGTTGTCGTTGTTTATTGAGTTTGTTACTAACATTTATAATCAAAAGTAAATTCGACAGTCGTTAAACAGTGATGCTTTAATTTCATTTTCAATTTTAACTGAAGTTCCTTCATTGAAAGTATGTATTTATTGCTTCTTTTCATAGTCGAATTTGAAGCTCTCCTACTATTACCCAAAACGTGACAAGTTTTACTAACAATATATACTAAATCTTTAATAGAATAAGATGCTGCCATTATTTTTGGTATTTACTGGGGCTGTGTGCTGTAACTAGTATTTAATTTACTTTTGACTGCTGTTGGTACTACTTTTTGGTGCTGTTTTATTAAATTTGGCTATTTTTTGGTGTCAAAAAGGACTCTATCAGTGGTATATATCTAAGAGTAAGAATTTTTAAGATCCTACCATTCCTTACGCTGGTCAATTTCTAGAATATTTGGACTGTGTTTGTTTGGTTAAAAAAATCCAGCATTTACAAGTTAGGTGAAAATGATAGATGGTATTTGCTAGAATTGGTTTCATTATGAAGCATTTGTTTGATTTGAAAGTCAAACTACTACTCATTCTGAAAATTAGACAGATTAACAGCTTCTTGCTTATTCTGGTATTTAATTTTGGTTTTAGAGGAGTTTTCCCAGCTAGGTTATACTATTTCTTTCTATTAGTACACGTTAGTTACTATTGGGTTGGTAAAATGAAGTCAATTGGTTACCTTTCTTTTGGCTCTTATAGCATGAATTAGTAATTAAGAAGGTTTTTCCATTCAGGTGCTGGTATTTTATCGTTTTGGGTTACTGGAGATACTATAAAATGGGAGTATTTCTCGACTGGTGTATTCAGAAGGTGAATGTTGGTCTCTTAATCATATAATTTGGTCAAGCTCAATTGAATGAAAGTTTGGTACTTGGTGGAAGAATGATAGGCTCGCTATTGACAATGACAATGCTTGTTGCAATTGTTTATTCTAGACAAGCATGTGGCTGAATTCTTTAACGATATATTGGACATGAAAGTATAAGGTCTCAACAGTTGAATAAGTTGCTGAGGAGATGCTTGTAGTTTGGTGATACTAGATTTATCTAAAAGATAGAAATGGTAATGATAATGAATATAATAATTGAAATCTGGTCTGTGGTATGGTATACTTTGATTCAAAGTTGAGGGTCTCTATTTGTTTGTTTTAATATATGTAGTTTATCAGTTTTTGATCATTTTTATATTATAAAAACGTTATTTATTAAATGAGTATGTATCTAGAGAGTTTTCTACTTTGTATAGCTTAATAAGACAGTTGTTAATATGAAATAACTAATGGTAATGTACTAATACAATACTTAGAAAAAATATATAAAGTAAGGGCCTTTACACTTAAGAATTTTTTTTTATAATTTGATTTGCTAAGTACATCACAAGAAACTAACCAGTAACATAAATTTTGATAATAACTACTTCTTCAAATCTATTCAATAATATATTAAAAGTAGATATGTAATGTTGTGGATGGCATAGTGCCTAGTACATATAGTCAATGTCAAGTCCAATATAAGTATTCTCAATTCATGTCCATACTTTCATCAATCAATTAATTCAGTATTCTAGCTATAATAAACATCTAATAACATCTCATTCTGTTCCTATTATACTAACATTTAAAACAGAATCCATCTTTGAAGGGCAATTAACCAGCTTTAAGGAAAACAAAACCCAATATCAACCAGCAACATTCTAATGTTTTAATGTAAAAAACACTTGATATCTCTTAGCCTTCCCATAATGTAATAACCCTAAGTTCAAGTCCTCAGTAGACTCTGAAAAATCACCATACATATCTTCAGCTGGATCTATCATTAAAGAAACAGTATTACCGGGGTATGCTAGATTAGCTAGGGATAAATTGTCATACTAGATTCTTTGATGAATCCAATCAGTAAAGCAACTAATTTTCTAATTCATCTCTAACACATTTAGTCCATCATTCACTCATACAAGTTACACCATCAGTGAAACTGAAGTAAAGTATCGTATAACACCATTGAATATTAAACTCAAAGTAGCAATGCTAGGGGACCTTGACAAATCCATCCCCAAAAATCACAGCTCTCACATTAAAAGTTACAACCACTAAGTGTGACGGTAAGAACACCAATACCATTTGACCCTCTAATTAAAACAGCATCATGGATCGTAAATAACAGTCAACACTTTGGCATAGCATTTACCCCATCAAATGAATGACTCTTGGATGTTAATCTTCAATACTGTAACATAAAGCTTGTTAACCGACAGTATTTCATTTGCTGAAAGTTTTCTACGTTAAATACACCAACTTCAACACCAGAAAAGACGTATCATGATTTAAGACCTTCAATAATTCTAACCAACATATTAAATCAGATGAATTTGATGGATTAATTGATGGATTAAAGAGTTTTATTAATCTTGTAGTTGAAAAGAAAAGTGTCGACGAAAAGAAAAAATTTTTTCTTGCCACAGTGTTCATTAAAATTGCTATTATCGATTTTTGAGTTTGGAACGACTTTTCAAATCAACAGAAAAATAAAAAAGAAAAATCTCAAGTGTTAATAAAGTAATTCCATTATAGTTAATATTCAATCCAATATACCCATTCTACCCATTACCATTACTAGTTCAAACTATATTAGAAAATTATGAAGGAATTGATGTAGCAAGAAACTGTGTTTTTGTATAAAATAAAGAACTAGCTAACTAATGAACCAAGGAAATCGTCAACTCAAAGTAGTATCAATAGATTACACTTTACATTATGTTTACTTTGGATACCAACAGAATACAGGATTGCTATGGAAAGTGCTTAGGAATTGGTTTATCAAATGATTTAAAGTGATATATGAAAGATAATAAGCCTTTCTATAGAAGAAATATACTGGTGTTTATTTCAATATGACATGGACTAAAACAAAACACTTTTACGGACGATTGGAAAACCCTAAACTTGGCTGTATAAGTATTTATGATACAGAGTGCTACAATTGATCATTGGTATTTAGTCAGTAACTGTAACTGAAGAGAAAACTGGTCATAAAAGGTTGATAATACAGGTATGTTAAAGATAACTGGATGTTTTGCTTGAATTCTGCTTTTGGTATATAATAAACCTATCATCTGAGAATATTTTATGATGGAACAGTCATATTACAATAGGGTCAGAACGCTTCAAGTCTATTCTTGGTGCTATTCATATAGATATGTCTTAAAAGATAGAATTTATCATTTGTTGTTTGTTTCTTAGGTTTTAGCTGCTAAAATATCGTAATAATAGGTACAAAATCTCTGTTTTATTAAACATTACTACTCTAAATATGTTTCTAATTAATATACATATGTTATTCCTTTGGTGTTGGTATATATGGCATCATTTTAAAGTAATTTATGGTCAGTATAAGTGTTGCAAAAGATTTACTAAGAAACGAGGTTATTAAGAGATCTCCAGAAAAAAAAAATTGCAAAGACTTTCAGTGAGAAAACAACATTTACTAAGACACAACAACTGAATTGCAAAAAGAACACTATCAAACGGCTATGTTTTAGAAATAAATGTATCTATATTATATTTATTATCAGGATGAATAGATATACATTACTATTTTATTCTGATTTAATATGAGTAACGTAAAAAAAGTAGTATTTGAATATACCTTACTAATAAACACTATGTATAATAATATTCGTCTAAAAGATGTAAATTAACTAGTAAAAGTGTTATTAAACTAGATTTTATAACTCTCTATGATATGATCTATACCTTCATCATCATTAAAGAGTAGTAGTATGTGTTATAAGACCATTTGTGGGTCAAAAAACACTTATATTCTGATGAAAGACTAAACAAGGTTGCAATTTTGGTTCAGTCTTTTTAACCAAATTTGAGCAAATATGGGTAACAATTTTAACTGATCAAATTGTAGCTCAAATGCCAGGAAACTATTATAAATACCTTGAGGGAGCATATATGACTATCTGACCTTACATTCAGTACACTTTTGATGGTATACTGTTTCTTAGAAAACCACTATATAGTTGGTAGCTACAGCATTAATTCCTAACACAAAAACCAAATTGGGAAAAGAAAAATGCATTTTAAAAAAATAATTAGAAAGGAATTACAGTTTCGACGCACACCAAAAATAAAGGTTATGCACAATCAACTACATATTATATGCATGATTTGTGGCGACTTTCAATTCACGCGTATTTGTTGGAATATCTATAGTTCTATATTACATCATAAACTGATTTTTAAAGATAGTCTTCAGTTTTTAAGAGCAATTGATACTTTTGGTTGAGCAATAATGTTTGTCGACTAAATTTTTTACAAATTATGTGATTTTGGTAGAAATTCTTTGGTAAAAAAATTTTTGAAAGTTATATATTTGCAACTGCAGAAATAAACTCGACCTTACACCAATCAACTCTCAAGCCAAAATTGTCAGTAGATTTCTTCAATGGTTATAATAGAAATCAACAAGGGTCTTTAACTCAATCTTAATGTTTTACAATTCACGTTTTGCTCCTCAAAACTAAACAGTATTGTCATACTCAATCTCGGACTTCGATAATTGAAGCAGAAAAAAAAAAAGAAAAGATAATAAAATATTATAGCCGATCTCATCCAGTCCAAATTTTTTGTGTTTCCTGCGATGTAACAATTTCACCCTTGACGATTCACTGATAACACGTTCAATACAATCTATATAACGAATCAGTTATCAGGGCCAAATGCATAGAAGATAAACTCCAAGCTCACAAATACATTTTTACAAAACACAGCCAGAATAACTTCCATGAGTTCCACAACTTTGTTATTTGTTGTATTTTAATATTTTTGTATCACCGTAACAATTTTTATAGGATCCGATGTTGACCGGAGTTGTATGGTAAAGAAACTCAAAATACAACGATTTAATTGGTCAAGTGCAATTTTTTTTTCCGGTCCAGTGCGGTTCCTGGGTTATTGTAGTAAAAGTTTTTTTTTTTTTTTCTTCTTTGGTTGTTGCATGGCAGGACGATTTTTCTTCCTCAACAATCATACTAAATGTTTTGACCCGTGCAGCGATGAACTTTCAATTTTTTTTAGCTTTATTCAATTTCTCTCTCTCTCTCTCATCTACAACAAAGCAAAGTATAGAAGAAAAAAAAATTAGAAAAAAAAACTCCTCTCTCCGAAATCTTATTCACTTCATTACTTTCAAGTACAGTTAAAGAACCATATTATAAAATGTTCAGACAAGTGACAAAATCAGCTCCAGTTATCAGAACCACCCAAAGACTTTTTGCTAGATCCTACATTGCCGGTCAATTCACCGGTAGCAAGGGATCAGACGGTAAATATACTGTTACTTTGATTGAAGGTGACGGTATTGGGCCAGAAATTTCCCAAGCCGTTAAAGATATTTACGCTGCTGCTGATGTGCCAATTCACTGGGAACCAGTCGATGTCACTCCATTGTTGATTGACGGTAAGACCACCTTGCCACAACCAGCTGTTGACTCCGTCAACAAGAACTTGGTTGCCTTGAAAGGTCCATTAGCCACCCCAGTTGGTAAAGGTCACACTTCCATGAACTTGACTTTGAGAAGAACTTTCAACTTGTTTGCCAACGTTCGTCCATGTAAATCCATTGTTGGTTACGAAACTCCCTACGAAAATGTCGATACAGTTTTGATCAGAGAAAACACTGAAGGAGAATACTCCGGTATTGAACATACTATTGTTCCAGGTGTTGTCCAATCCATTAAGTTGATTACCAAGCCAGCTTCCGAAAAAGTCATTAGATACGCTTTTGAGTACGCTAAATCTATCAACAAACCACACGTTCTTGTTGTCCACAAAGCCTCCATTATGAAATTGTCTGATGGTTTGTTTGTCAACACTGCTAAAGAAGTTGCTCAAGAATACCCAGATGTTTCTTTGGACTTTGAATTGTTGGACAACACTTCATTAAGATTAACTGCCGACCCATCTCAATACAAGAACGTTGTCATGGTTATGCCAAACTTGTACGGTGATATCATGTCCGATTTGTCCTCCGGTTTGATTGGTGGTTTGGGTTTGACCCCATCCGGTAACATGGGTAACAAGGTTTCTATTTTCGAAGCTGTCCATGGTTCTGCTCCAGATATTGCTGGTAAAGGTTTGGCCAACCCTACTGCCTTGTTATTGTCATCCTGTATGATGTTGAGACATATGTCTTTGAACTCCGACGCCGACAGAATTGAAAATGCTGTGTTGAAGACTATTGCTTCCGGTCCAGAAAACAGAACTGGTGACTTGAAAGGTACCGCTACCACTACACGTTTCACTGAAGAAGTCATTAAAAACTTGTAAATTTTTACATAAATTATTTATATAAACATTAATCTGTTTTGCTTTGCTTTGCTTTAGTTTAGTTTAGTTTACAATCCAATACATAAATATTCATAATATTCTCGTAAATAGATAAACATACAAAATCTATTATTTTATTTACATATTCATATTTTACTTGCTCAATTCCTCGAGAATAATGTTGGTCCCTTCAACTATGGCGACGTGTTCCACTTTATGCACTCTGTCTTCATATTCTTCTAAAGATTCACCTTTAATCAAATCAAGCTCCTTGACCAAAATAGGAGTGCCTCTATCCACCTCAGCAATGACTCTGTGGATCATAACTCCACCTTTTGTAATTTCTCCATCTTGACCAGCTTTCCAGCAACGATCAATGGCATGGGTTCCGTCGAATGCACCAGGTAATGCAGGATGCAAGTTAATAATAGTGATTCCTGCCTTCTCCAAAGGTTGTAAAACACTTGGTGATAAAATCAACATCCATCCAGCACAAACAATCAAATCTGGCTTTGTGTACAGGGCATCCGAACCTTGAATTTGACCATTGATGAGTAAATTAGCTAACTCAACGTTGAATTGTTCTCTGCGTTGCTTACGCACGTCGGTTTGATCTTTAGTGGTTCCCTTGTAGTAGGTTTTCAATACATGAGTTTTTGTAGGTATGCATGCTTGCTCAGCTCTTTTTAATCCATATGCAGTTTCCGATGACGATATAACTTGAGTAATTTGACCTTTCAATTGATTGTTTTTCTGAGCATCTATAAGTGCTTGTAAGTTTGTACCGGATCCCGATATCAAAACTGTTATGTTCAAAGTCATTTCTATGTTGGTGTTTATGAAATAAGGTATTCTTCGAATAGCTCGCAAAATATAATTCAACTTCGTGTTATTTGATTCTCTAAATTTTTTTTTTTTGGTTTTTTTTTTTTTCAAAATCTGTAATTATTTTGACTCTGATGTATTTCTGCCTCATTTAGTGCTGAGGTAAGCTATTGCTATTTTCAGTTATTCCAAGCATTGTTCTTTACTATATCACAACAGAAATCGATACAGTATTTAATACTTCTTAATAATACGATTGGTATTGCAAAACAGAATAAAAATGGAATTGGCACAGTTCTATTAATGTTCATTTGCAATGCAGAACTAGAAATCATATACTATTCTATAATACAATTTCAAATAATTCTGAGGAGCAAATGTCATTGATTAAGCAGGGTAACATATTATAATTGGCATCCAAACATCAACACAAAAATGTCGTATTAGAGAGACATTTCTGTACACCTAATATTATTACTATTGTGCACAAGAAGAGAGGAGACAGGAAAGCAAAAAAAAAAGAAGGTGACAAAATTATCTAACGAGACAACAACGAAGACCTTTGCCATGGGCTAAAAAATTTTTTTCTCCTTCATTGAATAAAAATTTTCTCTCCTTTCCTCTTCCCTTTTTTTTTCCTCTTTTCCTCTTTCCTCTTTTCTTTCTTGTATCAAACCTTAAAACATAAAATAACAAGATGGGTATGTAATTAATTTAAATTGATCAATTTCAATGGGAGGAAGAGCAAGGATAGAATGATTTGGTTCGACTGGTGTCTGATCTACGATTCAATTGGCATCATTAAGAGCCAGCCTTGAAGAGTGAAAATTTTTCTCAGTTTTTTTTTTGTCTTCCCACTACATCACACAACAACGTATACTAACTTATGATGTATTATAGTTGCTTTCACTATTGAACAAATCCGTGGTTTGATGGACAAGGTCACCAATGTCCGTAACATGTCTGTCATTGCCCACGTCGATCACGGTAAATCCACTTTATCTGATTCTTTGGTTCAAAAAGCTGGTATTATTTCCGCTGCCAAGGCTGGTGATGCCAGATTTATGGATACCAGAAAAGATGAACAAGAAAGAGGTATCACTATTAAATCTACTGCTATTTCTTTGTATGCTTCCATGACTGACGAAGATGTCAAAGACATTAAACAAAAGACCGATGGTAACTCCTTCTTGGTTAACTTGATTGATTCCCCAGGTCACGTTGATTTCTCCTCTGAAGTCACTGCTGCTTTGAGAGTCACTGATGGTGCCTTGGTTGTCGTTGATACCGTTGAAGGTGTCTGTGTCCAAACTGAAACCGTTTTGAGACAAGCTTTGGGTGAAAGAATTAAACCAGTTGTTGTTATTAACAAGGTTGACAGAGCTTTGTTGGAATTGCAAACCACCAAAGAAGATTTGTACCAAACTTTTGCCAGAACTGTTGAATCCGTTAACGTTATTATCTCCACTTACTGTGACCCAGTTTTAGGTGATGTCCAAGTTTACCCACAAAAAGGAACAGTAGCCTTTGCTTCCGGTTTACACGGTTGGGCTTTCACTGTTAGACAATTTGCCAACAAGTATTCCAAGAAATTCGGTGTTGACAAAGAAAAGATGATGGAAAGATTATGGGGTGATTCTTACTTCAATCCAAAGACCAAGAAATGGACTAACAAAGACAAAGATGCTGATGGTAAGCCATTAGAAAGAGCTTTCAACATGTTCATCTTGGACCCAATTTTCAGATTGTTTGCTGCCATCATGAACTTCAAGAAAGATGAAATTCCAGTCTTGTTGGAAAAATTGGAAATCCAATTGAAAGGTGACGAAAAAGATTTGGAAGGTAAAGCTTTGTTGAAGGTTGTTATGAGAAAATTCTTACCAGCTGCCGATGCTTTATTGGAAATGATTGTCTTGCACTTGCCATCTCCAGTTACTGCCCAAGCTTACAGAGCTGAAACTTTGTACGAAGGTCCATCCGATGATCCATTCTGTACTGCTATCAGAAACTGTGACCCTAACGCTGATTTGATGTTGTACGTCTCCAAGATGGTTCCTACATCCGATAAAGGTAGATTCTACGCTTTCGGTAGAGTTTTCGCTGGTACCGTTAAATCCGGTCAAAAAGTTAGAATCCAAGGTCCAAACTACCAAGTTGGTAAGAAAGAAGACTTGTTCTTGAAATCTATTCAAAGAACCGTTTTGATGATGGGTAGATCTGTTGAACAAATTGATGACTGTCCAGCTGGTAACATTATTGGTTTGGTTGGTATTGATCAATTCTTGTTGAAATCTGGTACCATCACCACCAACGAAGCTGCTCACAACATGAAAGTCATGAAATTCTCTGTCTCCCCAGTTGTGCAAGTTGCTGTTGAAGTTAAGAATGCTAACGATTTACCAAAATTAGTCGAAGGTTTGAAGAGATTGTCCAAATCCGATCCATGTGTTTTGACTTACATGTCCGAATCTGGTGAACATATTGTTGCTGGTACCGGTGAATTGCACTTGGAAATTTGTTTACAAGATTTAGAAAACGATCATGCTGGTGTTCCATTGAGAATCTCCCCACCAGTTGTTTCTTACAGAGAAACTGTGGAAGGTGAATCCTCCATGGTTGCTTTGTCCAAATCACCAAACAAGCATAACAGAATTTACGTTAAAGCTCAACCAATTGACGAAGAAGTTTCTTTGGATATTGAAAATGGTGTCATTAACCCAAGAGATGATTTCAAAGCCAGAGCTAGAATTTTGGCTGACAAACACGGTTGGGATGTCGTTGATGCTAGAAAGATCTGGTGTTTCGGTCCAGATGGTAACGGTCCTAACTTGGTTGTTGATCAAACCAAGGCTGTTCAATACTTGAACGAAATTAAAGATTCCGTTGTTGCTGCTTTCCAATGGGCTACCAAAGAAGGTCCAATTTTCGGTGAAAACTGTAGATCCGTCAGAGTTAACATTTTGGATGTTACTTTGCATGCTGATGCTATCCACAGAGGTGGTGGTCAAATCATCCCAACCATGAGAAGAGTTACTTACGCTTCTATGTTGTTGGCTGAACCAGCTATTCAAGAACCAGTTTTCTTGGTTGAAATTCAATGTCCAGAAAACGCTATTGGTGGTATCTACTCAGTCTTGAACAAGAAGAGAGGTCAAGTTATTTCAGAAGAACAAAGACCAGGTACTCCATTGTTTACTGTTAAGGCTTACTTGCCAGTTAACGAATCCTTCGGTTTCACTGGTGAATTGAGACAAGCTACTGGTGGTCAAGCTTTCCCACAATTGATTTTCGATCATTGGCAAGTTATGTCCGGTGATGTTACCGATGAAAACAGTAAACCTGGTGCTATTGTCAAGGAAAAGAGAGTTAGAGCCGGTTTGAAACCAGAAGTTCCAGAATACACTGAATATTACGATAAATTGTAAGCAAGTTATGTGTGGTTTTACGTAGCTTTGGATTAGTTTATTTTGAGAAAACTTGTTTTTTTTTGTTATACACGAATTTTATCATATAAAAATAAAGTAGATTATACGATCTTGTTCATCTCTAATTTGTGTTATATCCATTCAAGCCTTCAAGAATTGGGTTAGCTCAAAGTTTTTTTTTTCTATCATATTTCTATCCTATTAAAGCAATTTCATTCGAGTTTGTATTTATCGGACTGAAAATGCAGGGATTAATTGTCAGCATAAAAATAGGGCCTGTATTTGAAAGATGACCAGTACTACAATCGGTTTAAAATTTTGCATTTCTCATGGTTACTAAGTACTCCTAGTTTATAGATATCACAAAATTATCTACGTTGTATTTCTATGATCCGATTCTGGTGATAAATATTCAGTGTAGTATCAATTGAGCATTCCAAATCATTCTAAAAGCTTAAGGGGGGGGGGGATTAAATGTTAAGGATTCTACATAACTAAACAATTCTATTGATCTATCGTGGAAATGATAGAAAGACTACGGCTGATACCGATGAACAAGGACAAATTTGTTGGTGGATTGAATCAAAGGGTAGCTCAATAAATGCTATACGACGACGTAACGAAGTGGATCAAAATTTATCTACTTCTTTAGCGAAACCAATTAAAATCAATCAGCTAGAGAAACGAGGAAGTGGACTATATGCATTTAATTAGATATCCTTATATCAATATTCAGCCTTTCTTGTGTTTAGTACTAATTTACTTACCCAAATACCAGTGTCTGACACAACTCATAAATTCAAAGCTTTACACAACAGTACAATTTTACTGGTTCTATTAACAAACTCTAAAGGAAATGCCGATGGTACATTTGAAACAAACGTTGTTGTCTTGTGGAACTGGTAGCAAAATTCAAATCTCAATAATGCTCTTGATGCCTTTACCACGGAAAACTAATTAGACTCAATCAAGGAATCATTTGACGGAGGATCATATCCGATCCGAATGGTTGAACGAATGAGCCATTTCTTGTTAAATTTATTTCCGAGTGTCAAAGCCGAACAAAGGTAAGGGAAAAGGTTTTTTTGTATTTTTCGGTCGTTCCGGTCGTAATTTAACACAAAAACGGATGACATTACAATTAAACAAGACTATTTTTCATTGTTGTCTTGTGATGAGGTTTAGAAGCCAATTTCCGAAATATCCAAATTAAGAAGTTTTCAAATTATTTACAAAAGGGGAGGAATAACCATAATGGAACGGTGGGTTATCATTTGACTTTGATAGCTATCCCAGTATAATAGAGTGAAAACTATAAACATATCAATGTTCCAAACAAAAAGAAATAACAGCAATGAAGCAATGAGTTAAATCACGGATTAGGCGGGAAGTTTTTAAACAATAGTGAATATCAAAATAATTGAAAGCTCATAAAACAGCAAAAACTTGGCCATACAATCCTGATGATCGGTTGTATACTCATAACCACAATTTCTTGGTTATGCTATACTTGTTAAAAACCATTACTACCATGAACTTTGAGTTAGTATTAGTAATAGCTATTTATCACAAAGATCAAACATGCACATTATTTATTGCCTACAAAGAGTAAACTAATAGAGCTAATTAAGAAAAAAAGCAAATGTAAAATGAAAGGCTAAATTCTTAGTAATATCGGGTTTAATTCGCATCTCTCCTTAGTAATATTTTATTATTGTTGGTGTCATTATAAAACTACAACCGAATTATTCTTTTTTATACACGTATGGGTATAAATATATATATAACGAATGCATCATTCACTTTCTTCAACTCTTTCTTAAACATTTTTAATCAGTTCTTCTTTTTTTTTGTTTTTTGTTTTTTGTTTCTTCCATTTCCTTCTGCTTTTTCTGGAAATCAAACATACTATATCCAAATCATCAGGTTTAAATTAACATCCTATTATTGCCGTGCAATCCATCCATGTTCATACAAGATACTATAACAAGATATCCATACTGTGCAGTGAATCTTTCCGCGTCATTGTTATTAGGGGTAACTCATTTTTTGCGCAGGGATTATAATTTGGTCCTTTTGACAGCTTGGAACTTGCTAATAGTACTATATACACCAATACAGATATTAAATTTAAATAACTCACTAGTGTGTGATTCGCAGATTGCATTGACGTTTTTAACTTCAATAGTAATATCCTATAGTATTTTGAAAGAAGAGAATCGAAAATCATTGTTTAGCAGATATACGTACGTGCTATCATTTATAATCATTTTGATTTTTGTTGTGGTCATTATTCCAGATCGCATGATGTTGAATTCAATTTCAACGATTTACGATAGAATAAAATTTGATCATATCTATATAGTATTGACATTGATTTACGTTGTGGATGCAATAACGAAATTTGCCTTCACGTCAGACTTTACCTCAATATTGATCCAGGGGATATGGACGTATAATTCAATTGTTATTATAATTTCGATGTGGTTTATCATTTACAGCAAGGACACTTTATTTAGCATTTTGAAAATAATAGAGCAAGACAATAGTCAGAATACTTCATTTGTGACGTCTTTTATTATATCAAGCATTAGCCAATTGGAAGAGGATTATCAATTGTGTTCACAAGGGAAAACTGCTTTGGAGATGTGTTTAAAAGAAAGAAATACGGATAATTTGCAATCATATTTCATAATCCTTAAAACTATGGTCACAAATTGCTGGAGTATTTTAAATTTAGTTTCATTTGTATTGATCCCAACTTTGATTTCATGTATTTATAACAGAAAACAGCTATTAAGCAATATCAAACAGTTCGAGGCAAAGGCGGATTCTGTAGTGTAACAGGTTATACTATACGCTGGTAAATAGACAAAAATGATCATGTATATGTAATGAAAAATAAACGAATATACTATTAAATTTCATGAAATAAGAAAAAGGGCCCATCTAGAATTAAATTGACAGCAGCTATTCTTTTTTTTTTAACTTTGGTGTAAGTAAATCCCGTTCTCTTATGCGCTTTTTGCAACTAAGATATGTAAGTATACGTTCGCTAGATTTTTTGAAAGAATATACAAGTTTAGAATACTAGTCTCACATCTCATTTTGAATTATTGTTCTAATATCATGCTATACGAGTATGTTTATTTGACTAGACTTCAGTCAACAAATAGGTCATCCCCAAAGATGTATAGTTTCCTCTTATAGTCTGTATAGCAGGTTTCTGAACAGAATCCAGCTTGTTATTCATCTACTCATTGATGAATAGATCGAGTCAATGATTGGGTTCATATTCTTTCAAGTGTATAATGAAGTCAGAGTATAGCAAGTGACTCCGAATGCTAGAAAGAGTTAGTTTTTATTCCTTATCTATTTGACTCTGCTGGATCAGTAGACGTACATTTCTTCCAAAAAAAAAGCCTTTCTATTGTCAGGGGTTTGGATTCGTGCTTATATGCAAGATGCGCAATTTCGCAAATTCTATTTTGTAATCAACATTTAAGTTTGTTGAAGTAAACTCATGATGACCAGCTCTATCACCACAGAAACGTATTGCATACAAACACGAGTTCTACCTCGATCCTTGATATTATAGTTGTAATTAGACGCTCAGCTTTGAAAAGGGTAATAACAAAACAAAAGAGAACCAACGCACAAGCCACCCCTTGTCTTCCTTTTCAAAACGGCTAAGCAATCACAATGAAAATGATCAACAAGAATATGTGGACTGAAAGCCGAAAAAAAAAGTATGCCTTAACGTTTTGTTGATTGTAGTCAATATTGTCGAGTTTAATTGATCTATTTGAAGTGGCAATTTACAGAATATAACTGGTTGGTCTATACAGCTCAAAAAAGAGATAAGGAACACAATAAATGTGGCAATACATGATCTGACCAATGGAGTTTGATAAAGTGACTCCGTTGTTTTGAAAAAGAATAAAGTTCAGATTCGTAATATCTACAAAATATCTGATCTTAATTAACTTCAATTGGGGCTTAAATACAATTGTGACCTGTAATTTAAATACTTAAGATTTTTCTTCTTTTTCCAATTACTCGTGCCAACAAAAGCATTATCTTCCAATGAGGTTTCTCATTTATTCAAACTTTCTTTCAGAAACTACTCTTTATCATCTGGTAAACAAATTTAATAATTAATCGATACTAGTCTTTAGTATTTTACAGCACTGATAGATGCGAATAAAACTGCGTTGTAGAATTTTTCGTCTGAACTTTCCTAATTAGGAAGAGATAAGCTGAAGGATATGGAAATCTTCCCCCGATTTGGATGAGATAACCATGCAATTATTTCACAAACCGCCAATAAGGTTTTATTACACTTCCATCTCTATCTTTTATCATCTATTTACCAAACTATAAATAACTTTGAAAATATCCTACCTTCTTTTCAATTATTGTAGACCTCACCAAGTTTTCTTCAACATCAATCTTTCAAACTTATTCAATTATACAATGGAGAGATTATCTCAATTAGCTATTCAAACCACAAACTCAAGTGCTGCTCCTGCTGCTCCCGGGCATCCTTTGGATCCATTATCCCCCGCTGAAATTAAATCAGTTTCCAATATTGTTAAATCCAAATTCCCTAACAAGTCAATCAGCTTTAATACCGTTACTTTGAAAGAACCAATCAAGAGAGCTTACTACGAATGGAAAGAAAAAAAAGGCCAATTGCCCCCACGTTTAGCTTATTATGTTGTTGTTGCAGATGGTGATTCTGGTGTACATGAAGGTTTTGTTGATATTGGTGCACAAGAACTCATTGAAATCAAGCACATTGAAGGTGTTCAACCTATCTTGACTCCTCATGATTTGCAAGTAACTGAAGAAATCATTAGAAATGACCCAGAAGTTCAAAGACAATGTGAGTTGAGTGGTGTTCCACCTAATTCAATGCACCAAATCTATTGTGATGCTTGGACTATTGGTTACGATGAAAGATGGGGTGCTTCAAGAAGATTGCAACAAGCATTGATGTACTGGAGATCAGACGAAGATGATTCCCAATACTCACATCCTTTAGATTTCTGTCCAATTGTTGATATGAATGCCAAAAAAGTTGTTTTTATTGATATCCCACAAAGAAGAAGAAAAGTTTCTAAACACAAACATTCCAGCTTCCATCCAAAGCATGTTGCTGATAAATACGGATCTAAGGAAAACCCTTCTGGGTATAGACAGGAAGATTTCCCAATCAACATTACTCAACCAGAAGGTGTTTCATTTAAATTGGACAACCATGTCATGTCTTGGTCAAACTTCAATTTCCATATTGGTTTCAACTACCGTGAAGGTATTGTTTTGAGTGATATTACCTACAATGACCATGGCAACGTAAGACCACTTTTCCACCGTATTTCCCTTTGTGAAATGGTGGTTCCATATGGTGCTCCAGATTTCCCACATCAAAGAAAGCATGCTCTTGATATTGGTGAATACGGTGCGGGTAATATGACTAACCCATTGGCATTGGGTTGTGACTGTAAAGGTGTTATCCATTACTTAGATGGTCATGTTGTGGACAGAAGTGGTGATGCAGCAACCATCAGAAATGCAATCTGTATTCACGAAGAAGATGATGGTGTGTTATTCAAGCATTCAGACTTTAGAGATGATTTCCAAACCACTGTTACCACCAGAGGTAAAAAATTGATAATTTCTCAAATCTTCACTGCTGCCAATTATGAATACTGTGTTTATTGGATCCTTAGACAAGACGGTACTATCAAATTAGAAATTAGATTGACTGGTATCTTAAACACGTATATCTGTGCTGATGGTGAAGACATTGGTCCATGGGGTACTGTTGTTTATCCAAATGTTAATGCTCATAACCATCAACACTTGTTCTCCTTGAGAATACATCCAAGAATTGATGGGGATAACAACTCGGCTGCTACAAGCGATGCAAAACCTTCTCCATTCCCCACTGGCTCTACTCAAAATATGTATGGTAATGCCTTTTACTGTGAAAAGACTACCTTCAAAACAGTCAAAGAGTCTATTACCAATTTTGAAAGTGCCACTGCCAGAACTTGGGATATGTATAATCCAAGCTCTATTCACAAATATTCAGGCAAGCCTGCAACTTATAAATTATGGTCTACTTTCTGCTCACCATTATTAGCTCAAGAAGGTTCTTTGGTCAAAAAGAGAGCACCATGGGCTGCTAGTCACACTCAAGTTGTGCCATACGTTGACGACAAGCTTGGTTATGGTAGATTATATCCTTCTGGTGATCATGTTCCTCAATGGAGTGGTGATGGATTGAGAGGTATGAGAGAATGGATTGGTGATGGTACAGATAAAGTTGACAACACTGATATTTTGTTGTTCCACACTTTTGGTATTACTCATTTCCCTGCTCCAGAAGATTTCCCAGTTATGCCAACGGAAATTTTCGATTTGCAATTAAGACCAAGAAATATTCACACAGAAAACCCAGTTTTGGATGTGAAACCATCATATGCTAGAACCACCTCTGAAGTCAAAGCTGGTGCTAAAGGTGTTGATATTTGTACTTTGAATGTCGACAAATCTTCTAGATTAGCCTTTGATGATGGTTCATGTTGTAAAAAATAAGCCAATAATTGTTTATAAGTAATTAGATTACTGTGTTGTTTGATATGTAATGAGAGAGTATTCGTATAATTTTTGTTTTCATTTCATAGTAGATTTTGTTAGTTTTCCGTTGTAACAGTTTTGTTGATGGCATCTTGAAAGTTTTGTCCTGAAAAAAGAAAAATCTGAAAAAAAAAATCCAGGCAATTAACTTTTGATACTGTCTTTTCACGGATATAACAGATGAAGTACATAATAGAACATATGGAGGAAGGTTTTTCCGAATGGGTGATACTAGAATATACTCAAATTATAAAAGATATAGGTAAAGATAACCTTATTCTCACATCATTACCGCCATCAACAACAGAGAAAGATATTCCTAAGAGACTCCTTGAACTCGGTTTGCAGTGGACAACTAAAGAATGTGTTGACATTGATGGTGGCATAGACAAATCAAAAGTGTGTTTGTTGGATCCAGCTGCAGAAACTGACTTGACTCCACAAGATAAATCCAAATTTGACTACTTTGTTTTTGGAGGAATATTAGGGAGTCATCCAAGAATTGATCGTACAGGACTTTTGCGTGAAAAATATGGGTTCAGCGGCAGAAGATTGGGTAGTTTACAAATGACTACTGATACCGCCATAAGGACTACTCAAAGAATTATCGAAAACGGTGTGGCATTTGAGGATATTAAATTCTTAGATTACCCAGAAATCAAGTATAATAAATATGAATCCACAGAAATGCCATTTCGCTACGTTACTGATAATGAGGGAAATCCAATTTTACCAGAGGGAATGTTGGAATTAATTAAAAATGATGCAGAACAAAGCATCGACGATTTGCTTATTGAATAGATGTTATATATTACTTGCGTGATACTTGGAGGCGTTTACTCTTTATGTCACGATAGTGTACATTAAAACTAATTCTATTGGCATTCAACAATTTCGACAGGTAGTACAAGAATTCCTATTTATATGTATTTTTTTCTAACCTAACGAGAATTTTAAGCTAGTTACCATGCTATATAATGCTACTTAAATAAACGAACCCTCTTACAGTTTCAAACTTTTTTGGGTCTTTTCGTTTTTTTGCTTTTATTGGCAAATTACTACTTTGATGTAACAGTAGTTTCTTCTACGGGGGTACTTCTGTTAGCCAATAATTCCTTTAGAATAAATCCAGCGGTATTTTCATCTTCAAAGTAGGAGATATGGGCACTGATAGCCGATACTAATGAAACATCGAATACCCCAAGAGGCAAGCTATAATCCATTCTTCCAGTCATATTTAAGCTTGTCATTTTGGACAAAGCTCCCCCCAGAATAACCTTTTTCTTCAACCCTTTCTGATCCTGGTCAGTCTCATCGGACATTACAACCCCCTTAATTATATCACCGAGAGCATTTTCTTTGTTTGCTCTTTCTTCAATAGTTTTTTCAGTTCCATCACTTTTACTGGAAGTCAACCATTTTGTTGCAAATGAAATCTTTTCTGATATTTCGTCTCCAAAATTTGACAATTCCTTGAATTGAGTATTGAGCCCCTTTACCGCAAATTGAATATCAACGGGTTTATAATTTCCAAATGATGGTGAAGCTAAAGGCTCGATTCTATATGCAACTGGATCGCATGGATGGAAGATGTTGTACAAATTCACACATTTAGGGGAAGCGAAAGTATCATCTTGTGAGGGTACAAAACTTTTGGAGTCTCTTCCCACAATATTCTTCTCTTCCAACAATTTGAACATACCAACTGGAGACCCAACAAGAAATAAACTGTTAACATCGAAAGCCAAGTCTTTATCAATTTTAAGTGGCCCGTCCAACGAACTACTTTGCTTAGATAAAATATCAAACGCAATCGCTGAACCTAAAGAATGTCCCAAGATATGAACCTTCCCTTTAAAATCTGGATTCTTTTCAAGATATAGTTTGTACACACGATTCAATTCCGAAGTTACTGTACTCATGATTTCTTTTAAATACCTAGGTTGGTAAAACAATAGAACATCCAATACTACGTCACCGACAACATCTCGCAAAGCCAGAATACCTTCGACGTTTATCTGAGATAATGTTGGCAATCTAGAGGGCAGTTGAGCATTAAATTCTTGTTGAGGGTTGAAACCAATACGATGTCTCCACGAGATGGGTAAGACCTGAATTCTGTTGTTAGTGTTATCGTGCTCTTCTGAGTTAGAATTTGCCAACTTTTGGTATTCCTCATTTTGTTCAAAAACACCCTTCATTGTGTTCCTCAACACATTTATACTATGCGTGAAGTTAACAGATTCATATTTAGTTCCCAAAACTTGTCCAATTCCATGAATACAGAAAACTAAATGGTCAATTTCACGATTTGACTTTGATTTTGAAGTTTCTAAATCATAGTCAGACTCCAAATACTTCTGCATATTTATGTCATCCAATTCATTAACATCACTCATTTCATCCTCGTTGGTCTTGTTTGAATCCTTTTTGCCTCCAATTATTGAACCAAAATCTTCTTTAAATGCATCAGATATTCCCGGTAGAGGGTTTTTAGATAGTTTGTCAAAAAATGATTCTTTGAGTTCTTCTGAATACCCACGTTGAATATGATTAACTCCCAACAAAGAGACTGGCTTTGGTCCAAAATATCGAATTACATCAATTTGGAATTCAGAATCATAATCTCCGGGAAACATTACAGCTTGATCTTTGTTAAAGTACAACACTAATTCGCCGTTACTCAATCTGATAACATCCTTTTGCTTATCTAAATCAATTTTTATCTCTGTTTGCGTGTCTTGTTTCAATTTGTTGAATGTGGAGATTTTCTCTTTATTACTTTTGGTCGTTTTTATTTGTTCTTCATTTGCGCTTTCATAAGTGTACGGTTTTAATCTCTGAAACCCTTCTTCGATTTCTTTAGTTAATTCTGCCTTCAAGGGCATTCCATCTGAATTAAACCATAAGCCTCTTCGAACTTCGTAAATTGGTCCATCCCAGTATATTGGTGATAGCTCAAAATTCTTTAAATCAACTTGAAACAATTTGTCTTCATTTACTTCCACAAGATTGCGTTCTGTTTTTGAGAATTCACGTTCAAGTTGCTTTGAATCATACTCTGAAAATGGTATAAAAGATTCTGGCTCTTTGACTTTCTCGTATTTGTACCATTCGGGCTTAGAAATGGGAACGTCCAGCGCATAAAACCATCGAACTTTATGTTTAACTGTTTGCAGTGTAGTAGTTTCTTTAGCAGAACGTGACGCTGGTGAAATGGAAAATAACCTCAAAAATGTATACTGTAGACTCCATGAACGTCTTAAAGTAGTATACCCAGATAGATTTGAGAAGGTGGCTAATAGAACTTTCATTATAATCGAATGTTTAATCACATAAAGAAAAAGAAATGTAATTTGCTGATTATCTTACTCTTATTCATTTCTTATGTGCATGCATCTGTATAATTTAATTTGTTCTTGTTTTTTTTCTTTTCCCTTTCTAGACACAATGAATGTGGACATTTGTACAAAGAAATTCTTGATTGCTATGGATTTTGTGTAAACATTGTAGCTTCTAATTTTGAAAGTGCAAAAAAGTATGATGATGTTGGCATAGTTAAAAAAACAAAAAACAAAAGGTAATACATTCTTTTAAAGTTACAAATATTCTATATTTCAAACTCTATGTTATTCCAGGAAGAGGTAATTTTAATTGACCGCTTGGCCATTTCAATATAGCTGCGTTGGAGAAATCACTATAATGATGTGTGTTTGGAATTTTGCGACCAATTCTCAAGTATATCAGTATGTCACCATTTTCATCTTTCATACCGTCAACCAATGCCCGTTTAATCTCTTCAGTTAAATCATCGGAACTTGTAAGCAACTCCTTTAAATTGATGCGCTTCGCTTTATCACCTACAAATCTTTCAATGTCATTAACCAAAAGGGATATTGAGCTGTATTTTTCATACAATTTCGACTTGATTTTTGTTAGTTCGAGTTGTGGTGGTATGTTGGTCCATTCCAATGTACCTGTAGTATCGTTGTATCCAGTCAAGATCGGAGGAATAATATTTCCTCTAGGGTCATCACGTCGCAAAGAGTCTGCTGTCTCAACAATAGCTGCCAACCCCCATCTAGCGGCACCAGAAAGAAAAAGTCCTAGTAATATTCCTTGGAACATTAAAGCAGTTCTTCCACGAGTTGCACATCCGGGAATCAATAGCATTGCTAATATGTAGTGATGTACACGTAAAGTCAATCCAGGTAGTTGTGCCAAAAACACCAATCCAATAATGAACAACGAGTAAACAAACAAGTACTTCTTGAATCTTCCTGATAACCAAATCTTATATGCTTGAATAAAAGCACATGCGGTAATGGTAAGAATTATCGACCCAACAGCCAATATTGCACCTGATTGCTCTTTCAAATCACCTATAGTTAGCCTGTCCACTGGTAACCTATCAAATGTCATGTTGTTAAGTACGCCAAGCCAAAATAGTGGATACCATAATATGACTCTACTCACGTAAGATACTTTGGTATCAGAATTTAAGGGTAAATCAGATAAAGTGCGTTTTGCAGAAACATGCCATAACACAAATAATACACAACATGATGGTAAGAATCTTTCCATCGCCACCGATAACAAGCGAGGAAAGTCTGTAGCCCTATTAGGGTTAACATCTACTGGCGGATCAGTTGCCAAACATATAGTCCAAAAGCCTACGACACTTATTGTCCAATAAGCCACAGATCCACTAGAAAGATAAACAACAGGAATTCCTAGAATAATATTGATCAATAAAATTGACAACCTTGGATCGTAGCATTGGTCAAATGAAACTTTTTCACCAAGCTTTAAATTTTTAAAAATAAAAGAGAACTTGAAAAACGAGGAAAACTCGATTGAATCACTTACTCCATAATAACCTTTGCTTGCTTTAAAATACGATTGTTCTCCACTTTCATAGGACATTCTTGCACAGCCTCCCCAAAATGGTGATATGACACCTGCGTGAACCCCAGCACCACATGGATAGGAGTCGGCTCGGTAAGGATTTGTAATCTGGTTATCATCTATTTCCTTGGTGACTTTGTCTCCACCCCCAATATAATATCCACGATACTTGATTCTTTGATCTCCTATTGGTATTAAAGAATATGTCCAGCTTGAGCGGTCACACAAGGCAGGGCACCTTATCAAGACATCATTTTCAATATTCTTTTGATTGTCCGTGTTTATAATCTCTGGGCATAACTGCCCATTCAATCCACAAGCGCCGTTTTTCCCTTTCCAAAACTCTGGCAGTGATGCGCAAGATAATGTATAGATATGCATGTTGGGATCAGTTGATATATGTGGAGGTACTGTAAAATATGGTACTAGTATATTGTAGCATAACCCAAACCAAAATAATATATAAAAAATGAATAAGGCTTTTCGATATCGTGACGATAATCTTTCTTTGAACTTATCTGGGATATTCTCTAAAAATTCTAAAGAGACTATTTGTGGAGCCGGCTCATCTCTTGGTTCTGAGGGACCATTCCACATCAAGTAAAAAAAGTGTTTTATTCTTGACTTCCAAGAGTTGTGTGGTGGAAATTGAAACCCGTTTGCTGAATCAATCGAATCATTATCAGAAGATGTTTCCGCCATGTTACGTGAGGAGAATGTTGTTAGTTCCAAATTCATTAAGTTGATAGAACTACCGTATGTATTGCATTTAACAGTACTATCAGTGCAAAAAAAAATGAATGAACAAGTACTAAATATGTCTTTTATGACTGGTTGGAGGTTTAGGGAAAACTTTTGGCAGGTTGATCTGGGTTTGTACAGTTAAAATTTCCCTAACTAGGATGTCGTGTCTAGATAAAAAATTGTTAGTGTCAAGTGATATGTACAAATGATTAATGTCTAACATTGGTTTGGTTATTATAATTTGGTCATAGAGTATGAAACGGTTGCAACCTTCAAATTATAATAAAAGCAGAACCCTGAAATCAAATGTAATAATAATATTATTATCATATTATGTTACTTGTGGTAATTTTTATTTAATCGGTGATATTGTTTACTTCTATATTGCAAAAAGTGAGGGCAATATGTCAATAAACATCAAGACTTCGATCAAATCCCAGTGTTAATTGGCTTTCTTTTGCATTTTTTATCTAAGTTCACAGTCACGTTGTCAGTTGTTTATAATCCTCAATAACATTTCTGGGTTGCTTAGCAACGCGTCTCCGTATACCCAAAACTCACTTAATGCCAGTATATTAGAATCATAACAGGCTTACTAACATTGTATCCCCTTTGAGTCTAAACGAATCCTACAAAGTTAAACTAAATAATCCAATTAAAATATAATCAATTAATCTAATGTACAAAATCTAACGTTACACACGGAACCACATTAAGCTATAAAAAGATAAAAAAAAACAACAACAATGAAAGACAACATCGCTCAGAAAAGAACAATTTAAGAAGAACAGAAAATATAAGCAAAAAAAACCCCGTATTGGTCTCCTAACCAGAACACATTGTACAAGATTCTGGATTATCAATAGCACATGCGATAACTTTGGCACTATAAATGTCATTTTCGAGTTCTTCAACGGTTTTGTCTTCAGCTGGCTTTTCACCTTCATCTTTTATTTTCAAATCAGCAACTGAACTTTCCAATGAGGTTGGTTCGGTTGATGGTGACTTGTATGGAGCATCACTAGTATTCTCACTGTCAACTCTTCCTTTGTTAACATATTTCTTAATGTTTAATTTGTCCAAGTTTGCAACCGTATGACCGGCAGTCTCAGCAATCTTTTGATCAATGGTAAATTGAATAGCAGCACTGGCAGCTTGTGTTCTTAAGTAGTACATACCAGTCTTTAAACCTTTCTTCCAACCGTAGAAGTGCATACTGGTTAATTTACCCATTGTTGGATCTTTGATGTGAATGTTTAATGATTGAGATTGATCAATAAATGCTGCTCTATCAGCAGCCATGTCGATAATATGTTTTTGTGAGATTTCCCAGACAGTTTTGTACAATGCCTTGATTTCATCAGGGATGTTTGGTAAAGCTTGGATAGAACCATTGTTAGCAATAATACTACTTTTCATAGCGTCGTTCCAGACACCCAAATCAACCAAGTCCTTCAATAAATATGGATTGACAATTTGGAATTCTCCAGCTAATACTCTTCTAGAGTAAATGTTAGAAGTGTATGGTTCAAAACATTCATTGTTACCCAAAATTTGTGATGTGGAAGCAGTAGGCATTGGTGCAACCAACAAGGAGTTTCTCATACCATGTTTGGCCAAATCTTGTTTTAATGTATCCCAATCCCATAATTCAGTTGGTTTTCTGTTCCACAAATCAAATTGTAATAAACCTTGAGAGGCTGGAGAACCTGGATAGGTTTCGTAGGCACCTTCTTCTTTAGCCAATTCAATTGAAGCTTCAACAGCAGCATGGTAGATAGTCTCAAAAATTTGAATGTTCAATTCTCTAGCTTCTTGAGAGTCAAATGGTAATCTCAATTCCATAAAGGCATCAGCCAAACCTTGAACACCCAAAGCAATTGGTCTGTGTCTCATGTTTGATCTTTCAGCTTCTGGGACTGGGTAATGGTTACGGTCAATAACTCTGTTCAAGTTACGGGTGACAACCTTAGTGACCTGATGTAATTTGTCAAAGTTGTACCAAGTACTTTTTTCATCATTTTCAACAAATGATGGCAAGGCAATGGAAGCCAAGTTACAAACAGCAACTTCATCTGGAGCAGAATATTCAACAATTTCACAACACAAGTTGGAAGATTTGATAATACCCAAGTTCTTTTGGTTGGATTTGTTGTTACATGAATCTTTATATAACATAAATGGGGTACCTGTTTCAGTTTGGGCTCCCAAAATAGCATACCACAATTTTTGAGCTTTGATGGTCTGTCTACCACGGTTTTCTTTTTCGTATTTGGTGTATAATTCTTCGAATTCGTCACCATAAACATCAGCCAAGCCTGGGGCCTCATTTGGTGAGAATAAAGTCCAGTCACCATTTTGTTCAACTCTTTTCATGAACAAATCTGGAATCCACAAAGCTGGGAACAAATCTCTGGCTCTGATTTCTTCTTTACCGTGATTCTTTCTAATATCAATGAAATCAAAAATGTCACTGTGCCATGGTTCTAAGTACAAGGCAAAGGCACCAGGTCTCTTGTTACCACCTTGGTCGACATAACGTGCAGTGTTATTGAATACTCTTACCATTGGAATAATACCATTAGAAGTACCATTGGTACCAGCAATGTAAGCACCGGTAGAACGAATGTTGTGGATGTGTAAACCGATTCCTCCAGCACTTTTTGAGATCAAAGCACACGATTTCAAAGTGTCGTAAATACCTTCAATAGAATCATCCTTCATAGCAAGCAAGAAACATGAGGACATTTGTGGTCTTGGTGTACCAGCGTTAAATAAACAAGGAGAACCATGGGTGAAGAATCTTTGAGACATCAAGTTATAGGTTTCAATGACCCTTGGTATATCATTACCATGAATACCGACAGCAACCCTCATGATCAAATGTTGTGGTCTTTCAGCAACCTTACCGTTGATACGTAACAAATATGATCTTTCCAAAGTCTTGAACCCAAAATAATTGTAGTTAAAATCTCTGTCGTAAACAATGGCTGAGTTTAATTCATCTTCGTGTTCCATAATGATGTCGTAGGTTTCCTTGGAAATCATAGGAGAGTGTAACCCAGTCTTAGGATTAATGTATTCATATAAATCCTTAGACACTTTGGAATACTGTTTGGTGGTTTGCTTATGTAAATTTGATACGGCAATTCTAGCGGCTAAGACAGCGTAATCTGGGTGAATTGTTGTCATTGTAGCAGCAATTTCTGCAGCCAAGTTGTCCAACTCAATAGTAGTAACCCCCTGGTAAACACCTGATATAACTTTTTGGGTAATAGCAACTGGTTCAACGTGGTTTGGATTCAAACCGTAACATAATCTTTGAACTCTGGCAGTGATTTTGTCGAAACGTACTGGCTCTTTACGGCCATCTCTCTTATAAACATACATTGTTGATTGTGATTTAAAAAGAAAGACTTGGGAAGTAAATAAAAAGGAAATAAAGAAAATATAATAAGGAAGAAAGAAAAAATCAAAAGAAAAAGATCAACGAAATGGGAGATTTGTTATTTTATTTATAGGCCAAGACGCGACACGTAAAAAATATAGCGTGAAGAGGAAAAAAAAAAAAATTTTCTTTCTATTCACGTCGCCTTCTCGCTTTTGTTTACGTTTCATGAATTGATTATTAATTTAAAGACGTGGCTCCATTAACAATTTCACAACATACTCAATTTGGAAATTCCGTAAACAAAAACATTTGATCTAAACATACAATGCAACACTGTAGATAGTTCTGCGTCATCGGTTATGTTCACTATTTGATAAAGAAGTGTTGCTGATAAAGTGACTTTATCGCGCAACCTTCAATTTCTTAACATTTGCTAGACGTGTACACATTACGTGTAGCGTGATTCCATTAAATCGTAAAAGTACAAAAAGTGGTTTAAGTGGTTCACCTATCGTTTAGTTTCTAGTGCTGTTATTTTTTTTACCGTCGTTCAAATAACATCTGCTGTTGTAATTTGATTTATTTTCTAACTTTAGGTTCAATAAAGTTATTGCCTGCAACTCACTATTCCTAGAAAATATGTTCAGTTGCTATGTCAATATTTAGTAGCCTGTATGAGATTTAGAGCTTCTTAATAAGATAAATTACGCTTTCGTAATGAGAACGTACTAAGAAATCTCATGATCATTGAACTAGGTTACGTTAAACGAAATAGGTAGGTTTCTTTTTTTTTTCACTTCACTTTCGCCAAAAAATGATTGCAAAAAAGTTTTACCAACGTGTATTAGATATGAGACTGATTTTTGTATTTGATATTACACAATTACAAGTAAGTATATACACTTCAGTATACATATTCTTGGCCATCTCATACTAGTTGAGATCATGTATTTCCTTAATCACCTCATTAGAAGAATTAAACTCGCAGCCCCAAAATTGATAAGCTGCACCTCCTGATTCTCTAAAATTGATCGTTGAAGCACATTGTTGCAACCACAATATTTTCTTATCAAATGCATCTCATTTTATTCTAGTTTAGAATATATTCACTCTCTGGACATTTCTAACGTATATTTTCAGGAGCAACTTCAGCAACTCAACATTTACCAAGCTACCTCATTCCGACAAAAAAATATAGAAGGGAAGTCGTGTTCATTCTTCAAAAAATAAGGATTGTGAGAACTACATATCTCCGAATGCTTGTATCGGAAGTTACAACTAAATGTTCCGTCCTCTTCCACTTTCTAAATCATTTGTCGGATATACAGATTTTGTTGGTTGTTTCTCCGTTACCAATTGAAAAAATAATAAACTTTCAACTATATTAACACATCTTTATCTTGATCTTGACTTGTCTATTAATTTTCGTTTATTTTATCTCTGATATTCTCTGCACTTTTTTCTCAAACCACCCCCCTACTAAGTATTACAACAATGTTTACAAAGACATTGAAATATATTATTCTAGCCTTCCTTATATCAACACATAAGACACTACCATTTGCCTATGTGATTCGTTTCTATTACCAAGCTTTCCGTGGATTCTTCGCTCATAGATTCCATTACAATGCTACTAAGAAAAATTCCTTTGGCTATGATTCACCTAAGGATTTGTTCACTTGGGTCACATTGAATTCCTATGTTACTCCATTAGAAATAGATATGTACATGCATAAACTGAACTCAACTTACTTTTTGGATTTGGATATTGCTAGAACCAAGTTGTTGACAAGATTGTTTCAAACTTATTGGTGGTCTTGTTATGATAATGAAAATGGCAAGTTCAAAAAGTCTCATACTTTGGCCAATGTTCCATACGTACCAGTCGGTACTGTCCAATGCCAGTTTAAACGTGAATTGAAACCTTTTGAAAAATATAAAATCAGTTCGAGAATTTTAGCCTGGGATAGAAAATGGTTATTTGTCATTTCTAAATTTGTAACTGCCGAAAATAAAGTTAACGCGATTGCTATTACTAAATATGTTTTCAAAGTGGGCCGTCTTACCATTGCCCCAGAGGAATATCTTAGACATTGTAACTTTTTAAATGAAGAAAATGAAAGGATCAACGAAAAGAATTTTCAATTGGTTAAATATTTGGTTGACACCGAAGATATAGAGAAGATAGCTGAAGCAGTTACATAAACTATAATTGATAAATTTATAAAACGATAGACTTATATATTCTTAAATTATTATACAAACAAAATTTTAAATCTTTTATTTTTCTTTTAAATATCAAATTTCTAAAATCAAACGTTACAAAATGAAAACCAGGAATAAAACAACAACATATTATGCTAGTCCGAAACCTTCGTGCCCTTCAGTTATAGCCATTAGCAAAGATCCCCTCAAAGTTTCATAACAATCGTAAGCAGGTAAATCAATTTGATTGAAGCATGTATGCGACGAGGGTAATCTATCTGTAGAACCATAATCACGATGAATACTGAATTTACAAGTTCCACTGGCACCACTTAACTCCTTAAAACCGTTCAATGGTACTTTGGAAGTCCCAGTAGCAAATTGCAATAATCTGGCTCTCTCTTCATTGTCAAATGATTTGACAGCTCTCCAGAACCATTGTATTTGAAGCGACAGAGGAGAGTAATTGTTGTAGGAAGTATGATTTTGCCAGTCCGATACATCAATATCAGGCAACCCAGAAATCAATAGTTCTAATTCCTTTTCATCAAAAATGGCAACCAAGTCCTTGGGGATAATTTCATGGAACCCAATCAAAAAATTCTCCATTTGTTCTTCAACAGATGTTTGCAATCTATATTCAACAACTTTCTTAACGTACTCGTTTTTATTCTCTTCAGTAACAGGAATATTTCTACCATTAGGAATCAAGTCGATTATCTTGTGTTCACCATAGTCATCTGTTTCAACAGAAAAGTCCTCAGTGATAACATCAGTAATGTCATTTTCAAGCATCCACATCAATGATTTGAAATACTCTAAATCTAAAGTCTCCATATCCTTCAAAGATTGAGGCTTACCCAATATCCTCTTATACACGGCTCGTGAAAAATGACAGTCCAAAAAGCAGTTGTCGTAAATAGCTTTACCAATAATACGCCCAATGAATTTGAAAAAAGATAAATGTTCAGGATTAATATACGAAGTCCTGTTTGGATGGAAAGTGGTTTCATCAGATACAACTGGTGTAAACAATGCATAATCAGGATTAAACATTTGTCGACTCAAAACTTGATACCATTCTCTAGTTACACCACCAGCATCAATACCTTGTTCTCCCTTGAAATTAATCTCCAATTTTGAGTTTCTAAACTCATCCTTTGGCTTGAAAAACAAGGACCTATAAGAATCTAAAAATACCTGATCACGGCGAACGCTAACCAACATTTTTCGGTTCTCTTTTTTGTCTTGGTGTAATTTCCTGTCAAAATAATTCTTTTTGTTATCAAATTCCAAAACACGTGGATTTCTAACTAGCATTCCGAACGGACCACTCATTAAATTGGGGTTGCTTCTCACCATTTGATTAAGAATCTTCTTGTGTTCATCCGTGAAAGAAAAAAATAATGACTCAATTGGCTCCTTGGTGAAGTCAATCTTTTTGGCTTCATATTTTAAAATATCTTTGATTGGGAGTTCTCTCACTTTACTGTGCTTACAAACCACCATTAAAGCCTCAATAAGTGGAAGTAAAGCATTTGCGATATTATGCAACTGTGGTTTCTCCTCCAAAACTCTCAAGGTCTCACTTAATGCATCCCAAAGACTACCTAAAGCAAGCTTTTTGTACAAGTCTGTCAATTCTTCAATTTCATCTTCTTTTCCTTTTTCTTTATTCTTCTCCTTATTTTCAAACATATAATCCAAAGCTGTTAAGATACGCAACAATTTTGCTTGGTCTGACGAATGTGCACTGAATTTGGAAAATGACTTGCTATCAGAGCCTCCACCAGCTACCAACTCTTTGGTCAAGTTATTCAAATCAGTTATAATGGTTTGCCCCAATTCACTTGCCTTATCCGACAATTCTAAAGAAAATAGTTTTTGAGCGTTAGGTAATACAGAAAAGTTCTGCATTGCACTTATTGTTCTTCTGAATGTCGTGTTAGAACAGTCATTACCAGTAAGTATTTTAATAATAAGTCGGTAATTAGAATCTGGAATAACAGGCGGAGGAGGAGCATGTGGCTTGTCTTTTTCCTTTTCCTTTTCGTTTTCCTTGTCATCATCCTTATCATCAGCATTTGCACTATTTTTCAATGCATGCAACGCTCTACTGGCAACTTGGAATACTCTGGCCAATATATCCAAAAGCGTTTGATCGTCTGTAACCAACTTGTTATCAAGAATTTTCAACATGTAGTTAATCGGGAATTTTGATTCTTTAGAAGCACTCTTTTTATCCTTTCTGAGAATAAACGTGTTTTCATGCTCAGTTAACAAAAAGTACTTCAAATGATTATTTCGTTCCAATAGATAATCAACAGCTTCCACAATTTGTATACCAACAGAAATTTGAGTAGCACCAACTGGTAGCTTGTACTGCTGCTTACTGTCTTTGTTTCCACTTGCTTTGTTACAAACTTGGGTGTAGACTTTCTGAGCAGGGCGGTTATTAGTAAAGCAATCATTCAATATAGCAATCATCAAACTCATTATCTCAATCCTGCTCTGTTTGTTATAACACATGTATTGCAATGCGTGATAAATGTGCTCTCTCTGGCTTATTGTCAATGGTGAAAACAAAAGTCTGATTAAGGCAGCAATACCCTGTTTGTCAACCAAAGGACTGAAATGAACTTTACCTGCAGGCTTCTTTTGAGCTCGAGTAGTAGCAGCACTACTACTACGTCCAGAACCCGATGGTCGCGCGTCGTCTGCATCTTCAAAGACATCTTCTTCACCAGCATCATCAACTTCAAACTCATCTTGAGCGGAGGACGATTCAAAATTTGCAAATCGTCTTGCCATGGTTTCCTGCTGAAGAATTTCCGTTCTTATATTGTCCGGCAAGGCATCTAAAAAGTCAGGATCAATTTCACGAATATCTGTATCCGTAGACGAGGCATTTGCCCTTCTTTCTCGTACGTACAGAGCAAAGACTTCCTCTCTCATATCCTCAGGCAATGCTTCAATATAATCACGATCGATTTCAGTTCCACTAATGTCAACATCTCTATCTCCAATTCGAACCATAACAGGCTCTCTTTCAGGCACATTAGCTGTACTTTCTTGACGCTGACGAGCTTCCTCTTGACGTCTTTTTTCTTCTTCTTCCAACTGTTTGCGTCTTTTTTCTTCTCGTTCCTTCTTTGCTTTCTCTTGCTCTTCTTTTTTACGATTAGCAATAGCTTGACTTTCATCTTTAATCCTACCGATAATTGTAGTAGTCAATGGATAGACTAGATCACCACCATCTCTAGGATAATACATTTTCAAAACATCTGACCAACGTTCCAAAGTCGACTTGATATGTAATTTGTTATCTTGATTAGAATGCTTTGAAACACGACCTAAATGCATCATGTTCTCGAATAACCGACCTATAGTACTTGTATCGTGGTTTAAATGTTCATATCGTGATATTTCAATTGATCCAAAATTCCGATCACGGAATAATCCATCAAGCAATACACTCAATGCCGGGGAAGCTCTTTCCAACTCATTAAAATCAGCTCGGTCGAGAATTCTCCTTCTTCTACCTCTACTTGGGGTCACCATCCTAACCTCAAAATCCAGTCTCGAGTCCATTTCACTCAATTCCCCATCTGATTCAATAGCATTATCATCATCAAAATCCGCCTCTCCGTCTAGAAACAAACGTTGCCTCAAACCAGATTCTGCATCATTATTCAAAGAAGTAAAGGGATCCCGAGGTCTTCTACGACTCTGCACCTCATCGTTTGAATCTTCACTATCATCTAATTGCTCGATCCAGCCATCTAATTCATCTTCATCATACTCACTCATTTCATCGTCATCCCAAGAGGAGCTATCTTCTTCATCATCGCGACCATCATCATCGTCACCGTCATCGTCACCGTCAGTCTGCGATACCAAATCCAAATCATCAATTATCTCGATATCCTCCATATCAGATGCGTCTTCATCAATATCCTCAGAGCCCCTTTCGTCATCATACGGGTCCACTTCTATCTCCATTTCTATATCATCGGCATTATCTCCGCCATCCAAGTCCGAGTCAATGGCAGATAGTTCAGAAGACATATCATCAATATCGTCGTCACCATCATCATCTTCGTCGTCATCATCATCACCATCGTCACTAGCACCCGATAAATCCTCACCAGTCATCATGGCATCAACGGGATCCTCGGCATCATAAAACTCATCGTCACCCTCACTCTCAACATCATACATTCCCAAAGTAGAATTTCTAAACAAATCTGGCGTTTCTTCATGATAGTCCACGTCCTCTGGCAAATTATCATCGTCGTCATTATGATCACCTTGATTCGCATCACCAGCAAAAAGTTCTTCATACTCGACTTTATTTTTCCCCAAGAATGTCATTGGCTTCAAAGCAGCCTTAACCACCTTATCAATTTGAGGAAAATTCAAATCAAATTCAGCAATTAAATTGGTTAACAAATTGGGCACTTGTTTTTCAATATATATTTTACTAATGTGAAATTGGTCATATTGTGTTGCTTGTTTATTCAACAATGGTCCAACTGAATCTCTGAATTTAGTTGAAATCAACAGACCACTCAATTCAAACAAATCCAACAATTTCCCGTATTTGATAGATCCTAAGGTGTTCAGCTGAGAAACATCTTTCAAGATTTTCATCATCAAATCAACAACAAACCTTCTAATTAATGCCAAATCAGCATCTTCCTTTTTCGCTTTAGAACTGTCATTATCACCTGAAATTGTAGAAGAAACCAAACTCAAAAGACACATTTTTGCAATGGACGAAATAGCACATCGTCTTTCAAACTCTGCCCCTGTTGATGATTCCAACAGATGAGTAGGTATCAATTGATGAATGAAAAAATTTAATGCAGTTGCTCTTGGTTTGACTTCTTCTTGAGTCTTTTTCGAAAATGTCAAAAACTCCAACTTGGCTTGTTTGTATGAACCAACCAATTCTGCTATTGTTTTAAGAAGAAAACATACATACGAAAACTTCTCGTTAGCAAACAAATCGACAGTTGATTTTTTGGTATCTTTTTTTTCTTCAACGGTTGATGGATCAGACAACCAATCTGTTTTGATAGCACTCATCAATTCCGATAAAAGCTGGTTTATGATCGTAGTAGAAACCAATGGCTTCGATTCTTCAGGCTCGCTCATTTCAACATCTTGCAGCAACTCATCGTTCTTTCTCTTTCTTATTGCAATCTTGCTCAGATAAGATTCTTCGCCTGTATATCCTTCGAGCAAAATATTGTTACAAATAACTCCAACAGCCATATCAATGTCTCGAAATACCAAAGGTGCGCTTTCTCTCAAACAAGCGTGAAGATCTTTAATTTGACGTATAGGATTATTAAACAATGCAGTCACTTCAATATTCATGATATTTTCTGCCATCCTACTTGTTTCAAAGCAGTAACGGAAAATCAAGATAACACTAGTCCTCAATGCTTCAATGACAGTTTTCCTCTTAACATTTGTTCTAACCAACTTGAGTAAATCTTTAAGAATTTGCGATCCAGCAAGTCTATCAGCATAACTTTTGTCTCTGGCATACAACACAAGGACACGTGCTAGACCATACGCGGATTCCAAATTATCCTTAACTTCAAGCTTCACCAATAAATCAAATGTTTTAGCTTTGAATTCCTTAGTGGCAACATCAAATTCCTTTTTTTTCTGTATTGTAAAAGGTAACTCAGGTGCCATTTCATGTTCAGGCTCCTCCAAGAGAATCATCATTCGTTCCAATACCAATAACAAACTTGGGAAGAATTTTTCATTGACCGTGTCGGTACTAATAATATCAGGATTAATCAAAGTCTGAGCATTCAACATTATATCGCGTCTATGAATATGTGGCTTTCCAGTTTGAAGCAAAAGAGCAATTATGTACAAATTGATCCCAAACAATTCTTTGTCTTCAATTGGCCATTTGATTTTTGGTGTATAATCCAACATTTCATCATAAAACTCTTTATAGGAAACCAACATTATAAAATCTGAAATGAACAGAATAGACTTTGGAAACAGTTGAGCAATATTCATCCATATATTTTCAAAGTCTACAGCTTTTCTTTCTTTCAAAATATCCTTTGTCAGTTTGAATTTCTCAAAATCAATGGAGAAATCAATTTTTTCATCTCTAATAGATTCAGCAATAGATTGCCATTGTTCTTCTTTCAAATCAATTTCAACACATCTAAGAAATTTTCCTGACGCAATATCACTCAAATTACATCCGTGTTCAAAAAAATGTGCTGCTTGATCTTCCGACATACCAAGTGAAATCAAATAAGCAAATTGATCCAGTGGTGGACTAATGTTCCTCGTATCAAAGGGGATAAATTCACTGTCACTTAGTTCTTTCTTGCCAACAAATATATCCTTAATAATAACGGCTATTTGTTCAATTAATGGAGTTGGGACATTATCTGGATGCTTATTTGTGCCTGTTAACTGAGATTTTGAACCGACAGTATGCTCGACTAATGATAAAGCAACACTTCTAATTTGCAACAATAATGCTGAAGTCAAAGACTGTTCTATATTAGATTCAAATCCTTGGTAAAAGTAAAACTTGGCGAATGGCACATTAGGAATATTTTCGTGATTCACAGTTTTAGCAAAAATCATGAGAATTTGTCCTAATGCATTTTTGATGATACTACTCTCTTGAGTACTGATATATTTCAAGTCTAATGTGGCTGAGGCTAATTCAGGGTCCATGATCAACAATTTGTTCCATAATGAGATACAGGTGGCTTCAGCAACTTTGAAAAATCCATTTTGGAAAAGAGAGATAGCAAAAGGGGTATATACTTGGTCTTTGCTACGTTCTTTTTGATTCAAAATGTAAAGGGCAACATAAGCAATATTCAAAATAAAACTCTCCTCATAGTAGGAATTGTTGAATTTTCTGCCAATGGAATCTGTAAATTCTTTTCCCAATGATAAAAGAATTTCTACTGCATCCTGTCTTGCTTGTCCTTCTGCATGATCCTGTCTCTTTGGTATGCATGACCTAACCACAGAAGCCAAAATTAACGGTATGTAGCCACGAAAGTAATAACTTCCAGTTCTCAACTGCAAAGTATTTTTGAATTTAGCACTTGTACCTTTAGTATCCGCTTTGATTTCTGAAGGGTCACAGACATTTATTTGTAATGGTGGACTATCGTTAGGAAAATTGTGCGTCATCTTTAACACTTCATCCGGTGTATTTGATACAATAATGGCTTCTTCAATTATAGATCTCTCCAATAGTTGGACCAAATTCATTAACAAATTTGAATTTGAGAAAAGGCTGACTATTTGACCTAATCTTTCATTGAATAACAGCCCCAAGTTGATGTAAATTTCCGTTAAAGAATACAACAAGACATTTATTATATTCAAATCTTGTAAAAGGATAGTAGCTTGTTGAGGTTCAATGGTTTCAAAATATGACACTTCTCCCTTGTATTTGATATAAGATAGTACGGAATCCAATTTAAGGGTCTTGTCCAATTCTTCAATAATAACAGGTAAGCCATATTCTCTTTTTTCGTCGTCGAAATATTTCAAAATCCCCATAAATGAAACAATACCATTTGACATTGAATAATCCCATGGTGCGTTACGCAATGTCAATAATTTGATCCACGATTTGAAGCTAATTTTCTGAATAACATCTGTACCCCATTGGCCACTATCCTGTAACAACCCACCAAGAAAGTTAAAAACATTATCAAGCAAATATGCAGAATCCTCATTCTCCCAGCTAGTGATCTCTTTACCATTTTCAACTTTGACTGGTGAGTCATCGCCCTTACCTGAAAACAAAGAGCCCGAGTCTGATGTATAAAACTCAATACCTGGCAAGCGTTGATTGACGTATTCACTCATATTCTCAATTAGCTCCAGGAGTTGTTGCAAAATTATAGGTTTAAGAGATGTATAATGTCTTCCCAACTCATCAAGGGAACAACCTAAATTAGTCGACAGCTCTGTTCTAACCAACTCTTTGGCATTATTCAAGTTGTAGAATGACTTGAAGAAAACCTGTATGAGTTTTTTGTCTTTCACTTTATTTAATCCTTCATTATTCAAACAAATGGCTCCTAATACTTCGGGTAATATTTGGAGTAATGGACCAGATGGTAAAAACAAACTCTCGTAGTTATCCAATATGGTGTCAATAACTTTCGCCTCATTTAAAATAGAAAATGCTGTTGGTTCATTATGAATAATAAAGAAAACCGAATCAATTGTGGCCGCCAAAATAGATGGGCCAAAAACATGGGGATGTGTTAATACTTTATTGAAACTTTCAAGTAAGGGTGAGTCAAACAAATTTCTCAATCTATCACCCAGATCTGATTGTATAAGATCTGCTACTAGTTTCATCAAATTGCGGATATAGTTTGCTTGTCTCAAAGTGATCGAATAATAGACAATAGCATCTTTTGGTGCCCCGCCACCAAATTCAGGATTTTCTAATGCAAAATCAACTTCACGTCTAATGTTACCGATCAACAAAGTGAAACCATCATTAGTAACAAATTCATCAAGAGAATCCTTGGCGGAAGCTAGGTACATGGTAATCAAATGAACTGCAGCAGAACAGCTCCAACGATATTTAGTGGGTAAGTTCAAAAATGGCATCAAATCGTCAAGAATACCACCAGCAGTTAATTTAGGAACCAAACTTTTGTTGCTAATCAAATTTCCTATCAAGTTGAAAAAGTGAATGTACCCTTCTTCAAAATAGTCTTCTTTCTGATCTTTAACCATTTTCCAAATGTGTCTTAAGCATTGGAATAGGATCCCATGACTCACATTACCTCCCATTGTACGAATCAACTCTGCACCCCAAACTTTTTTGAAAGATATGCACTCTAGAGCTCTTATGGCAGCAAAGTAAACGTCTCTTGAAACCAAAGATGAGTTTTCTGGCAGTATTGCTTCGACTAAGAAGCTAAAGATATATGGTTCAGTTTCAAATAATTTTGTTGAAGTGACTTGAGATGATAACATACAACAAGTAAATCCAACTGCTAGACATTTAATTTGAATCAATTTTTCTCTCAACTGCATGGCATCACTGCTTGTAGAGTTGAATGATTTAGTCATTTGAGCGTGTATACCAAAACAAAACCAAGATTCCGGAAGTAAAACTTCCATACCTTTTTCGAACAATTGTTGAACAGTCAATTTTCTCACTGATTCTTCAGGTAAATGAAATATGTGTAACCCTTCAGTTACTGTATCTTCCTTCTTTTTATCATTAGATTTCAGTTTCGATGCATTTTTATTTAAAGTTGGAGTATTAGGTACTGATTTGTAGTATTGGTAATTTATACTTTTCCATTTGCTTGGATATTTTTTCTCTGGATCCAATGTATAGACAAAGTTATAATGATCACCAATAATACTAGGCTTTTCATCAGTATCACTGTGGTTATTATTTTTCTTATTTTCGGCTAATTGTTTCAATGTACTATCAATAGGAACCAATGGAGGGAAAGATTTAGCAATTTCCAAAACTTTGTTTCTAACAGGTTTAGGCGCAGAAAACCTTGACGAAGTAGTTTGAACAAATTTTTCTGCAAGGACAATACCCACTTCCAATGCTCTCAATCTAATTTCCAAAGATGATGAGTTGATCAATGCGTAGATTCTTTCACTACTTGAATAAACCTGTTTATCAAAACAATGATCCAACAAGATATAAGTGAATTGAAGACAGGAAACAATAAGACGTTCATCTTCAGGTGAAACTAACAGCAATTTTACATTGTCTTTATCTAACCCGTATTTTTCAATTTTCTGTTCAAAAATCTCGTCAAACCGATTTAATAATGGTATCCAATGAATCAAATCACCTCTAGGTCTTTGCCATTTGAAATTCTCTTGTAAATATTGTGGCAACTCATTGATATCGCATGTAGTTAATTTATCAATCAATGATCTCAAAGGTTTTGCCATCTCCATTCTCTGGTGATGATCTCTTTTTCCAACTATCATATTGAATCTAATTCACGTTAAAATAGATGTACAAATTCTTTCAAAATAACAAAGGGAAGATTTTAATTTAAATTTAAAAACCGATGTGATATGGATATAAATATATATATGTATAGTTTGTAATAGTAGGGATAAATGCAAATAACAATCAATAACTAATATCAATGTTCAATGATTTAAAGAAAAAACCAAATAAAAATTAAATGAAATAAAAATCAAAAAAAAACAAGAAAAAAATTGGAAAATTTAACAACAAATTATTAAAGACAAATCAATGTATATATATATATATGTGATATCTAATTTTTTCAATATATTTGATTTGATTAAAATATCAATTGGTTGTTTAATGTTGAATGCAATAAATTGTTTAAAGAGAAAAGAGAAAGAGGAATAAAAGGAAGGCAAAAAAAAAAAGAAGAAAGAGAAGAAATGAATAAAATTAATATTTTGGTTTGGTTGGTCGGATGGTGTATTCCTTTTTTTTTTTCTGTTGTATGGCAGCAACACACACAGAACACACCTTTCTCTCTTTTGCTGAGTTTATAGTTATTTGATTAGATTTTAAGGACCAATTTAATTATTCTTCTATTATTTACAGTAAATGAGGGAAAGAGAAAGAGAAAGAGAAAGAAAAGGACAAATTCCCAATTCCCATTTATTAAGCAAAACAAAAAGGGGAAAGTCAAGTCTGGACTTGTCCTTTTTTTTTTCTTGTTCGTTTGCTTCACACCCTTTTATATGAGCGTTTGTTCTAGTGCGTGCATATTTCACAATCCACAATATCCATCTCATTACACATTTGTAGTTTCAATAGTTAAAATTTAGTATTCATTCACTCTACTCACTTTTCATCCAAAACACACATAATCTACATCGAGCTCGTTATTACGGACCAACTACTTAACATTTCACTATGAAGAGAGCTTTTGGTGATAACTCTAAGCCTGGTGTTAAAAAAGCAAAGCTTCACCAAGATAAAGAAGCTGTTCACAATAATGAAAACAACGATAAGACTGGACTTGATGTAGAAATACATCCGTTATTAAAAAATATAGGATTAACAAACATTCCTAAATTACCGAAAGACCATAATCCACTACGACAATCCAACCAAAAATGGTTTGATCCACTTGCATTAAATCCATATCTCGATCAAAGTGATATGGTTATTAATAATAAAAAATCTAGACATATTCCACCCCCGTTAAAGTTTATCTCACAGGGAAAGTATGTGGCCCAGGGGGAGAAATTACGAGAGAAATTGAAAGTTGAACACGAACAAACTCGAGAATTGGAAGCAATTAAACAACAAGGATTAATACCAGATGAGACCATTGGGGAACAATTGTATCAACTTGAAGTGCAACCATTGATTGAATGGTGGGATCGTCCATATTTGCGTGATAACAATTATATGAACATTAACGACGAATCTCGTAAAGTCCTTGATGATGAAACCCAACCTATAACGTCATATATACAACATCCTGTATTGATCAATCCCATTTGGGAGACCAAGGACTCAAACTCTCCAATACAACCGGTATATTTAACGAAAAAAGAGCAGAAAAGAATTAGAAAAAATGAAAGACAACTTAAACAACAAGAGAAACAGGACAGAATTAAATTAGGGTTAGATCCACCGCCACCACCTAAAGTTAAATTATCTAATTTAATGAATGTATTGACCAATGAATCGATTAAAGATCCAACTGCAGTTGAAAATAGAGTGAAAAGAGAAATTCAACAACGTGTTGATAAACATTTGGCACAAAATGAAGCTCGAAAATTGACCAAGGAACAGAAGCATGAAAAATTATGGAACAAACAAGAAAAAGATTTGGCCAATGGTATTCATACTACAGTTTACAAAATTGACAAGTTAGTTAATCCTAAACATTTGTTTAAACTCAATATCAGTGCTCAAGAAGAGAATTTGGTAGGAGTTTGTTTGAAAAATCCTAAATTTAATTTAGTTATCGTCGAAGGCGGAGAAAAATCAATTGGACATTATAAGAAATTAATGATGAAAAGAATCAAATGGACAGAAAATGTATCACAATCAGCAACTAATGATCCAATTGACGATTTATCCAATAATAAATGTTCCCTTGTATGGGAGGGTTCATTGCCAGATGTGCATTTTCAGAAATGGAGTATTATGTATTCTAGAGATGATGAAGAAGCCCTCACGGCATTAAAGAAGTTTGATCTTGAGAATTATTGGCGATTAGCAAGCTCCTTGAAAGAATAGGTTGACATAATTTGTAATACTAGAATTAGAAAGAATGTACATATTATATGTGGTTGAGTCGTGTGTATTTGGTAAAAGCGAAGTTAGGAATTAGTATTTCTATTGTAGGCTCTCTCCCAATTGGAGCAGAGCTAGGGATGCTTAACAGAGAGTGAGGCAGAAAAAAAGTGGAGGGAGTTGAATATTTCTGAACAAACAACTATTACACCAAATAGTTTTTACATTATTAATCATTCAAACGATGGCAGGTGCTTATACGATTTTTGGTAAACAAGTCCCAGCTCATATAGTATGTATACACGGATAAATAGAACTCAATGACATTATTATTGCGCCCCCCCCCCCCCCCCCCCCACTGCGTTTTTTGTGTTCGAATACTAACAAATCCAACTTCCACCCTATTTCCAACTAGTTATCTATTATCACTTTAGGTTCTGTAGCTGCAGGTATTGCCATTCCTAAGTTTTTACCAAAAGATGAAACCAAAAAAGAAGTAGCAAAACCAGTTGCTCCTATTGTCCAATCAAAAGAAGATGATTTTGATTTGGAAAAATTCATCAAGTATGTTAGATTGGCCCTTTTTTTATGATCAGTACTAGCTTAGTATCTGATTCTTGATCTTTCAAGATTACTAACAGTCGATACTATTTTTAGTGATTTGACCAAAGAGGAAAGTAAATAAGATGACAAAAATGTTGGCTTTAGTTGTGTGTTCCATTAGAGTCCATTCATAGAGAATACATACATTCATATTTACATATATATATATTTATTTAAAATATAGAAATCAAAACTATCTACAGAATAGAGGTGACTTACAATCACTTTTGGATTTCATGTCAATTTTTCTTTGCACCAACTTTTGCAATTATGAATCAGTAAAGATCACCAAGATATACAAGGCTTTAGTATTGTACCAATTGAAGAGAAGATTAGTCTCTTTTGTTCTTTCTCAAATTGACTAATTGATATTAATATCAACCAACTCATCACCTTTGTTTTCCTTTCTCTTCTTCAGGCATAAGTCTAATCATTTGCTGGAGAATAAATGTCTGCATTGTCAATTTACAATAGTTTTGGTTTACAGAAGAGGTATAGTTCAGGAGAAGTGACTACTACTTGATCGGCTTAGTGATACTGTTATTGTCAAATCACCGGCAGTAGTAATAACGACAATGGGTATAAATACTAATTTCTACCATAACCAAAAAAGAAAGAAAGCAAGTATGGGCTGTTTATAACAGAAGTAACAATGAATGATTCTAAATAGAATAAAACTAGACCCAGACCCAGACCCAGAATTATCCATTGTGGAAAAAAATATAGGCAAATCAAAGAACTATCCAAATATTTATTGTCTATGCTGTTGTGTTGGGAAGGGAGATACAAAAGAATACTCTAAGTAGCACTCAAACTCAACCAAATTGGGTTGGATGGTTTCTTTTCAGAGTACTTAGAATAAGAATTAACAACTTCTTCCTTTACTTTGAATGAACTACAATCACAATAGCATTGGTTGGTTAAAAAACACAATGCAACAATTGAGTGGAACGACAATCATTTTGACTTTGAGTAAAGAAGAAAAAGCAAACAACGGCTGATCCGGTACGTGAGGCAGGAGAAGGAAGGAAGGAATGGGACGAGATCGGGACGAAGTTCGGAAATTCAAAAAGCCGTGGGTAAGAAGAAAAAGAAAATTGTCTCAAGAAAAAGACGACATGGCTGTTTCGCACAATATGCAGTGATACACCGACGGATATAAATTTTTCCATTTTTAAATAATATACGGTGCTTGATTGAAAAGAACACATCTCCATCTGAACGTAACCAATACTATCTACATAGATTTATAATCTAGCTTCCTAATAATTCAATGCTGTTCATTCCACACACTGTGGTAATTCTTTATATGTGAAGTACCTTCAAACCCATTCAACATTCACTTAAAGTAAGAATTAGTAGATAATATTATACATGTAATTCATTTATTCATTTCTCATAGCATATACAGACTATACATAAGCTTAATTTAACTCTCTTCATTTAATGTTCTTTTTTGATCAAATTAATAGCATAAGGACACAGATTAGTTTCTATATGATTATGCATCCAATCATCGACATTTCTGAATTCTTGTTGACACATTCTACATTTACCATTAACTAGATTTCTTTGTTCCTTTTTCGTACCATTTGGATATTGGAAATGAATAGCTTTCAAGTGATTTTTGAATGTATCACATCGAGAAAATATCCCAGTATTATGACAACAATGATCTGGTACACCAGTATTACCAGTTACTTTTTCTTGATTCTCTCTTTTAGATGAATCCATGTTCTTGAAAGGACATTTAAATTGTCCTTGATCTGACCCTATTTCTTTCCAATGACATTTGACATGTCTGAATAAATCATTTGGTCGAGCAAATCCTCGTTCACAATATTTACAAATATGAGGACGATTGTTTGGTTTCAAATGAGTCGATTTATGAGTAGCTAAATTTGAAAAATATAAATTACACTCAGGACATTGTTTCTTCTTTCTTGGTTTCCAATTTTTCTTATTCTGTCTTGGTGATATAATAGTATTTGAGTTTTGTGGTTCATGAAGTTGCTCGTCTTCTGATTTCACTGAAAGTTGAGGTGATGTAATAGTGGCATTAGACAGTATAGCTGGATGCAGTTGTTGTGAAGTAAACAGTTGCTCTGAATTTTCTGTCAAATTTGACGTACTTCTTGGTCTTGACACAGGAGCAATACAATTTACATTGGGTGTAGTAGACATACCAGGACTTAATAATAAAGTGCTTGAAGAATTTGAGTACACAGACGAGGAAGCCGGTCTATCGTTACTCGGTATCAATAAAGTGGGTGAATATGAACTATTGGAAGGTGTGGGTGAATTCGACGAATAGTTTTGGAATACACTAGCTCGACTATACTCTTGCTCATAATGTGGAAAAGCTGGGATATCCAAGGAATGTATTGATGGTAAAGTTATTGATGCATGTGGATTATGTAATTGTGGTGGAGAAGTCATGGTTAATGATGTTGAGGTTGGCGTAGATGTTGGAGATGGCGATTTAATAGAACAGTAATTTTGGTTGTAATTTTCTTGTTTTGTTGGATATTGTGAAGTTAAAGTATTACTTGGGGTTACGGCCATTGATAACATGTTTTAATTGATATTATAGTTAATAATACAGTGGTATATAGTGGAGGTAATGAAAGTGAAAGCACAAGAGATTAAAAATTGAACACTCTGACGGTATATGTACAAATTGTGAGTAAAAGCAAAAAAAACCGATAAATCAACAAGAAGGTGAATTTCAAAAACTATGCCCAAGACCTATTGACTAAAGGATTGACAGCTGCTTAAATACTCAAACCTGACCTTGCCACATATTACATAACACTACGGAGTGGTTTTTTAAAAAAAAACCTAGTTATAATAATAATAAACAATGCAAATGTGAATAGGGGTAAACCCGACCAGTAATGAATGTCGCATGCTACAACAAATGTCTCCGCCTCCAAGAAAAAAAAAACTTAATAATATTAGTAATGATTAGTTTTATCTATTATTGTGTTGCAACAATTGTTATACATATCGCGGCCACTTTCACTAACAAAAACGGCAACGGCAAAAAATAAAGACAGTAACAACAAGGCAACAACATCCGCGCAAAAAAAAAAGTATGTTGAAAAAAAAAGCAATTTTTTGTTTAGCCTTCTTTTCCGTTTTAGTAGTGTCGTTTGGACACTACCCTTTAGGAAGATTCATCTCGGCTGTAACCTTTGATATTGCCGAACCACTGTATATATGAACAAATGGAATTTAAATCGCTCAATAGTGTCTGATAGTGTTTGGGGGAATTGTGTGGAGGAAGAGCACAATAAGAATACATTTATCAGTTCATATCTCCTTGTTTTGATATTTATGTCATCATACTTGAAAATAAACTTTCAAGACAACTATGCTCTCTGGCGTGGGTTGATTTTAAGTATCGATTGTTGATGTTAGGAGATAAGAAAAGTAAAATAGGAGAAAATGAAGATGTAGTTGCGTGAGTTGATAGATGAAGGAGGAGTGAATGGAGGGAGGGAGGGAAGGGGCGAAGCAGTATCCCAAATACTGGTGGAGTTACTGTGAGGAACGAGGTAATGTGTTATTTTTAGTCAAGGCGTAGTAGTTGCTTGGCTGTGTGGCCGCACGCACACATGCACTTACCACCATCATCGATGAAAAAAAAAATCTCTCGTTCCGTAAATTTCTCACTTCACTTATAATTGCTCCTGTCGTATTAAATGGTTAAAAAAATATCCGATCAGATTTTTAAATCGCCGAACCTAACAAATTTCTTGTTTTGGATTACACGGCTATACAAATTGATATTTGCACATATTTTGTTTTCTCAAAAAAAAAAGTGTAAATTCTAACTTTGGCTAACAATACTGACACTACTTACAAACGTTCGATACTCACTGAAATGTAAAACTTTTTTGTATTTTCTTGGTATGGTGATCAATGGAATGAAATTTATCTAAGCCACTCAACATCACCATTTGGTGAAACAACACCTTAAAGTTAAAAGTTTGCTTGAATATAGCCTTCACATAATATCATTGCCTCTCTTTGCCCCCATGGCTATAACGTACCGCTCTTTTTTTTAATCATCCACTCCAGGTTCTTATTGATTAAGCTCAAGGTATATCTTCTCTCATCCAATGATTTCAAAGACATTTTTTGTGTAATGTGTTCGAAACGACTAAGAAAAAAATAGGAGATGATGATAAAGAAAGAGGATACGTGTGCGGATTTCTCGTTTTGTGTACCAATCTTTGCTATATCCGGAAACAACAACTAATACGGAGAAACTAATGACCAGATACTATTATCCGTAATGATTAGGATGTTAAGATCGTCAATGTATTATTGTTGAAAGCCACTGGTATACTATGAACTGCTGGTTAAGTTTACCCAGTCAAAAGTTTACAGGACAAGTTTATTTGTACGGTATATGCCATGTAAATGAGTGTCCCATGAATTCCGCATCACACGGCAGAAGTCCTTTTTTTTTTTTTTTCTTTCATTATTTCTTGCTATTGTGTCTTTGACTATTGATCAAATTAATAGATAGATTTATTTTTTTTATGGCGCTATTTTAGTAATGTCGAAAACACAAAAGTCAGTAAGTACTTTTTTACAATGTATTTGAAGGAATAACCGACGAAATAATGGAACTAACGGATAGCAACAGAAATACCAACAGCAACAACGAGACAAAGAGCATTTGCACATATGTTGCCTGATCAAATATAAGAAGCCATTGTTAATGTATACAATTGCCCAGACTTGATTTACTTTGGGGTAAGCATATTCCAAATTGTGGGTTACTGTTGTTGTCTCAGATTATTAATGTGACCACACTACAAGGAATCCGATGTATAAACACCCAGTCATCATTTAATGGTGTATCTAAAATATTTGAGCCCGCTTTATCTACAAGTTTGACCTTACCCGTTTTCTAAGTATTAGTCAGCAAAAGAGTTGATGCTAGCTAATTAAAAAAAATGATCACGGAGTTACTTAGACTGTGAAACTATTAGTAAATCCGCGATTAGCGATATACGATATAGTGACAAATCATCCACAAAGAGTTTTGTAAAGTATTTGTAATTTAAAACATTTTGAGTGTTTATCCAGGTTATCCAGTTTCAGTTGTAAAGGAAAATGGTCCATTTTCTTTGGCGGCTGTTGTTTTCTTTGCTTGGAATTTCAAGTGTTATATATCCGATAACTCTTATTCACGCTTAATTTTTTTTTTTGGGAAGGGAGAAAGGGCGATGCAAAGTAATATGTCTTGCATCATGTGGGCGGATAAAAGACAAAAGAATGAAGAAAGTATTCGGAAAGGCTGGATGCAATTCTTATTGTTTAGATGTAAAAATTAAAACAAGTAAAATGTCGTTTTTCATTTTGGTTTTTAGTTTGATCGATTGTGTTAACACGGCTCGGAGTTAGTCAAGTTTCCAAAGTTGGATTGTGCGACTATTGCCGTTCCGTGTGGCAAAATCAATTTCTCAATTGAGCATTTATTTTTTTTTTGCTCTTGTTCTTTGATAGTTATTACGGACTTGACTTTGTTGTGTTAAATGAAATTTGGCCAAGTCATTATCATCGACAATCTACTGGATACAGAAGGCAACTATAACGTTAGCCAACAAATCTCAACAACTTGTCCAGTATCTGAAATATAAAATTTGATAGAATCCATACTGCTCATGTTGAGGTTATTTGATACGCAATTATTTGATTTTCTGTTAATTTCTACTACGAAAAAAAAGAGTCATGTAGTTCCTGCTACCATACCAGACCAAATAGAACAGAAAAATTGGGAGACGAGGTGGGGGGCGTACATTGACAGATTGCTCCATGGTTAATCTTATAGATTACAAATAGAGTAGTTTCATTCTCTGGCTTTATATCTTATGTCCTATCTTTTGAAGTACATCAGTTTAATATAATGACTCGTTACAATTTAACTATAGAATGCATTTGTTACTTTCTACTCACAGTTGACTATTGCCCTTCAGATATCGTATCTTAGTAATTTTATCTCTGTATTAATTGTTTATTAATATTACTTAAAATTGATGGATCTATATATATATATGTATGTATATGTATCCAATCGGGGATTGATCTAGAAATTATAATGTTTAGAAAAAAGGGAGAAGGTTAACATCTGTGGTAACCAATTCACTCTCATCTTGACATGGTTGGGTTTACTTTTCCTTTCTAGGCTTTCTTGACTTTTTTAGATGCATTACCGGATTTCTTGTAAACAGTGATATAGAAACTGATAAACAAGATCAAATAACTGGTCAAGATCAGACATCCAACAACGGCAGCAGTTTCAGTACCAGAACAATCTCTCATTTTACCGGAATATTTATAAACGAAATGAGTAAATGTGGAATAATAAACCACACCTAAATCAATAATAAATTGAATAATTTGAAATCTGGTAACCCATTCTTTCCACCAAACTCTAATACCTCTAGCAGCCAAGAAATAATACCAGTACATAACCACATGAACTGCCAAATTCAAAGTGATTGGCACCCATTGAACTGAAGTGTACCCGGTTAATTGAGTGTAGCATAACCATGCAGTGGCTCCATGATGATAAGTATGCAAGAAAGTCAATTTCTTTTGTCTAAGGACCAAGAAAACGGTATCTATAAGTTCAATAAATTTAGTAATGTAATTAAGATAATATAATACAACTAATTTGGAAGTATAAGCATTAGGTGAACAAATGGAATAATATGAACCACCAGAATGGAAAATAGGAATGATTTGTTCTAAAATTAAAATCAATAATGTCAATGATAAACTAGTTAAAAATAAATTATGAATTTGAAATAATCCATTCAATTTTATAACTGGTAAATTCAAAGTACTGATAACAAATCTACCACCAAAAATAACAATATAATAAATAACAATAATCACAGCTGCTTCTGGAAATGTTGATAATGGAGTAACACCATTAATAAATAAAAATTCCGATGGGACAAATTTTCCTTGAGAAAGTTTTGAAGCAACGAAATCAAAAATTGGCCATAATTGGATACCAAATGGAGTTTCCCAAGTAGGAATTGGTAAAGACATGTTCAGTGGTTAAGATATTAAAATATAAAGAAGGAAGGAAATGAACAAGTGGGATTTGCAAAAAGAAAAATGTTAAAAAAGAATGGTAAAAGAAATTGCAGACCAGTTTTTTTTTTGATGTTTGGTGTTGTTGGTGTTTGTTGTAATTGTGTTGAAATTGTTGAAATTTTTTTTTTCGCTGTTGTTGTTGGTGGTGGTGGTGGTTGGTGTTTATTTATTTCTTTTTTTTTTCTCCTCTTCCAGCAATATCTAAGACACGTTAAATACATTTTATTGGAAGTATATGCCTTCCCTCTTCCATTATTTCTAATTCATATCATTTTTCAATTTATTAATTTATAAGAATATTAAAACTCCTAATGAAAGCTCTTTTTCATTCTTTTTGAAGGGTTCCGAATGTTCCATATCCTTCTTACTATTTCCGTCTTTAACAATTCCTACAATCGAAATTGCGGGTTCTGTTGCAATTGTTGTCGCGCGTATTTTTTTTTTTTTGGTTTCGGCAAAACATAAATATCTTCTTCTTAATGTCATGAGTCAATATCTACGAGTCATCCTACTCTGTATGACTCGTCCTCTTACGATTCATCTTGCTCTCTTATTAAATTCAAGTAGTTTGTGACTTTAACAATTCCATGATAAGTTGTGTACATTAAAAACTTATACAGATTTCTTTATCTTAAAAAATACATTAGACGTCAATACTTTTAATTGTTTTTCTTTCTTTTATTATTGTTTTGTTTAGTATAGTTTAGTTTTTACTTTAAGTATATTTTATATTAATTGTATTATAGCAAACTCACATAACTCCCATCTCTACCACCAACTTAGTATTGCTATTGTTATATTTTTTTTTTTCCAACTCACCTCATTCATATACAATTCCATCTCTTTATGTTGGAGACTTTGGTTTCAAATTCAAGAAATCAATGGAAATAATTATATCATATCCATTTTCTTCACAAGCAAACATAGCTTCATGTTCGTTCGAATGCAAAAATCTAATATTCTCTCCCGTTAAAGCTCTTAATAAATTAGTTGTATGCAAATCTCTAATTTCAACAAACCCAGGTTCAAATGAAAGCAAGTAAGGGAAAAAAATCGCAACATTTTGTGGATTACCTTCCCAAAATATCCCCCAATCATGATTTGTTCTCCATCCATTTCGATTGATCAAAAATACAAATTCAGAATAACACAATAAGAAATCACGTCCTAATCGATGAATTGCTAATGGTGTCACACTTTCTCTTTGTGTTGCAAAATCTAATGAAGGGTCTGCTTCATCCAAAATCGATTCTTTGGTTCCTGTTTGAGAAGATAAAATTTCAAAACCTTTAGCACACCCAATACAAAGTTTAGTCTTCAAAAATGAGATGGAAATTGGATCAGAACTGAAATTAATTTCTTGAATTTCTAATCTCTTGTTCTTATTCTTATTCGATTTATCAAATGGATTAACAGGCTCAAATATACAAATTGAATGCAGACTACCTGTTCTAGCACCAATCACTAGCAATTTCCCATCACAAACACCAACTTTGAAAAATGACACATGACTCAAAAGCAATTTCCCCAGTTTGGTATTCTTCACATGATCCAAAGAATCGGTACAAGATAAATCAAATTCATATAATGATTTGTCACTCAATACTAACAACTTGGAGTATTCAACAATCACTTCAATTTGAGTGACATAAGTTTTGGAAATGACCATAGTGGGATCACTACAGATTTTTTCATTAGATGTGGCACTAATTGAACGAACAGTACTAACCCATACCCCTGAATCAGTACCATACAACAATTTCTTCCCACCATAACAAGGAACAGCACAATTGATTTTATTATTCCCAGTGAATCTTCTCGTTTCAAATTTACACAATGAAAAAATGTCATTAGCATCAATTAATTTCTTCTGTTGGGCCGATATTTGCAGCAACACTTGGCTCTGAATAGTCAAGTCATCAGCAAATAATGAGGCGTGAACTTGATTACTACCTAACCCAAAAAAATTCAATTGGAATTTAGGTGTTGATGAAGAATTCAAAGTATTACCAATATAATTAGATTCTGCTCTTTGAGGTCTTATACTAGTATCAGATACCAAGGATCCATGGTATCTATGAGGCATGATTGTTCTATTAGTGGGGATCTCCATACCACTATTGACAAATAACAATGGTAAATACATTGGTTTTTCAAATACTTTATGTTGTTCACGCTTGTTTTGAATCTTGTGTTTCACTAATAACAATGCATGTTCAAACAAGTATAAATCAATTTTTTCGTTATCCCTCTTTCTATTCAAAGTCACTTGATAGATAATACGATTATTGTAGGATAATTTGAAATTAAACCTATTTTCCAAAGTTTGTTTGCCCAATAACCTATGCAAAACCATGACTTTGTGTCGATCAGTACATTCCCCAGTTTGGATATTGATTTTCACCAATAATTTCTCAATCTCTTCTTTTGCTTTCGTCAAATACTTGTAGTCGGGTGACTCTGGCTTAGTATGTTTCAAAATACCCGATAACAATAACTGGTATCTTGCTGGTCTTTGAACCCCTTTAATTAAAAAAGATGATAAATCTTGTCTTCTCGATTCTGGTTTCTTTTCAATCGCATCTAAGAATCTAGCATATTTCATATTAACTTGTTGTTGTCTTTCATGTTCAAAAGTAGCAAACACTTTATTTCCAGAATATGTCACAAAAGGTTCAAAATCACCAACATAATCTAAAAATACATCACCAATGGTCTCAATAACGGGCTTTTGTTGTTGTTGTCTTCGAGTTAATGCTTCACTGAGTCTCTTGGCCAATCTCAACAAATCAGGCACTCCCCCAAACACAGTTTGAATAAATGTTTCTCTTTGGTAATCAGGAATAATATTATTGGCAGGATTTCGTAACGGCATAATGTAGAAATCAGTCATAAATTCCAAATCCTTGACGTAGTCACGTTCAGTATAAACAAATTCATAAATCAATTCTTGTCGAGTCTTTTCATGCTTGTCTAATTTATCTAAAACTGATTGAGGTACAGTCTTGTGCCATAAAGTTTCGGTTTCTTCCTGATCATGCAATGATAATTTTGAAACAGCACGTTGCAAACCACCTTGAGGTTTCAAATTCAATCTAGCTTGTTGCTCTAATCTTCTTGGACAGGCAATACTGTAACAAAGACTATTTCTGCTACATGTGGGCGAATAACATTCTGTCAAAATAGTGAAAACTCCATTAACACCTGTTTGTTGACTTGCGCTCAACTCCTTACCAGCAACACCTACTGAACCATTACCAGTGGCACTACTAGCAATTTTAGTTAATGATCCACTGCTTTGTGAGGTATGATAATCGGATATATGGTCATTCAAAGCATTCTGTAACTGTGTGCTGCTATCAAGAAACGACCCATGTTTGGAATTTAATGCACTATTTTCCCCATTGCTAACCAGACCAGCTCCTCCATTTTCTTCGTTGAAAAAATCAACATCGTTATAAACATTGTTAAAGGCATAAATTTCATGTACCGAATCCCTTAATCTATGATTGTAAGTAACATCATGGAAAAACTTCTGAGCGTCTAATGATCTTCCCAATAACAAGGCCAAGTTACGATCATTTGTTCGAATAATGCGACATAATATATCAACTGCCATTTTCCCGGTAAAAGTATCATGGTATTCCAAACCATCCTTGGTGTTGATCGTCAAAATAATCGCCTCTTTAAACAATTTGGCCACTTCAGATAAAATTGCGGGATATACTGATGGTTTAGCATAATGAATGTTGTGGCTAGTTTGGTTGGTGTGGTTATGATTGTGATTGTTTCTAATAGTTCCACTGGATTGATAACGATCTAATTTGTTGGTATTGACGGATGAAGAGGAACCAAATTTCTTAGTTGATAAAGACGACAATTTACTGATAGATGTAAATGATCGCGATTTTGAGGTTAAGGAAAATGTATGATGAAGGGAACTGCTGGAGGAATTACGAGCGTTGCTGTCTTTACCTGGCAGTTCAGAGATTTGTTGGAAATATGGTTGCAGAGGTTGCAGTGGTTGTTTCTGGTGTTTTAATGATGCCGAAGTAAGTGATTTTGTTCTAGCTTCTGGTGGTATGGGAGTGGGAAAATTCTGCTGGTGTGTAGGTGTGGAAACAATTCTTTTAGCATCAGGGCTATAGTAAACTTGATCAGTTTGAATTGGGGGCAAGTTGCTCGAAGGGGCCTTACGAAGTTGTCTACGTGTCTGGAGTGGAGGCTGTTGTTGTTGTTGTTGTTGTTGTGGTGGGTGGTGTGATTGAATTGCCAGTGGTTGTAGTTGATATCCAGGATCATCATTGTTGACAGGATAAGGAAGGTGTTGTACTGGTGCTCCTGTCTTATCTTGAGTCAAAGATGATACTGATCTATTTTGCTGAGAATATGGATTCTGGTTAATATATCCAGGTGGCATGTTTTGTCTTTGCGCAATGTATGGCTGTTGAAGTCCACCTTGGTGAGTGTGGGTTTGTTGGTTATATGCCTTATGGGGTGACTGCGGATACTGTTGTTGTTGTTGTGGTGGTGGTTGTTGGTAGCCAGAAAATGATTGGTTCCTTTGTGAAAAATTAGGTGGCGTCATTTTGCTAGGTGAGCCAGGATCCATAGTCGATGAAAAACTATATGATCTTTCCTGTGGTGGAGGAAAGTGTTGATTATTTTGTTCGGCAGTTGGGTAAGGTTGTTGCATTTGTTCTTGTTTGGATGGGATGTATTGATGGCGCAGTTGTGGTGGTTGTGATTGATGAAAACGATTATTGATTGGTGGGTTTTTGTTATGAGCTTGGCCGTCTTGCGGATATTGTTGTGGTTGTGGTTGTGGTGGTTGTTGTTGTTGTTCTATAAATGCTTGAGGCAACAAATGAGAAGGAATATTTACAGATTGTGAGTGTTGTTGTGACATTAAATGTGGGTTATGGTTATTACCATTATTAGGATTGTTCCTCAGTTGGTAAGAATCGTTGTTAGACCAAGAACTATTACTCGACATTATTATAAGTTCCTCCAATTTTCTCCCATGTAAGAAAAAAATATAATATAGTTAAAAAAAAAAATCACTTGTTGTTGTTCGCTTTGTCGCCTTGTGCTTCTAAATTTTTTTTTTTTTGGGCTTACTTTGTCTACCACCACCAAGAAGTTTTAAGTTAAGTTAGTGTAATTAATTTAATTAGTTATTGAATTATTATATATGTTGTTATTTTTGTTAGAAGAGAAAATTTTGTCACTCACGAAAAAAAAAAAATGTGAGACAGAAAACTGAGAATTTTTTCTTAAATTTTTAGTTTCACTCGTTTGTTTGATGAAAGAAGAAAGAGGGACTTACGGTTCCTACTACTACTACTAATTAGTAATATATAAATACAGTTTTCTTTGTGGTATAAAAAGAGAAGAAGTGTGTGTGTATGAAAGTGTATGTAGATTTGCTTCTCTTTGAGTATCTTTATTTTCTTATTATCAGTTGATTACTTTGCCCTCCTTTTCTGTGGAGAGTCTTTTTTAACAAAAGGACGCTATATTGTACGATTTGTGGTGTAGTTGATCTTTCTAAATTCATTGCCATTTGGGGTGTATAAATTTCCTTTTCTTCTAGTTTACTTAAAATGATTTCATTGGTTTTTTTTTTCTTTTCTTTGATTTTGGCAGCTGTACATATATATGTATTTCATAGTAAATGTGAAACTCTTAAAAGTGCCCAATTCAAAGGGTGACAAAAAACTATACAGATGAAAACAAAATGTGGATTCACCATGTATATTTGGCAGTGTAATTACAAAGTTATAAGCTCTTATGTATCCAGATTCACCTTCTATTGGAGGTTAATAGGAACAAAGGGTATTCGGAGAGGAAGGAAGAAAGAAAAGGGGGCTGAGAATTTTCTTTTTCGTTACAACTTTAATCGTCTAACCTTTTGTTGACAAATTATTATACCCAGGCATTACTATTTATAACTGGGATCTAAAGTTATGCTGTATGAATCTCTAATGGTACATGCAATCAATCTACTTTTTATTTTAATCACATTGCTTTATGAGGAAATATAACAACGATATTGGATGATATTTGAATGGGATGCAAAATTTAAACAACACATTCAAGCTTTCTTCTCTCATTTCCTTTTTTGAGGCCAAAACCCTTAATCAGACAAAAAAAAAGAGTGAATCTTCATAGAAGCAGTTAGAACCCTTTTTGGTGTACCTTGCGTAAACATATCATGATGATCGACACTTGGTGGTGATTATTCAATACGTTGGTCTGCAACATGCATTTAATCAGTACGTCCTTACGTACATTTCTATAACTTTAGTTGCTGGTGGATATATCTACGAACTTCACACAGTTTGCCATTCTTTGTAAAGTTTCACAGAGAGACACAACAAGCACAAATTAGATCTAGATTACGAGTCTGTTTCAATAGATTAGCGGTAATCGCAATTTAATAATTAATCGGCTTCCCTTTTTTTTTCCCTCAGCACATTACTCTGCAGTCACATTCAATTGCGTTGATTTGTATTCTCTATATTGGCTGTTCTTTATAAACATGGTTTCATCTTTTGCATTGTTTGGTATATTTCACTTTTAACGAACAGTCTGAATACTGTTCGGTGTTAGTCTTGAAAACACAAAGCTAATGAGTAAATCCCAAGGCTGAGGATTTCGGTCTTGTGACAAGAAATATGCAAGAAAAAAAAAAGGCGGGTTTCAAAATAATAACAGAATTGAAAACTTTTGAATTTTCTGGAGAAGGTGAAATTTCAGTTGTTGGGATCGGAATTTAAAAATAAAGCTAAGAAGTTATATTGTTATTGTATAACCGAATAGGGAAAAGAAGAACAATTCAATTTTCAATATCAATGTTAACTCTCTTATAAGGCATTAGCCAGTTGTAAACAGTTTTTGCGGGAATTATTACTGGCTACTTTGTAGGCAAAGTAGTTGTGTTGGCACTTCTACCATCTTCAACACAGCTGTATAGAAATGAAAACTAGAAAGTAACCCATTAGGTCTTTGAAATTACACATACACACATCTATCTCGTAGTATTTACTCCTCATAATGTCAATTTTCTACAATCTGAACGAAAACTAGTTGATACTTTTTTGTTGAGATTTGCAACTAATTTGAAACAAAAACTTTTTTTTGCTAAAACATATCGCTATTTCCATATTACAGACAGTCACATGACATAAGGTGATAGGTACAATTCATTATGGGGTACATAAATCAAAACTATTTGCCTATCACAACTACATCTTCACTGTGACATCGGAGTTATCAAAAGAAGACCATCAACCAATTATACTATACAAGGAGACCAATTCAAAGACCATTTGCTTGTTTGCTACATCTCAGCCACAATACAATTCACTGGTGGGCATTGTTTTGTTCGTTTGTTTACAATTTCCTTTCTTTGTGCTTTGATTTCCGTGTGGTGCTCACACAAAAAATCACCATGGTCAGAATTCCGGTTATCATACATTCTTTTTTTTGTAATGAAATCTTTAACAAATCATTTTTATTTTTATTGTCTTTCAATCAGATTTACTGGCATTTATATTCTTTTTCTACAACCACTTTTAATAATATATAACTAATGCCTTCAATAGATAATGATGCCGGTGCATCAACAGTTTCTTCATCGATTAGTTTGGTTAAAACCATTATAGGTGCCGGTTTATTATCTATGCCATTGGCGTATTCTACAGATGGGATCATTTTTGGTACATTTATCATATTACTAGCTGCTTTCACTAGTGGATTTGGTTTATTCTTGCAATGTTATGTAAGTAGATATGTCCCGGTTAAGCATGCAACTTTTTTCAATTTATGTTCAATCACGTATCCTCATTTATCTGTGGTGTTTGATTTCGCTATTGCTGTTCAATGCTTTGGTTGTGCAGTATCTTATTTAGTGTTGATTCGTGATTTAATGCCCACTATAGTGACTTATGTCCCATATATTGATGAGAAACATTATCCACTGTTTTGGTTATTAGTGTCCACAGTGTTGACTATTCCATTATCATTTTTGAAAAATTTGGATTCATTGAAATATTCATCAATTTTAGGACTTGTGGCCATTTTTTATATGACAATTTTAGTGATTGGACATTATTTTGCTGGTGATATTGAACGACAAGGACAAATCACTTTATTCCCAACTAGTGTTACTGGGGTATTTAGCACCTTTTCAATTATTGTATTTGCATTTACCGGTCACCAAAACATGTTTTCCATTATCAATGAAGCTAGAGATAAATCATTGACAAGTCTCACCAAATTGGTCAATTTTGCCATTGGTATATCCAGTTTGTTATTTATTGCTGTTGGATTATCAGGGTATTTGACATTTGGTCAAGATGTCGATGGTAATGTGATTTTACTGTATCCAAATGGGTTAACCACCACAATTGGTAGATTTTGTATTGTGTTTATGGTTACGTTTTCTTTCCCATTGATGATTCATCCAGCAAGAATTTCCATCAATAACATTTATCATTGGGTAACAACCAATTATTTCGACAAAGACGAAGCTAATGAAAGTACTGCCTTGTTAGGAAATGAATCCCAAGAATCTCAAATTGCCGAAGATGAAGAACAGGGTAAAACTCACTTATCTCATGTCGTTCCTTTCCCTCATAAACATTTTGTGATTGTCACAACATCGTTATTAATTATTGGTTATTTGTTAGCCATTTCTATTAAATCATTTGCATTAATTTTGGCAATCGTCGGTGCTTCAGGTTCGACTTCGATTTCCTTTATTTTGCCTGGTTTATTTGGTTATAAATTAATTGGATCAGAGCTGGATGATCCAAGCACATTAGAAGTTGCTTTCAAGAATTTGTCTTTGGGGTTGACTTTTTGGGGTGTAGCTGTCATGATCTTGTGCTTATATAGTAGCTTGACTTTATAATACGAAGGGTACATATACGTATAGATGCAACAAATATTCTCATTATTGCAAAAAGCCTAAAACGTACTTACTATTAGCGAACATTATTTTTCTTCCCGCACCCTTCCCTGATGTTCAGTTCCGTACAAATCTCTCAAATATACAAATTCCCACACAAGAATCACTTCATTTTCCGAACTATAGATATAAAACTTAGACTACATTATACACCATTTCCAATATGTCCTGTGAAGACGAACATCACAACCACAATCATGGTCATAACCATAATCACAATCATGTTGCTCCTATTCCTACAACAGCTGGACAATCATTAAATAATAAAATTGATACATCTAAAGTGACAGCTCTCAACATGGCCAACTCTGCTGACGATCTAGCAAAAGTTTTCAAAGATTCGACTAAAAAATATCAAATCAAACCAATTATCAAATCAGACAGTGATGAACAAATGATTATCAACATTCCATTTCTTAATGGCAGTGTCAAATTGTATTCGATAATTCTACGTACCAATGGGGATTTGTATTGTCCCAAAACAATAAAATTATTCAAAAATGACACATCAATTGATTTTGATAATGTGGATTTGAAGAAACCAATACAGGTGTTAACTCATCCTCAAGTTGGTGTTGCTAATAATGATAGCGATGATCTTCCAGAGTTTTTGGAATCAAATAACGATGACGATTTTGTCGAACATTATGTGTCTCGACATAAATTCACTGGGGTAAATCAATTGACAATATTTATTGAAGATATTTATGATGAAGGAGAAGAAGAGTGTCATTTACATTCAATTGAATTGAGAGGGGAATTCACTGAATTAAACAAAGACCCTGTCATTACATTATATGAACTGGCTGCTAATCCTGCTGATCATAAGAATTTAACGATTGTTGAAAATCAAAATCTAGCATAAAACAAAGCAGTGAAAGGTATCAGATAAGCTGGTTACATTACAATTGATCTAATTTAGAATCTCAAGGTATTTAAATTTGCCGTTTTGCGATAATATAACATGGTCAAGAACGTTGAATCGATTACGTTAATGGTTTAGCTAATTGATTTTTAGGATCGAGTATTTAGAGTGAATAAACAATAAACAAGAATGATGAATTGAAACACCATCAAAATAACTACAAATAAATGCCCATCAATGACAGAAAAAAAAGAGAATAAAGTTGTGGATGTGAATATCAACAGACGTCACTATTCCCCCTAATTTGATTTAAACACGACCGTAGTTGGTAATGGTAATTCTGCCATAATTTTTTCTTTAAACAGCTTACTTTACTAAAAAAGATCAATTCGTCCATTAAAAACCAATAATTTAATATTGCTACGTTTCTCTATCAAGTGTGAATAATTCATAGAGATAATGAAAGAATTACTTACACTTTTTATTGTTTGTTAGATCACCTTTTACTCTCAAGAATATACTGATAAAATGTATCTCGTGGTGCAAGGCTAGACAATATAGAAGAAAAAAAAAAAAGGCACAATGTAATCCGAATGCATTTGACAAAAACGACGACTGGTGATATTTTTTTTTTCTCTCCCTCTGTTTGTCTGTCTCCCGGTGCTTAGAATTGTGGATCAATGGAAGTCAATTGACAGAGCGAAAAATAATATAAATGTTCACCAGTTGTACCTTGGAAAAAAAAATCTAAACCACAGTTTCTTCTTTTTTTTTTTCTTTCTTTCCTTGCTCCAATTATCCTTTGATTCTTCAATTTCAGTACATAATATCACACAATGCCAAAGTTAGTTTTAGTTAGACACGGTCAATCCGAATGGAATGAAAAGAACTTGTTCACCGGTTGGGTTGACGTCAGATTATCCGAAACTGGTCAAAAAGAAGCTAAAAGAGCTGGTGAATTATTGAAAGAAGCTGGTATCAATGTTGATGTTTTGCACACCTCCAAATTATCCAGAGCCATCCAAACTGCCAACATTGCCTTGGATGCTGCTGATCAATTGTACGTTCCAGTTAAGAGATCTTGGAGATTGAATGAAAGACACTATGGTGCTTTACAAGGTAAAGACAAAGCTCAAACTTTGGAAGCTTACGGTCAAGAAAAATTCCAAATCTGGAGAAGATCTTTTGATGTTCCACCACCAAAGATTGATCCAAAAGATGAGTACTCCCAAGTCGGCGACAGAAGATACGCTGACGTTGATCCAGCTGTTGTTCCATTGACTGAATCATTAGCTTTGGTCATCGACAGATTGTTGCCATACTGGCAAGACGAAATTGCTGGTGACTTGTTGGCTGGTAAAGTTGTCTTAATTGCTGCTCACGGTAACTCCTTGAGAGCTTTAGTTAAACACTTGGACAACATCTCTGATGAAGATATTGCCGGATTGAACATTCCAACTGGTATTCCATTGGTTTACGAGTTAGACGAAAACTTGAAACCAACTAAACCTTCTTACTACTTGGACCCAGAAGCTGCTGCTGCCGGTGCTGCTGCTGTTGCTGCTCAAGGTCAAAAGAAATAAGCTTGGCCCGAACTGAAGAATTCATAATATAGAATTATATATTTTTAATAAATATATATGCTACCTCTAGATGTGTGGTTTGATTTGTAGTATTTGTTCTGTTAGACTCAGAAATTAAGTTTGTAATGTGGATGTTAGTTTGCTGCTAAGATGCATGGACGTACAGTAAGTAATATTGGTGTAACAACACCAAATGTAATGCGAAAGACTGTGTGGGAGCTAGCTATAGGAAAAAAAAAATAATAAATGAACTGAGGTAGGCAAGGAAGAGGAGACGGGGAGAGCAGAATAGAAAAAAAAAATTATATGCACTAGAATCATCGACACTTATATCACCCCCTTAAAGTAATCTTACTAATTCAAACAACATTGCTAACTACAGAAACCATATAGATCAATTGTCAAATTAATCAATTTTAACTGTATTTGAGTATATATTGAGTTACCAATTGATTATATTTATACCAATAATTAACAATGTTTGGAGGTCAACAGAATAATAGTGGCACCAATGCCTTTAGTGGGTTTACCGCAAATAACAACACCAACAGTAATACCAGCAGCCAACAAGGTGGCACATCTGTATTTGGAGCATCAAAGTCAGCCGAATCCAATGCGTTTGGAGCTTCTAACAGTACTTCTAAACCACTCTTCAGTTCAGGAGCTCAACAGCAATCATCGTCAACTCCAGCATTTGGGGCCCCCAAATCCAGTTCTCCGTTTGGAAATGCTAGTACCAATCAACCCAACGCATTTGGATCAGCATTTGGTGCTGCTCCTAAAACAGGGGGATTATCTGGAGCCAACACAGCTAACTCAACAGCTCAATCAGGTTCAATATTTGGACAAAAGAAAGATGATGCTACTTCCGGTTCTACTGGATTATTTGGAGCTAATTCCGCTTTTAACAATCAGTCGACTGGCGTTACTTTTGGTGCTCCTACATCGACCACCTCCAATGAAAAGACAGAAGAACCCAAATCAACTGGCCCTTTCGGTTCCAAACCAGCAGATAGTACAACAAGTACAGGCACAACAGGGGTATCTTTTGGTACTCAAAACCAAACAACTAGTGCAACTAGCGGTGGAGGCTTATTTGGGGCCAAGAAAGATCAATCTCCAGCACCAACGGGAGGATTATTCGGCTCTACAACAACAAGTCAGGATGCCAAACCAGCAAATGATACCGCCACAAGTAGTGAACTGAAACCTGCTATTAATATGTTTGGTTCTAGTAGCACTACAGCCGATAATAAGTTGGGCAGCGGGAGCTCTTTTGGTTCTAACAATAATCCACTCTTTGGTGGTAAGAAGGATGATAACAAATCTTCTGCATTTACGCTTGGATCGAAACCAGAAAATAATGAAGGACCAAAAGCACCTCTTTTTGCAGCTAACAATGACACAAGTAAACCGGCTACTAGTGGATTCTTGTTTGGGGCTAAAAAGGATGAGGATAAACCAGCTAGTGGTGGATTTTTGCTTAGTGTTAAGAAGGACGACGATAAAGACAAACCTACCACCAGTGGATTGTCATTTGGTGCTAAAAAGGATGACAATAAACCAGCTAGTGGTGGATTTTCATTTGGTGCTAAGAAAGACGAAGATAAGGCTGCCAGTGGCGGCGGATTTACATTTGGTGCTAAAAAGGATGACGATAAAGACAAACCAGCTAGTGGTGGATTTTCTTTTGGCCAAAAATCCGATGATAAGAAAGAAGATAAAAGTGGTTCCGGAAATGCCACATCTGCTACTACAGCTTCAACGGCAACCACTACTACTACCACAGCTCAACCAAATTTGAAACCGACAAAAATTGAACCAATTCCTGTTTCAATTGATAACAAAACACTTGATGACTTGATTGTCAAATGGTCTAAGCAGTTGACGACAACTACAAAAGTTTTTGATTCATACACTACTAAGGTCAAGGAATGGGACCAGAAATTGGTAGAAAGTGGAGATGATATTACCAAACTAAACCAAGAATCATTGGAGGCAGAGACGTTGCAAAGCAAAATAAACCAGCAGTTGCTTTTTGTTGAAAACCAACAAGATGAATTAGAGAAGATATTAGATAATTACGAGCAACAGGCAGACATTTTGTTGAACAACATGGAATTGAACAATAACGCAGTTGTCAATACCCCATCATCCTTGATTCATGCTGTTGACGGAAGCAATAAAGATACCAACTCCAAAGATGCTAGTGCTAGTGTTTCCTCTTCAAATCCAGCAGCCTCTGGCGGGTCATCTTCATCTTTGAGTATCACTGATAAATTACGTGAAAATGCTTATCACAATGCTGAGTTGTTAGATGAAAGATTGGATAACCTAGGTGCCAACTTAGGAACTTTGATCAATGAAATCAATTCAGTCAGTGATGTTTTCAACAAGAATTTGATCAATGAGTTAGCTAACAAAGCCGATGCAAGAGATTCTACCAGTAAGAAGGATGATATAAAACCAGATGAGAATAATCCAATTGAAGAGATTGTGAGATTATTGAATTTACATTTGGAAAACTTGAAATACATTGAAAATGCAGAAGAAGAGTTGAAAAGCAAGTTGGAGAAATTGAACAAAACCAAAAAATTAAATCATTAATTTGTTTATTCTTGATTTGGTTATCGATCGTTTTGTAATTTAGTATATTGTATAGTTGAATGATATTTTAGTTTATTAATTGCTCTGATTATATTTTTTTGTCACATGCCTAGCAAGTTGGAAGGATTAGTGTTTTTTTTTGTTGGTCTATTTATTGATTAATGTGATTCTTTTTTTTTTGGAATAGTTGCGTGTACCCACAATTATCAAATAGTGGAGAACAATTGAAACCATGGTTTCAAATAGTAAAACTTGATATAAAGATCTTTCCTTTTTTCTATAAAGAAAAAAATTTATAGAAATCAAACCACATATTAACTATTCTGCACGGTCAGTTTATACAATCTAAGTAATTCATAATATCTAGCTCACAATGGGTTCGCCAATTATCATGTTGATCAAGTTGTTACTTGACCCTGATGTATCCAAAAAAGTCATTTTACAAATGGCATGGTCCCAAGTTAAAGCAATTGGAATAGGTAAAGTAATTGCCGCTTTATTGAGTGCTTTAACTGTTGGTGTGTCTTCATTTATTCGTGTACCACAAATCAGGAAATTATTAATCAATTCTGAACACGATAGAATTGCTGTTGCCAATGGTTTATCATTAACAAGTTTATCATTGGATACTTTAAACTCTTTAATTCATGTGACTTTCAACTCACAAAATAGAATTCCGTTTATTCAGTATGGCGAAAGCTTATTATTAGGTATTCAAAATGCCATTATCATCTTATTGGTTAAGTTTTACCGTGGACAAGAAACTGCAGGTGTTGGCAAATGGCAGGGATTAAATTGTGACGATAAATTTGCAGCTATAAGGGGAGCAGTCACCAAACCATTGGTCATCATGATTGCATCAGCCATCTTTTTCAATAAATTAGCTCCTTCAAGTTTGATTTCAGCATTGGAGATTTTAAACATTCCAATTAGTATAGTTGCCAAGTTCCCCCAAATTAAGACCAACTACGAGTTGAAAACAGCTAAACATTTGAGTGACACTGTCTTGAGAGCTAATGTTGTTGGATCATTAATTAGAGTTTACACCTCGTTTACTGACTACTCGACTAAGAAACAAAGAAACAAGAATACTGTGGATGAAACCATTTTATTAGCGGGCTATTCTACTTCTTTGATATTGAATTCTATTTTATTGGGTCAATCTATAGTGTACGATAAATTGGGAGAAAAGAAAGTAGAAGACGAAAAGAAAAACGAGTAGAAATATATAGGTGTAAAGTTTTTACTTCTTCAATAATATACAAGTAAGGTATTTTATGATATTGAGAAGCTTGATTCTGTGGGGTTTGGTCTTTAAATATGGCGCAAAAACATTCTATCCGCGAATTTGTGAGTGGAGACAGAAAAGCTGGTGGACCTTCACGGTGTTGAACACCAAAGGCCCTGGTGCGAATGATTCTTCATTACTCATACTACAACAACAAATGGACTAAAATTTTATTTCGAAACACTTTATCAAATAACATTCCACACTAGATCTACTTTTACACAAAGAAAAGTTTTCCTAATCCTCTGGTATACGTTGCAAATACTTGACAGATCATATAAACGACATTTGGTCTTCTACTATATAAAAACATTTTACGCACTAAGTTTTTTTATTTGCTTACTTGATAAGATAAACTGGGGATTTTCCTTTTCTTTGAAAAATTTTCTTGCCAATATTTTTTTCTCTTTTGCATAGTTGATATCAAAATCAAAAAACCCACTAATCATCTAATGGTCCATCAAGCTGAATTTTTACCTTCTACAGGTAATTCTATATCATCCGTCTTACAAGGTGGATATAATCATCCATTGTCTAGGGAATGGCAACAGGAAAGACAATTGACCAAAAATATGTTCATTTTCCCATTGTTTATTACTGATTCACCAGATGAAGAAACTGCGATCCCCGCATTGCCAAACATCAAGCGTTTTGGTGTAAATAAATTGATTCCCTATGTGAAAAACTTGGTTGAAAAAGGGTTGAGAGCTGTGATATTGTTTGGGGTTCCATTGAAGCCAGGTGTCAAGGATGCATTGGGTACAGCTGCAGATGATCCTGAAGGACCAGTTATTACCGCGATCAAAAAATTACGTGAAAATTTCCCTGATTTATTTATCATGTGTGATGTTTGTCTTTGTGAATACACAGATCATGGACACTGTGGGATATTGAATGAAGATGGATCATTGATAAGAGAGGAATCAGTACAAAGAATTGCCGCAGTGGCGGTCAACTATGCAAAAGCAGGTGCAAACTCTGTTGCTCCTTCAGATATGATGGATGGACGTATCAAAGATATCAAGACCGGGTTAATGAATGCTGGTTTAGCCAACAAGTGTTTGGTCATGTCGTATGCGGCCAAATTCTCTGGCAACTTGTATGGACCATTTCGTGACGCTGCTGGAAGTGCACCAAGTCATGGAGATAGAAAAGCATACCAATTACCACCAGGAGGTGCTGGTTTGGCACGTCGTGCTTTGATGAGAGACATGAGTGAAGGTGCTGATGCAGTTATTGTGAAACCAAGTACCTTCTACTTGGATATTGTTAGTGATGCAGCCAAATTATGCCGTGATTATCCAATATGTGCATACCATGTTAGTGGAGAATATGCCATGTTGCATGCAGCTGCCGATAAAGGAGTTGTTGATTTAAAGGGAATTGCATTTGAAGCCCATCAAGGATTTTTACGAGCAGGGGCAAGATTAATTATTAGTTATTTCACCCCAGAGTTTTTAGAATGGTTGCAAGTATGAAAGGGCCTTCCTGATTTTGCAAGACAAGTCAATAAAAACGTTGAACTAGAAACTATGCAAACTTTTTGTCTATCAAAATTGTTATGTATATTTTATGTGTATGTAAATGCAAAAATTTATTATTAAGTGTATTATGACTCACATAGAATTATGTTGTTGGTTATATGGCAATCGGTTCATGTTTTGTTTCCTTTTGTGGTGTATGTTCTTCGATTTCATTACTTGGAGCCTCTGGCATAGGTTTGGTGTTCGGTACTTTAGGTAAATTGCTTTCTTCTTCTTCTTCTTCTGTGACCTGTTTGATTTTGCCATGTATTTCTTCTTGCAAAGTTTGAAACTCTTTGTCCACTTCGTCTTCTTCTGATCTATTCAATTGATCGACACCTCCTAATAACTCACTAACTTCGTCTACCTTTAATTTCTCGTCCTCTAATTGATCAATTAATGCATCAATTTTTTCGACTTGCATCTCATTATTTAATTTCTGCAATACCTTGTTACCCTGTTGTAATCCATACACAACATCTTTTTCAATCAACTTAAATTCAATTGTCCCAATCAACTTTTCCAAGTTGTTTAGTTGATCTAAGGTGGTACTGATTACCGATTCTTGTTGCTTCTTAGAGCGCAAATAAAATTTAGCCTTCTCGGGTTGTTTATTAAGTACGGCTTTCTTTGCCAATTCTGTTTGCTTTTCAATGATTGTGTTTAAACGTTTCTGATACTGTTTTAGTTTGTCTCGTTGCTGCTTCAACTGAAAGATAGCCCTGTCTTGTGCAGTTATTTTAGGAGTCGATGGTTGCTGTCCCATTGTCAATTTGAATGTATTAGATCTATATTGATTATGATAGCAAATTACAGTTCCTGATAACTCGTAGGTTTTTTTAAAAGTAGTAGAGCATCGCCGAGTGAAAGTTGTCAGGAAAAATATTGGACAATTGATAACCAATATACAGTGTCGTGCATTTTTGTCATTAACTCAGCAATATACTAAAAAACTCTATATTTTTTGCAACTTGATCCCCCTCGAACATAAGCAAGACCACGACAATAGCATAATTCAAATAGAAAGAAGACTAGTTACTGGGATATGCAATAAATTTAAGTACTAAATAGTGGCAAAAGTACAGAATTAGAAGAAAAATATGTAAAGACTTAGTATTTGTAAACACAATTGCGAGAAATCACTATTAATATGTTCAGAAATGGCAGTATCAAAAAAGTGCCGACTTCAAACAACCCCAAGTTCAATCATCAATGTGTAACTAACATATTCGTCTTCTTTTGAAACTGTGTTTAAGAAGTCTTTGTGGTATTACTAATCCAACCAAAACAGAGAATCCAGCCTCTTAGTAATCAAGCCAAAAAGCAACCAAGGCGGCAAAAAAAAAACTCGCTTTCTAAGGCGGGCCACACTAAATAGATTGCTCATAGATTGTTTTTTTTTTTGACCTTCCCAAAATTGATAATTAGCACCAAATATTTAGTCACATAAATCTTGAATGACAAGATATGAAACTGTTGCCTAATCGTTAAGAACATGGAGAAGTAAAATATTGAGAATTATTCGACTATATTGAAGATGTTGTTTGGACTGAATTATAACTTCTAGACAATTTTTTTTATTAAGGGTATCGGAAATTACCCACAAAATGCAAACACCAAAAAAGAACAAAATTAACAATACATACAATAAAATGCGTGGAAAATAAAAAAACGGTTTTTGTGTTAGAAATAGCCATCGATAAACCTTCATGAATTATCATTAGTGAAAAAGCAACCGTAAAAATTAATTTAAAACTTTTTTTTTAAAAGAAAAACTCCAAAGCTTTCTTCTTTTTTCTTTTAATAGGATTCGACTAATAGCCTTTTCTTACTTATTTTGGTGCTACAGTATCTCTCACCTAACGTACAGACCTTTTACAGAATAGTTTTTCAGTAAATCATGTCTATGAACTTTTTTAATTCAAGCGAACCTGCAAGGGACCACAAACCGGACCAGGAAAAGGAAACAGTAATGACGACAGAACATTATGAATTTGAACGACCAGATGTCAAAGCTATACGAAATTTCAAATTCTTCAGGCTGGACGAAACAGAAACCAAAAAAGGACCAAACCTTCATATTTCGGATCTATCCCCTCTTGAATCACAATCTGTGCCCCCTTCAGCCTTAAGTTTAAATCATTCGATAATACCAGACCAATATGAACGACGTCAGGATACACCGGATCCTATACACACTCCTGAAATTTCATTAAGTGATTATTTATATGATCAGACATTGAGTCCCCAAGGTTTTGACAATAGCCGTGAAAATTTCAACATCCACAAAACAATCGCCAGTTTATTCGAAGATAACTCATCTGTTGTATCACAAGAATCTACTGATGACACCAAGACAACATTATCACTGGAAACATGTGATAGCTTTTCATTGAATAACGCATCATATTTGACCAACATTAACTTTGTGCAAAATCATTTACAATACCTTAGTCAAAATGTTCTGGGAAATCGCACTTCCAACAGCTTACCGCCATCATCATCATCACAGATAGACTTTGATGCCTCCAATTTGACACCCGATTCGATACCAGGGTACATTCTCAACAAGAAACTTGGCTCTGTTCATCAACTGACAGACCTGGTATACAACGCTATCAAGATTCCTCAAAACGAAGAATACAACTGTTGCACTAAAGCTTCTGCTAGTCAAAATCCAACAAATTTGAATTCTAAAGTGATAGTGAGGCTATCACCTAATATTTTTCAAAACTTGTCACTTTCGCGTTTTCTTAATGAGTGGTACATATTATCTGGGAAGCACAGTTCAAAAGAGCACCAAATATGGTCCAATGAGTCTCTCACAAATGAATACGTACAAGACAAAACAATTCCGACATTTGATAAAGAAAGTGCACGTTTTAGACCAACGTTGCCCATAAATATACCAGGTATCTTGTACCCGCAAGAGATAATAAACTTTTGTGTGAACAGCCATGATTATCCACTTGAACACCCATCACAGTCCACTGATCAAAAAAGATTTGCCATGGTGTACCAAGACAACGATTACAAGACATTCAAAGAACTCAGCATGTTCACTTTGCACGAGCTACAAACTAGACAGGGGTCGTATTCGTCCAACGAGTCACGACGAAAATCCAGCAGTGGCTTTAATATAGGTGTCAATGCAACCACCACTGAAGCTGGGTCTTTGGAATCTTTTAGTAATCTAATGCAGAATCACCATCTTGGTGCAACTTCAACCAACGGAGACCCATTTCACTCAAAACTAGCAAAGTTTGAGTATGGAGTTTCCAAATCCCCTATGAAGCTTATAGAGATTTTGACTGATATAATGAGAGTTGTCGAGACAATAAGTGTTATTCATGAACTAGGATTTGTTCACAATGGCCTAACTAGCAGCAATTTATTGAAGTCAGAGAAAAATGTCAGAGATATAAAAATAACAGGATGGGGGTTTGCATTCAGTTTTACTGAAAATTGCAGCCAGGGTTACAGAAATAAACACTTGGCACAAGTCCAAGATTTAATACCTTACATGGCACCAGAGGTGTTGGCTATTACAAATTCGGTTGTGGATTATCGGTCGGACTTTTACTCGTTAGGGGTAATAATGTATGAGTTAGTTTTGGGTATTTTGCCATTCAAAAATAGCAACCCCCAGAAATTGATCAGAATGCATACTTTTGAAAACCCAATAGCTCCCAGTGCTCTAGCACCAGGTTGGATTTCAGAGAAATTGAGTGGCGTTATTATGAAATTGTTAGAGAAGCACCCACATAACAGATACACCGACTGCCACTCATTGCTCCACGATTTAATTGAAGTTAAAAATATGTACATTAGCAAATTATTGGATTCAGGGGAAACAATCCCCAATAGTAACCTAAATTTAAGTGATCGCCAGTACTATTTGACTAAAGAAAATTTACTTCATCCCGAGAAAATGGGAATTACTCCTGTACTTGGGTTGAAAGAAAGTTTTATTGGAAGAAGAGATTTCTTGCAAAATGTTACTGAAGTTTACAATAACAGCAAAAATGGGATTGATTTACTTTTTATATCCGGTGAAAGCGGAAGAGGTAAAACGATAATATTACAAGATCTTCGAGCAGCAGCAGTTTTGAAACAAGACTTTTATTACTCATGGAAGTTTAGTTTTTTTGGAGCAGATACACATGTGTACCGGTTTCTTGTTGAAGGTGTTCAAAAGATTATTACCCAGATTCTAAATTCTTCAGAAGAAATTCAAAATACATGGAGAGATGTGATTTTGACACACATTCCTATAGATCTAAGCATATTATTTTATTTGATTCCTGAGCTAAAAGTACTATTGGGGAAAAAATACACTTCCATTTACAAACATAAAATTGGAATGGGGATGCTAAAGAGAAGTTTCAAAGAAGACCAAACACTGAGACTAGAGATTAAATTGAGACAAATACTAAAAGAATTTTTCAAACTTGTAGCGAAACAAGGCTTGTCTATTTTTTTAGATGATGTACAGTGGTGTTCAGAAGAGTCCTGGAGGTTATTATGTGATGTATTAGATTTTGATTCATCTGGAGAGGTGCGAGAGAGCTATAACATCAAAATAGTTGTGTGCTATGCTTTGAATGCAGACCATTTAGAGAATGTTAATATCGAGCATAAAAAGATTTCTTTTTGCCGATATGCCAAACAAAGCCACTTAAATTTGCGTGAGTTTAGTATACCTCATATCCCACTTGAAGACGCTATTGAATTTTTGTGTGAACCTTACACGAGACTGCACGATCATGAATGTAACAGTAAAAAGTCTGATGTAATTGCCAATTTAAACTGCACAAATGAATATCCTCAGAACACTTGCAAAGTCATCCCCAGTATAATCCAAGAGTTGTATCAATCATCAGAAGGGAATGTTTTGCTTTTGATATTCCTAACAAGAATGACAAAGCTATCTGGCAAAGTTCCCTTTCAACGATTTTCGGTCAAAAATTCATATCTATATGATCACCTACTGAATAGTAACTATGGAACTACAAGAAAAGAGATTCTTACAAATTATTTGAATATGGGAACTAACTCAGACACAAGAGCCTTGCTTAAAGTTGCAGCGTTAATCTCCAATGGATCGGGATTCTTTTTTTCAGATTTAATTGTAGCCACCGACTTGCCCATGGCTGAAGCGTTTCAGTTGTTACAAATATGTATTCATTCCAGAATAATTGTTCCTACTAGCACATATTATAAAATACCTATGGATTTAATAGCCTCTGACCAGACTCCATTTGATTTAACAGATGATAATATTTGGAAACTAGCCACTTTATGCAGCTACAAGTTCTATCATGATTCTATTTGTACTCATATAATCAAAGAATTAAACGCCAGTGGCGAATTCAAAGAACTTTCTCGGTTATGTGGGTTGAGATTTTACAATACAATTACAAAAGAACGTTTATTAAATATTGGTGGCTATCTTCAAATGGCTACTCACTTTAGAAACTCATACGAGGTGGCAGGTCCCGAAGAAAATGAAAAGTATGTTGAAGTTTTGGTTCAGGCAGGACGATATGCCATATCGACTTATAATATGAAGTTGTCTCAATGGTTTTTCAATGTTGTTGGCGAATTGGTATATAATCTTGATTCGAAAACTCAGTTAAAATCCGTGTTAACAATAGCCGAGAATCATTTTAATTCTCGTGAATTTGAACAATGCCTAAGTGTGGTTGAAAATGCACAGAGGAAATTTGGTTTTGACAGGTTGATATTTTCCATTCAAATAGTCCGTTGCAAAATTGAATTAGGTGATTATGACGAAGCACATCGAATTGCAATTGAATGTCTTAAGGAATTAGGTGTTCCATTAGATGACGATGACGAATATACAAGTGAAAACCTGCTTGAGACGTGTTTGGGAAAAATTCCGCTCTCTGTTGCTGACATTAGAGGTATTTTGAAGATTAAAAGATGCAAGAATTCAAGAACATTGCTAATGTATCAGTTAAGTTCAGAGCTAATTGTACTATTCAAGGTTCAAGGTAAAGACAAAGTGAGAAGGTTTCTCACAGCTTATGCGATGAGTCAAATTCATACTCAAGGGTCTTCTCCTTATTGTGCAGTAATTCTTATAGACTTTGCACAATCATTTGTCAACGAAACCACAACTTCAGGAATGCTTAAAGCAAAAGAACTCAGTATTGTCATGTTGTCATTGATTAATAGAGCACCAGAAATATCTTTATCATATGTTCAGTCTATTTATGAATATTATTTCAGTTGTCATGCTGTATTTTTTGAATCAATTGAAAAAATGCTGGATCTTATACATCCAGGTAACGCTAGTTCCCATTGCACAAGACTGTCTTATTATTCATCTTTTCATTTGATAGTTAATGTTTCCAAGATTTTCTTTTCATGTATGAATGGAGAAGGTTTCAAAATGTTCTCAACATTCAAGTGTAAATCCTATTTAACAGGGGATCCCCAAATGCCTGAAATGGACAATTTTTTATACGATAGTGAAATGTTACTTGCTGGACATTCAGAATTGAATGAATTTATGAGAAAATATCAGTCATTCAACCAAACTTCTGTTGGTAAATTTTGCTACTATTTAATTGTACTACTTGTAATGTCACGTGAACACAGATTTGACGAGGCTGCCGATTTGGTTTTGAAAGTTTTGGAAGACTTACTGGAAAAATTGCCTGTATCTTTTTTGCATCATCAATATTACTTAATATGTGGTAAAGTGTTTGCTTATCACCAGACCAAAACCCCAGAAAGTGAGGAACAAGTGGAACGTATTTTGGCTCGTCAATTTGAAAGATATGAATTGTGGGCACTGACGAATAAGCCGACCCTTCTACCACGGTACTTGTTGTTGAGTACCTACAAACAGATTAGAGAAAACCATGTTGACAAGTTAGAAATACTAGATTCATTTGAGGAGGCGTTACAGACGGCCCATAAATTTCATAATGTATATGATATGTGCTGGATCAATTTGGAATGTGCAAGATGGTTAATTAGCATAAACCAAAAAAGGCACAGAATCTCAAGAATGGTTAAACAAGGTCTTAAAATTTTGAGAAGCTTGGAATTAAATAATCATTTAAGATTAGCTGAATTTGAATTTGATGAATACATTGAGGACGAAGATCACAGAAATAAATGGGCAGGGTTAACTAATAATCCAACATTGGATACTGTTACTACCTGGCAACAACAGAACATGCCCGATAAGGTATCTCCATGCAATGACAAGCAGTTGGTCCACGGAAAACAATTTGGCAAAAAAGAGTTTGATAGCCATTTGCTTAGATTGCACTTTGATGGCCAATATACAGGCCTAGATTTGAATTCAGCTATTCGTGAATGTCTAGCAATATCCGAAGCTTTAGACGAAAATTCCATTCTCACAAAGTTGATGGCATCTGCCATCAAGTATTCAGGTGCCACATATGGGGTAATTGTCACGAAGAAAAACCAGGAGACACCTTTTCTTAGAACAATTGGCTCGCAGCACAATATTCACACATTAAACAACATGCCAATTTCCGACGACATTTGTCCTGCTCAGTTGATTCGTCATGTATTGCATACAGGAGAAACGGTGAACAAAGCTCATGATCACATAGGATTTGCTAACAAGTTTGAGAATGAATACTTTCAAACAACAGATAAAAAGTATTCAGTTGTGTGTTTGCCATTAAAGAGTCTGCTTGGATTATTTGGTGCACTTTATCTAGAAGGTAGTGATGGTGATTTTGGACATGAAGATTTGTTCAATGAAAGGAAATGTGATTTGTTACAACTTTTTTGCACACAAGCAGCTGTGGCTTTGGGTAAAGAGCGTTTGCTTTTGCAAATGGAACTAGCAAAAATGGCAGCAGAAGACGCCACTGATGAAAAAGCCAGTTTTTTGGCAAACATGTCACATGAAATACGAACCCCATTCAATTCGTTATTGTCATTTGCTATTTTTTTGTTAGATACCAAATTGGATTCTACTCAAAGAGAATATGTCGAGGCAATTCAGAGCTCCGCAATGATAACGTTGAATATTATTGATGGGATACTTGCGTTTTCCAAAATTGAGCATGGATCCTTTACATTAGAAAATGCCCCCTTTTCTTTGAATGATTGTATCGAGACTGGTATTCAAGTAAGTGGGGAAACAATTTTGAATGACCAGATTGAGTTGGTATTTTGTAACAATTGTCCAGAGATTGAATTTGTGGTTGGTGATCTAACGAGGTTCAGACAAATTGTGATCAATTTGGTGGGTAATGCTATTAAGTTTACAACCAAAGGTCATGTTTTGATTTCTTGTGATAGCCGAAAAATTACGGACGACAGATTTGAGATCAATGTGTCAGTTGAGGATTCAGGAATTGGAATTTCCAAAAAATCTCAAAATAAAGTGTTTGGAGCATTTTCTCAAGTAGATGGTTCCGCAAGACGAGAATATGGTGGGTCTGGATTAGGTTTAGCTATATCAAAGAAATTGACTGAACTAATGGGTGGCACAATTAGATTTGAAAGTGAGGAAGGGATTGGCACAACGTTTTATGTTAGCGTCATTATGGACGCAAAAGAATACTCATCCCCGCCATTTAGTTTAAATAAAAAATGTTTGATTTACAGCCAGCATTGTCTTACTGCCAAGTCAATTTCAAATATGCTTAATTATTTTGGATCAACAGTTAAAGTCACTAATCAGAAGTCTGAGTTTTCAACTTCCGTGCAAGCCAACGACATCATTTTTGTTGATCGCGGAATGGAACCTGATGTTAGTTGCAAAACCAAAATCATTCCCATCGACCCAAAACCTTTCAAAAGAAACAAACTCATTAGTATTCTCAAAGAACAACCAAGTTTGCCCACCAAAGTGTTTGGAAACAACAAATCTAATTTATCAAAACAATACCCTCTAAGAATATTATTAGCAGAAGACAATCTTTTGAACTATAAAGTATGTTTGAAGCATTTGGATAAATTGGGGTACAAGGCAGATCATGCCAAAGATGGAGTAGTAGTTTTGGATAAATGTAAAGAACTACTAGAAAAAGACGAAAAATATGATGTCATATTGATGGATATTCAAATGCCTCGTAAGGACGGTATTACAGCTACAAGGGATTTGAAAACATTGTTTCACACACAAAAAAAGGAAAGTTGGTTACCCGTGATCGTAGCATTGACAGCTAATGTTGCTGGAGACGACAAAAAGAGGTGTCTAGAAGAGGGAATGTTTGATTTTATAACCAAACCCATTTTACCAGATGAACTTAGACGTATTTTAACAAAAGTAGGGGAAACAGTGAATATGTAAAATGTGTATTTAATAATAAGATCTATACCATATATTTAATCAAAATTAATAATGTAAAGTTAATAGTAGTAGTAATACATATTTCACTTTTAAATTTATTTCTATAATTGCCAGCTTGTATTTTTGAAGATTAAGCTCCGTTGGAGGAATCCAAGTTGTTTTGCTCCACTTGCAGGTCTGGTTGTTCGGAACCCTCAGTTTCATTTGCCACACCAACAGTTTGATGAAAGTCTAAAATTTCACTGTACATCATAACTCTCCAAGTATCCACTGGCAAGTCTGCGTCATTAAAACTCCAATCGAATTTACTCTCACAAACAGGCTCATCGGTTGGATCATGGTATGCCTCCATATAAGGATGGGTCAAACCTTCAACAGCACTGATTCTTTTCTTAGGGTCAAAAACCAACAATTTAGCCAATAAATCAATAGCCTCCGGTTCAACGTGAGTACAGGAAGCAAATCTTTCACTAAATGGGATAGGGTCTCTATGTGGTAATGATTGGACAAATCTTAAAGTGTTTTCGGAACAAATAGTATCGATCACATCAGCAGGAGGTGAGCCCAATAATTCTGTTATAATGGAGAATTGATGCACGTGATCTTTCCCGGGGAATAGTGGTTTCCCTTCAATCATTTCCGCTAAGATACAACCCACAGACCACAAGTCGACTTCAGTGTCGTATTTTTGCCAAGTTAACATGATTTCTGGTGCTCGATAATATCTGGTTGACACGTAACCCGTCATTTGTGGATCTTGAAGTCTTGCAAGACCAAAGTCACAGATTTTCAAGTCACAGTTTTCATTGATCAAGATGTTGGATGGTTTCAAATCACGATGAATAACACCGGCAGAATGAATGTATTTTAAACCTCTCATTATTTGGTATGTGAAATATTGAATAAATTGTTTCTCCAAAGGTCTTGAGTTCAATAACCTATGCAAATCAGTACCTTGCAATTCATTGACAAAGTAAATATCCTCCAAAGGAGATATGAAAATATCATCCAAGGTAATCAAATTCTCATGTTTCAAATGTTTCAATAACTTTAATTCTCTGTAGGTTCTTTTTGCCAATACTGAGGTCAGAAAAGGTTTCATGACTTTTTTCACTGCAACATTTTGACCAGTTAATCTATCAACGGCTGAGCACACCAAACCAAATGCTCCCATTCCCACGGGATTTAGCTCAGTGTATCTATTGGTGATTTCAAAAACAGTCCCAAATATCTGGGTTCTTGTAAATTCTCCATCTGCAGACATTTTCTTATATGCTTTATCTTTGTAAAAATTTTCTTTCTATAACTTGTTTAAAATGTTGTTGTTATTATTCCACGGTGTATGTTTTCAAAGACGACTTGAATCTTGATTGAATCAGTTTAAATGTATACTCGGAGTTTTTTTTCTAAAGAAATATTATTAAGCTACTCTCATAAATATACTCTAGATGATACGATGTGATTTCTAGAGAACGTTTTTAAATCTAAGACTCGAAGAATCTGAAATTAACAATAATGTTCGTTAAAACTATTTTTTGTGAGTTTTGTTTGTGAACATAAGCAAGGCAAAAAAAAAAAAGAAAGGAAAATTCATTAACAAATAAAAGCAAACATGGTTAAAGAAGGAGAGAAAAAAAGAAGTGGACACTTTAACGGAAATGTCGTGCGTCAGATACAACAAATTTCTTGGTGTTAGGAAATTGATGTTTAGTGCCAACTTTTGTCATAACACCAATACTACCTGTGAATATAAACTTCCGAAAAAAAACAAAACAAGTCAATACTTAAACTTGATGTCATTATCGAAACTGATTGGAAAGGTTTAGCAAATGTGAAAACAGTTTATAGAAAAACAGTAGTGTTACTAGCTGAGGTGGAAGTTTCTCTCCAGATTGAACCATTTGTAGTCGCGGTAGCATTGTTGCGTGTTCAAAGTCTGTTCTCGGCTCGTTTTATTTTCATATTTTAGTTTCTTCATTTTTGTACTTTCAATACAACGACACCACACACAGCCATTAACAACACTTTTATGCCAGGATTAGTATCATCATCATTAAATAGCCCATATATCAAAGTTCTCAATGAGAAACTCTCCATATCGTTGCAATATTTAAATAGTCAAGAATCGAATCAAACATGTGTGTTGACTTTTATCAACACTGCAGACAAAGATGTCAATATCAATCCCACAAAACAAGCAAGTAGTGGCAGTTGGTTGAGTGGCTTGTTTGGGTTGAATCCATCATTGGATGAATCTTTAAGCAAGTTGAATGTTGACACAGATGCCCCGGTCGATTTATTCCTTGGGTATATACAATTGTTTGGATATGTTGTCTTGAATTACAAATTTGAAATAGACACAACATCTTTGGAGGTAAATAAGAACCCACAATGGTGGAATAACACAGAATATTTGAACCAATACTTAGAAATTAACGAGAGCAAGGATGATAGGATAGATGAGCATTTGAAATTAGATACAGTGCCATTTATAGAGAAGAATTGCTCTGAAAAGTTGACAATTGGAGGGAAACTAGGAGGGGTGCAAGATTTAGTGGTCAATAACGATAAAATTCTTATAGATAACAGATATCTATTGCATGATTTAATTGGTAATTTTAACTCAAACTCGTTGTCAAAGGAAGTTCAATTGCTTCCGCTACATGATCTAACCGAAGCAATTGTGCCCTTCTATACCACTCCTCAATCATTGTTATTTACAGATTTATCCATCCCGAAGAATTCTTCTCGCAGCTTTTGCTTGAAGGTCCCGATTAAAGATGATTTGCCTCCTAGTTATAACACTTGTCTGACAGGTCCGGCATGCGATCAAGGATTAATAAGTATCCGGTACTCATTGATAGTAAGTCTAATTGAAGAAAAGTTTTCCAATAAAACCAAATCAGTATACTTTCCGTTGAAAATGAATCCAAAAAGGTATGGCGGAGTACATACGTATTTGCAAAAAAGGTATTTTGATAGCCCTATAAGGTTAGATAAGGACTGGCAAGTGGAAATAATAACAGACAAACAAAAAACAACACATCAAGAAAAGGACATATCTGAAAAGGGGTCTTTTTTGCAAGATATTTCAACATTAATCGATTCAGATTTGTACAACATGCCTAAGGTGTCAACCATGGAAAGAAGAAAGAGCAGTGTAAACGGCATGTCTGATGAAATCAATTCTGACGGCTACATTTCGCAGCTACCTGACCATTTGAAGACACAATTTCGTTTACGTGTGAACAATCAAGAACTATGCACTATTGGGTTATCGAAAGCTTATTATCATCCGGGTGAAGATTTGAATTATGTTATTAACATAAATCCCAATGCAGACAACACAACAAAAGTAATCGGACTTACCACTTATTTAGAGGCACACGAAGTGTACCGTTTACCAGAAAATGGGAGAAAGATTCACAAATATAAGGTTACAGGTAATGTCAAACTAAACACACTTGCTCCTTCGATTATCAATGGACAGCTTTTGGAATCCTCGTCGTGTTTGCTAAATAATTATCTCAACATTCCAAAGTTTGTTACACCACAATTTCAGAGTAGAAGTTTTCTTAATTTGGAGTATCATCTTGTTTTCCAATTTAATTTGAGTGAAGGAGATTTACATAAACAAAAGGCAAACGAGGAAAATGATATGACGCCATTCGCTAAATGTGATATTTACAAGACTGAAACAATAGCTAGTTCGTACAAGTTCACGATCCCTGTATACATTTTACCATAAAAACAATGAAATGAAAAACGTTTGTTGGCAATTACCGAATGTACACATTATTGTATTTAAAAAAGAAAATCTAAACTTGAATCTAGTTCACGAGTAGATGACAAGAAGGTCATAGGTTCCACAAAACTATGAGTATCCCAATTAGGCAATGAATAGAGAAACTTACATTCTTGGTAATTGTGCACGACAAGTGTACGGAGTTAGTTTCCACTCCATAACTGGATGTAAGGGAGGTGGGCAGTGCCTAGTTGCTGAGACGAGAAGTCTAAGAAAAGTTTTGTACGGGAAAAAATATTACACTTACTTATAACTTTAACGAACAGTTAGAGTATTATACTGAACAGTTGAATTCAGTTATCTTCAACTACATCTAGAGGGTTACTTTACTTAGGTTGATCGTTTCGCAGCAAGGTCGGTTCTTTATTCATTTATATACTGTTTATATAATATAAGGTATCACAATCGACTTACATTACTACCCATTTCATTGTTAGTAGATATAATTAAGCATCAAAGACTACCAAAGGAGCTAGATCGAAAAGGGGAAGTTCACAGACTTTGCAATTATCTCCGTCTTGATACCTTATAAATTAGGTGTTGTTCCCTTCCTATTTTGGTTGTTAGTTGTTTAGATCCCTATGTCGTGCATATAATAAAATTTCCTGATTAGGTTAATGATTTTGGAGGACAAAAAGAAAGAAGAAATTTTTTTAAGTTTTGTTTTCATTCTTTCGCAGCTTTTTTTTTTACCCACCACAGTTCAATAATGACACAGTTCAATTCACTTACCTTACTTGTTAGTTGAGTTGTTTTTCTTTTTTGGGCAAAATATTTGTTTTTATGAAGAATTACCATAATACAAACTCAGCTATTATAAATACATAAGAGTTTCACTAATTAATTGTAACTTTCTTTTTTTTTTTTCTCTAACTATTTTTCTTGTTTTCATACCCCTGGAAGAACAAATTTAAGAGTTTAATTCAAATATTTGAAAACTTTAGAACTTATCAGGTATCCATTTCACGAACAGACTGTTACACTTCCATTCGCTTCTAAATTTAAATACTCAATATGAAGTTCTCAACTGTTTTCACAGCTACCTTTGCATTGGGCACTGCTGTGCTGGCACAGCAAGTTGTCACACCAGCATCTGATCCTTTAGCCTTGGAATTATCACAAAGAAATTTAGATGAACTTTACGAATTACAAGAAAGAGATTTGTTTTCTATTGTTGAAGGGTTATTCAGTAGTATCAATTACACGAGTATTTTGGACTCCATTGACTATGAATCAATTGCTGGATGGACAAACAATTTGTTAGTTGAAAATAATAATATAGAATACTTGGATAACATCTTGAACTTTTTAGGTGACACTGATTTGGTCCCATTTGCTGTCAGTTATCTTTTGAGCAACAACGAAACAAGAAATATTGTTGGTGAAGTTGTAATCGAAGCTTTACCACTTATCAAAGATATCGATCCAACCCCAATTTTTGTTGCATTGAAGAATTCGGGATTGGCATATGTCTTGGTTGCTGACTTGATTAAGAATCCAAACACTGTTCCATTTGTTAAACAAGTTGTCGTTGATTTGTTGGATGAAGGTTCCTTTGGCTTGGGTGATTTGTTTGGCGGATCTTCTGAAGCTACAACTACTGCTGTTGCCATTGACTCATTAGCTACCATCAATACAAACATTGATTTAACTGTTGCTGCCGCACCAACAACCAAAGCTCAATCTATTGGAAGTATCGACACCGCTTCATTGGCTGTACTTTTCTCTGAAGCTAGAACTGCAAATGGAAATGGTGCCACAAAAGTTGCTAATACTGTTGCTGTTACTGCCCAAGTTACCGCCCAAGTAACCAATGTTGGTACTACTGCCAAAGCTACCAAGGCTGTTGCCACAGGTGAAATAAACTACAGTGGTATTACTGGTCCAGCCTACGAATCCTTGCCACCAACTCAATTCGGTTCTGTCCCTACTTCCATCAATTACTCTGCTTTGTCTCAAATCTCTGGTGCTTTAAGAAAAAGAGAATATAATGATGCTGTTGAAGCCGCCTTAAGAGAGATACAAAAAAGAGAAGAAGGAATTGATGACGTGGAAATTGCCTTGAGAAAAATGAAGAGAGACAACATTGAAGATTTGTTAACCACCATTTTTGCATCTGTTGCTAGATCCAATTTATTAAACACAACTATTCAATATTTGGTAACTGATCAACGTTTTGAAAGCACCGTTGTCGAACTTTTACAGGGTGTATTCGAAAATATCGGATCCACTTTAACTGGTATCTTGGACACTGATTGGTCTGCCTTACAACCTTTAGTTAGCTCATTGTTGAATTCTGGTTTATTGACTGACTTTATTAGCAGAGCTTTTAACGATGATAAATTAAAAGCTGTACTTTGGAATGACATTACCCTGATCTTTAAAAGAGACATGGCCTTCAGAGATGAAATTGTCAAACGTTCTAACGGTACCATTACATCCTTGCCAGTTTCAGATTTTATTACTGGTGTTGCAACTGAAACTTCGGCTTTAGATGGTGCTGATGGCACTCTTTCATCGTTAGACGTTACTGCATTCATCAACACTGTTTCACATTCCTTTATAACTTCCAATGCTTCCAGCAGTGCTGTCATTACTATTCAATCTGATAATGCCGGTTCCTCTTATGGTCCTGGTTTTTACTCAACAATTTTCGCTGTTTTTGGCTTGTTTGCAATGATGATTTAAGATTCAAAACCGTATGCTATTCGAAACAACCATGGCAGCAAGAATAAAATGTGGGCTCATTTCGTAATTATTCCTTTTCATTTCCTCGTTACACACATATATATACCTGTTTTTCGTTATTTAGTTATTTAGAAAATTTTAATCTAATGTATATTGTTTATTTAGAACTAGCTGGCGAGTTTGAATCAGTGCCATCAAAAATGTGGAAATTGTATTTCTCATTGACACAAAAGTATGTAATTTCTGTAATGAGAGCAAATTTCAGTTTTTCCGAGAATCAACTGGAACAATTACCACTGAAAAGTAGAACCATGGCACAAGTATATCAGTGTCACCACAGATGTACACCACCACCCCCCCATATTAAATTTCTAAGTTATTTACGGATACAAAGAAGTGCATTTAGATTGCAGATGCTGCCCTAATTTATGGGTATTATAGAGTTCCTCATCAAATATGTTTGCTGTTTCTTTTCTTCGGCAATTCTTCTATTTTATTGTTTTTCCACTACTTTCTCTCTCTTCCCCCCTTTTGGTTTTTTCCATACATTGGATCATCACATAAAGAAAAGTTAAAATACCAAGTGGCTATAGTAGCAACCAAAAACTTTTTTTTTTCGTTTCACCCTTTCCTTTTTTTTTTCTTCTTTCTTTGATTCTGGTGGTTTTATCTCTGGTTTTCTTATTGTAATTCAGCATCACACACATACCATGACGGGGAAGAAATCAACTTTAAGTATGCTGTTGGAAAACTCTCAACAATTGGATGACAATGAAAACGTGTTGTACTCTATGTCAGATGAAGATGAAGATTATCAACACCATTTCCATCAAGACAGCGATGAGGACGAATTGCCAAAATCTTTCAACTCAGCACATTTTTCAGTTTCTGAAGACAGGTTTATGAAGGATCATGATTTGAAAGTGAAGGCTTTTGAAGCATTGCACAATAGTGGCAGCAATAACAACAATCATAATCAAGTCCAAACATTTTCACCTGTGTCACCTAAACTAACTTCAGTTAAACGTAGATCATCTATTATTGACATGCCACAAAGATTAAACAATTTCAATCCAGCAATCCCCCAAAATAAGTTTGGTCAGAATTTTGCTACAGACCCCAATGCCTTGCCGGACGAATACCCTTCGGATGAGCTAATTGAATTCTACCAAAATGTGAAAAAATGTTTAGATTTTAGACAGAAATATCTAGATTTATCGTTACAAACACCAGAACTGCTTAATCCTAAAAACCAACCAGATTGGAATATCTATCCACCACCTCCAAAACCTACATATAAATCCAAGAATCGATTCAACCAATTACCTAGAGAATCCGACAATGATGAAGAAGAGGAATTTGACTTTAGCAAGTGTGAAATTCCACATATTAGCGATAGTCCTTATTATTTTGCCCTTGATGACGAAGATGTATACCAAGTGCATGACAAAAAGACAGATAAAAAATTGGTCAAGATTCCCAATTTACATGACTACTACTCGGACTTGAATACCATTTCGAAAATATCTTCTGATGGTCCTTCCAAATCTTTTGCATACAAGAGATTGCAATATTTGGAGGCCAAATGGAACATGTATTACTTGTTAAACGAGTTTGAAGAAACAAAGCAATCCAAACGTAACCCACACAGGGACTTTTACAATGTACGTAAGGTTGATACACATATCCATCACTCTGCTTGTATGAACCAGAAGCATTTGTTACGTTTCATTAAATACAAGTTGAAAACAGAACCAGATAAGCAAGTTATTTTCAGAGATGGGAAGATTTTGACATTGGCAGAAGTATTTAAATCGTTGAATTTAACAGCGTACGATTTATCAATTGACACCTTGGATATGCATGCCCACACCGATACCTTCCATAGATTTGATAAATTCAATTTAAAGTATAATCCAATTGGTGAATCCAGATTGAGAGAAATATTTTTGAAGACAGACAATTTTGTTGATGGGAAATATTTGGCGGAAATAACCCAGCAGGTTATGGAAGATTTGGAAAGCTCTAAATATCAGATGAATGAGTTGAGAATTTCCATTTATGGTAGATCTATCCACGAGTGGGATAAATTAGCCGCTTGGGTGATTGATAACAAATTATTCAGTCATAATGTTAGATGGTTAATACAAGTGCCAAGATTGTATGACATTTATAAGAAGAATGGCAATGTTAGATCTTTTCTCGATATTATGAAAAATGTTTTCGAGCCATTGTTTGAGGTCTCACTCAATCCAAGATCACACCCAAAGCTATACGTCTTGTTGCAAAGAGTAGTTGGTTTTGACTCTGTTGATGACGAATCCAAATCTGAAAAGCCAATACAATCACGCAAGTACCCTCCAGCAAGTGAATGGAACTCGATTTCTAACCCGCCTTATTCCTATTATTTATACTATCTTTATGCAAATATTGCTAGCTTGAACAATTTGAGATTGAAAAATAACATGAACACATTTGTGTTGAGACCACATTGTGGAGAAGCTGGTGATCCAGAACATTTAATCAGTGCATTTTTGACTTCATACGGTATTTCGCACGGTATTTTATTGAGAAAGGTGCCATTCATTCAATACTTGTATTACTTAGACCAAATTGGATTGGCCATGTCACCACTTTCTAACAATGCTTTATTTTTGACATATGATAAAAATCCTTTCTACAACTTCTTTAAAAAAGGTTTGAATGTATCTTTGTCGACAGATGATCCATTACAGTTTTCATACACAAAAGAACCATTGATAGAAGAGTATTCGGTTGCAGCACAAATTTACAAGTTATCTGGTGTCGACATGTGTGAATTAGCCAGAAACTCGTGTTTACAGAGTGGATGGGAGGCAAATATTAAAAAACATTGGTTAGGTAAAAACTATATGAAAGGTGGTGTCGAAGGAAATGATATTGAGAAGACTAATGTTCCTGATATTAGAGTAGCATTTAGAGAAGATGCCTTACAATCAGAGAAGAATTTGGTGAAATATTATAATGGGTTGCACAGAAAACTGCTGGATGCAAATTCTGCGACGTAAGAGCATAAGGATCGCTATGCGCATAAAAAAAAATGTTTATGCCCAGACTCTTGCTGTACCACATACAGAAATAGACAATCATAGCGCAATTACTAGTTCCACTATTGATAAATTGATATCGGTTGTTAGTATAAAATTGAATACGCTTGCTTTATGAGAAAAATATCTCTCTATTTGTATGTTTTTTCTTTATTTGGAAAATTTTCAAAACTATTTCTTTTTACCTCGTTTTTAGAATCTGCAATTGAATAAAAGTATAATGACCATGGAAACCAAAATTATTCAGCTAAAAGAACCTTCCCTGTCACTTTTCAAAGTAGACCTTAATGCAGTCATGACAATTGCTGGTAGCGACTCTTCTGGAGGCGCTGGGATTGAAGCTGATTTGAAAACATTTAGTGCGTTTGGTGTTTATGGATTGACATGTATAACAGCTTTGACTGCTCAGAATACAACAGGTGTTCGAAGATTTGATAAAACTGGACAGAAATTGGCAAAGGAAATCTTGGCTGCTAATTTAGAGGATATGTTGTATGCATATACACCAGATACTGCACCCTTGAAGGTAATCAAGACAGGAATGCTCACAAACGAAGCAATTGCCGAATTAATTGATCAAATGCCCAAAATAAACGAATATAACGTGAAGTTGATTGTCGATCCTGTCATGATTAGCACTTCGGGGTCTAAACTATCAGACGATAATGGCATGAAATTATGTGTTGATAAATTGATGAATCAGGCGTTTTTGGTAACACCTAATTTTCCAGAAGCTATGGCATTGTATGAGTTGACTGATGGGACTGAAAGAAAAATAACCATAAATTCAATGGATGACTTTATCGAGTTTGTAATATCACTACAAAAGTCTTTAGGATGCAAAAATATACTCGTTAAAGGTGGGCATATACCATTTACTAAAAATAATAAACCTGTAACAAATTATAACCACAGTAATGCCCAGATTAGAGACATATTATATGAAAGCGAGCTGGAGAGAGTTACGGTTTTTCAATCTGCGTATATTGATTCCAACAATAATCATGGTAGTGGGTGCACTTTAGCTTCGGCTATTTCTGCTAATGTTGCCAAGGGTTTGCTGTTGGAAGATTCAATTTTAATATCAATCGATTTCATCCATCGAGGAATGATCAGTCTGGCAAATAAGTTAGGATTCGGTAATAGCCCATTAAACCATACAGTGACTCCTGCCCATGTTGCTAGTTCTGTTATCAAAACATCCAACAGTATGCCGACAACATTTTTGAACCAGTCCGGTGAATTCTTGGATTATCTTATTAATCATCCAGATGTGAACAATAATTGGAAAAACTACACCGAACACAAATTTGTCAAAGATCTAGCTGAAAACAATCTTCCATTTAATAAGTTTTTGTATTTTCTTAAGCAGGATTACCATTATCTTGTAAACTATGCTCAAGTACACGGTCTTGCTGCTTCATTGGCTCCAACATATCAACAAACACACGCACAAGCAACAATTATTGCGGAAATTGTGGAAGAAATAGAACGACATAAACAGAAACTTGCAACCACATACAATATCGACTATGAAACTGACATAGATTTGGACTTAGAATTATCACCTGGTCCAGCTTGTATGGCGTATTGCAATTACTTACTTGAAGTTGGTAAGAGAGAGGACTTTTTGGGTGTCAAAGTTGCTCTTGCTCCTTGTTTGCATGGGTATGCCGAAGCTGCTGTTATGGGTCAAAAAATACGTAAACGTCTGCAAAATGATGGAGTCTTCGACAATGAACAAGCTGCAGTGTATCAATCATGGTTAGACGATTACACGTCAGATTGGTATACTCATGCGGAATCAGAAGGAAGGAAGGCCTTACAGCTGTTGGTTAAATCAATGCCTCCAAATGATAAAAGAATCGAAGAATTAGTTCGAATCTTTAATAGAGTAACCTTATTGGAAATAGACTTTTGGGATGAAGTGTTGAACATATGAGCTAAGTTGTAGAAATTGTGTATAATGTGAATAGGAGTATCATAATTATGTTTGTGTCACGTTTATCCTTCGTTTCCCGAACCAAATTATTGTTTCTTTGGTGTGCTTCGCCCAATTTCTTTTTTCTCTGTTTGCTCAATTTAATTTTTCTTTCGTACTGGACGACTGATTTTCATTTTTCTCGTTGACTTTCATTTTTCTTTGATTCCGCCAACAATTAATTTACCTTAAACTTTTGTGTGTTCGATATACTTGTTTGCCAATCTATCGTAATTAATCAGCATTGAGTGATGTATAACCCGTATCAACAGCAACAACAAGGTATGGGGTACAATCCCCAACAACAGACTGGATATGGCTACAATAATTACCAAATGCCTCAGCAACCCCAATTCAACCAACAACCAATGTATCCTCAGGCAACTGGATTTGTTCCCCAACAACCTAATTTGTATGGATCAAATTTTCAGACCAGTGGTGGTAGTGGTATGGCACCACAGCAAACTGGATTTTCACAACAGCAAACCATGCAACCACAGCAAACGGGCTACATTCAAACACAGCCTACAGGATTCGGTGGAACTGCACCAATTGTAACAGAAAATAGCGAGTTGAAAATTCCAAGTATCAGATTATCGTTTATATCTGCAGAAGATCAAAAGAAATTTGAACATTTGTTCAGAACTGCAGTTCCGAAGGGTGAGCAATCCATCAGTGGTGATTCAGCCAGTGGCATTTTATTGAGATCTGGGTTATCTGCGGTGACTTTAGCCGAAATTTGGAATTTGTCTGATATAGATAAAACCGGGTCCTTATTATTTCCTGAATTTGCTTTGAGTTTGCATTTATGTAGCATGGCTAAAAGAGGCGAACCATTGCCAGGTATACTTCCAGAAAAGTGGTTAAATGAAGTGAGAAGTTTTGTTGATCAAATCAACTTTACTGTTCCAGATGATCCATCGAAAATTTTAGCCAACACGCCATTTGCAAATTTTGCTCCTAAAAAGGAGTCTGATTGGTTGGCCCCTCAATCGACTGGATATTTGCAAAACCAACTGGCTCCACCAATGACATCATTTCAACCTCAAGTCACTGGTTTTGGTGGACAGGGATTGGTTTCGCAGGCAACAGGTGGAGTGCCAATGCCTTCAACTACATTTGGAAATGCCGCGGGATTGACTGCTCAAAGGACAGGTGGTGGTACGTTGATTCCTTTACAACCACAACAGACTGCTGGTTTGATTCCAGCTCAAAAAACCGGGCCTTTGAATCCTCAAACCACTGGGTTTAACCAACAAAGTTTACAACAACAAAGGACTGGTGGATTACCTCAACAACTTACTGGCTATCAAGGCCCACCCCAGGGCCAGGGCCAGCAGCTACAACAACAAAGAACTGGTGGCTTCCCGCAAGTTCAATCTCAACCTACCGGCGGCTTTGTGCCACAAACATCTTTTCAGCAGCCTCAACTCGTTTCCCAGAGAACGGGTCCAATGCAGGCCCAACCAACTGGCTCATTGCAAGCACAGCCCACCGGTAGACCTGGTGAATGGGGATTTGTTTCTATGCCAACAGGTGGCATTCCTGGTTTAAATGCAATGCAACAGCATTTTTTACCAAACAACCAATTGCCAACATCCAATTTGCATAGTGCTATGGACAACAAATTGAAAGAGAATGTAACTTGGGCAATTACTAAACAAGAAAAGCAAATATATGATGGTCTATTCCAAGCCTGGGACAACCAAAAGAAGGGATATGTTGATTCAAACGTAGCATTGAATGTATTTACAAAATCAGGTTTAAGTAGATCTGACTTGGAAAGTATTTGGACATTAGTAGATACAGATGATACTGGGAAATTGAACAAAAATCAATTTGCTGTTGCGATGCACCTTATCTATAGAAGATTGAATGGCTATGATATACCATTGAGACTACCTCCTGAGTTGATTCCTCCAGCTGACAGAACATTGAAAGACACCATGGATTCATTGAAAAATTCATTAAAAGGGGGTGTTAATAATAAGCCTACAAAGCCACCTAAACCACAATCCAAGCCAGACGGTACTAGATTCAAAAATGATGATAACAATTTTGGATATGTTTCTAATGTTCGTCATAGAAGGAAGAGTACATCTGATGAGTCGCACAAATCAAGTGTGAAGTCTTCATCCGACTATGATTTATCTATTGAGGATATGAAAAAGTTGATTCATGAGAAGCGAATCTTGTTAGATGCTTTAGATACTGAGGATCAAGCTAATAATTATTCGAGATCAAGTTCCTCGATGCACGAAAAACAAATTATTGAAAACTTGAAGAAGGAAATCATGGCAGTGCAAACCAAGTTGGACGAAAGAGGGAATGATGGTCCTTCATCTGACGAACGTAATAAGCTATTGGCTACGTTGGACCACTTGACAAGGGATGTAGTCCCTAAGTTGATATCTGATATACACAAAGTTAACCAAGAAATCTCCAGGAAAAAAGCAGAAGTGTTCAAATTAGAATTGTTGAAGAAAAACCCATCGTGGAATCCAGAAGATGATGAGCTGCAAATTCAAGGAACTGGACCAAATGGAGAAGTGACAGATTACGATAGAATCAAATATCAATCTCGTCAAAAGTTAAAGCAAAGAATGGCTGCATTAACTGGTAAGTCAACTGGAGGGAACTCTGATTTGGATTTGGAATTGAAGCAAGCTACAGAAAAGGCGCAAGATGAAGCATCTCGTCAATCAGAGATGATTCAAGATATTGCTGCTGGTATCAAAACAATGGAAGATGAATGTGCCGCTAAATTGAGCTCGTCCGTTACGGAGGATGTTGGACATGAAAAATGGGAACAAGGAAAGGGTATTTCTTCTGAAGTAGCCAAGTTTGTGAAAGAGTTAGAAGTGTTTTCCAAAGAACAAAGACGTAATATTGCTAAATCCCAAAAACAAGAACAAGCACGAGAACCATTTGCTAAGCAACAAACTAACGCTTCTTTAGTGTCGGATTCTGGAGCTGCAAAATCAGCTTATGCTACTCCTGAAGAAAGGGCTGCTTATATTAAACAGCAGGCTGAGAAAAGAATGAATGAAAGGTTGGCTAAGCTTGGTATTACTAGGAAAAGCAAGTCGACTGAACAGAAACCACCTGTTGAGTCTAAATCGGTCAGCAATCATTCTCCTGTTCGAGATAGTGAAGTTAAACTGGTCACAAGAAACGCCAATGAAGTTGAGGTACAAAAACCAAAACCTGATTCTCAACCAGTTTCCAAGAACCCAGAACCCGCTGAACAACCAAATTCAAAGGCTGATACTAACAGTGTTGGTTCTCAAAATGTTGTCTCAAATACAAATGATGATACTTCTGGTGATGATGATGATGAGGAGGAGTACAAAGCTATTTTGAAACAAAAGCAGGAAATGGAAGCTCGTGAAAGGGAAAGAAAATTGCGGAAACAAAAGGCAAAGGAGGAAAGATTGGCAAAAATTAAAAAAGAAATGGAGGAAATGAAGAAACGAGAGATGGAAGAAAGCCAAGATGAAGAGGAAGAGGAGGCAAAGCAAGTTACAAGTGTTCATGTTCTGAGAGCCCAAAGTAGTAATGCTAATTCCAACGTGATTCCGCAGCAAGAAACTGCAACTGAAAATGTGAATACGGTATCGCAACCAACATCTACCGACACAGCAAAGCAGTCTTATCATCCTCATGAGAGTAATCCTTTCTCGAAAATGAATAACAATACATCTCAAAACCTGACAGTAACCAATACAGGCACTAATCCTTTCTTCAAATCAACGAGTCAAGAAACCAAGATTGATCCACACAAAGCCGAAGCTCAAAGAGCCTCTCAGCGTGGTGTTGCTAGTAGTGGTGGATGGAGCGATTCCGAGGAGGAAGAATCAGAGGAAGAATCGCCAAACAGAGCCGGTGCAGCAAAATTAGCTAGTTTGTTATTTGGTGGTATGCCCCAACCACCAACAACTTCAAGCTCAAGTTTGAATAATGATACAGAAAAGGTTTCAGAACAGGAGCATGAAAACGCAAAACAAGTGGCTTCTACTCCTTTGTCAAATGATGATAATGGAAAAACAGATTCAGGTCCTTCGGGTTTTGCTGGCGAGAACGAACTGTCTTTCAGTCAGGCCCCACCAATACCAGTTGACGCACCACCTGCTCCAAACTCTATTCCGCCTCCACCGCCCCCTCCTCCACAATTTTCGAATGAAGCACCACCTGTGCCAGATTCTATTCCACCTCCACCACCTCCTCCTTCTGTACCAAGTACTGTACCTGCATTACCAGATTCAATGCCACCGCCACCACCTCCACCTCCACCTCCTGCTGCCCCAAATAACACTTCATCATCTCAACAGGCTCCAGGTGCACCAAATATTGGTGCATTGTTAGGTCAAATCACTGGTGGCGCTTCGTTGAGAAAAGTGGAGACAAAAGTTTCCTCTGGTGCTACAGTTGGAAGAGTTTTGTAAAAAGAATGCAAATAGAAATATACGCATACTAATCAGCATCATTTTGTTTTCAAATAATTTAGCTATTATTAAATTATATACATATATCTTTAAATACAAAATGTTTATTCAGTTAAAAAAAAATCTGCCTATTTAGGTTTTTGTTTTTTAGAAATGTTAATTGTCATCCTTATCTTCTTTAAAATAGTCTTCTTCCTTTTCAATAACCGTCCCTTCACTGTGGTTTGGAACAACATAAATTTTGTGATCTTTCACTTCTACTTTGACAGTTTCATTCTCTTGAACTTGTCCCTTGATCAAACGCATAGCCAATGGATCTAACAATTTCTTTCTCAATACTCTATTAAGTGGACGAGCACCATAAGTTGGATCATAGCCCATGTCGCACAACAATGTTTTTGCTTCATCAGTTAATTGTAATATAATACGTTTGTCGACCAAACGATCACCGATTTCTCTCAAACGGATGTCTAAAATTTCTTTCAAAGCTGTCTTTGACAATCTGTTAAAGACCACGATATCATCAATACGGTTCAAGAATTCTGGAGCATAATGGTGTCTCAAATTTTCTAAAACTTGCAGTTTGACTTCGCTGTTGATATGACCATCCTCATAGGTGTTTTTATCAGCAAGCAAAATCTCTTGGCCAATGTTGGATGTCATTACAATAATTGTATTCTTGAAATCAATCTTTTTACCATGAGAATCTGTTAACGAACCTTCATCCAATACTTGTAATAATAATTTGGAAAGATCTGGGTGTGCTTTCTCAAACTCATCAAATAAGACTACCGAATATGGTTTTCTTCTAACAGCTTCAGTCAACTCACCACTTTCTTCGTATCCCACGTACCCAGGAGGAGAACCTATCAATCTCGAAATGGTATGCTTTTCTTGGAACTCAGACATATCGAATCTAACCACAGCGTTCTTATCGTTAAACAAGAATTGTGCTAATGATTTTGTCAATTCCGTTTTTCCTGTACCAGTAGGACCCAAAAACATAAAGGATGCAATTGGACGATTCTCACTGGTCAAACCTGCACGTTGCAATCTGACTGCATCGGAGACTGCATCAATGGCTTCGTCCTGCCCAACAACTGATTGGCGTAAAAGTATATTCATATCTAACAACTTGTCCTTCTCACGTTTCAACAAATTGTTCACAGGGATCCCCGTCATCTTTGATATAACACCGGCAATATCCTCGGACGTCACAGAGTCATGCAAAAGATTCGATGATTTGGCAGCAAGTTCATTTTTGCTCAACTCTTGGATCTTGTCTTGTAATTCAGGAATACTAGCATACTGGATTCTGGAAGCCCTGGCGTAATCTCCTTCTCTTGTAGCCTGTTCCAACTCGTATTTTGCTTTCTCTAACTCAGACTTTGCGTTTTTCACTGCATCGATTGCACGCTTTTCTGACTCCCATTGGTCTGTTAATTCCTTCAACTCACTTTTCTTCACCTCCAATTCCTTTTCCAATTTGTGTTTTCTATCAATAGAAAGTTGATCCTCTTCTTTCCGCAAAGATTCTAATTCAATTTCAATAGTCATTATTTGACGGTCCAAAGTTGCAATTGCATCTGGTCGAGATTCATGTTGCAACCGCAATGTTGAACTTGCTTCATCAACTAAATCAATGGCTTTATCTGGCAAAAATCTGTCTGTTATATATCTATTGGAATATAATGCAGCAGTGACTAATGCTGAGTCCATGATACGAACCCCATGGTGAACTTCATAACGTTCCTTTAAACCTCGCAAAATTGATATGGTATCTTCAACAGTAGGTTCATTCACAGTGACAGGAGAAAATCTTCTGGCTAAAGCAGCATCTTTTTCCACATATTTTCTATACTCTTCGATGGTAGTTGCTCCACACATCGACAATTTACCTCTTGCCAAGGCAGGCTTCAACAAATTTGAAGCGTCGATTGATCCCTCGGCTTTACCTAAACCCATCAATAAATGGAACTCATCAATAAACAAGATAACCTTGCCATTCTTTTCCTCGACTTCTTTCAATATTGATTTGAGTTTACTTTCGAAATCCCCACGATACTTAGCTCCACTAATGATACCAGCCAAATCTAAAGTAATAATTTGTTTGTCTTTCATTGAATCGGGAACTTCACCACGAATAATTCTTTGTGCCAAACCCTCCATTACTGCAGTTTTACCAGTACCGGCATTACCAATCAAGACGGGATTATTCTTTGTTCGACGTGATAATATTTGAATGGTACGGCGGATTTCGTGATCTCTCCCAATAACTGGATCCAACTTGCCTTCTTTGGCCAACTGGGTCAAATCAGAACCAAACTTCTCTAACGCTGGTCGATTGTCACCCTGTTCGGTCTGTTGCATTTGAAGTTTCCTGGGAAATGACAGGTGGAAATTTCTAACTTGTGAAAAGCATGGTGATGGTATGTTGTGAATGGTAAATACATTAGGTTTAGCTAATTCATTTGCATAATACTGGTTGGGTCTGTATCTAGCAGTTGTTATTGGTATACTTTTAGCTAGATTCAAGTAGCTTGTGGCAGAAGTTTGTTTTAATAGTTTACCTTTTGGTATTCTAGATGATAACATTGTTTGAAAAAGTTGTCGTGTAGTTAATCTCTAAAACGGAATTTAAGTGCAATATAATATTTAGAGTGAAAGTATGTATACTTTTGGAAAAAAAAAAGATTAACAGTATGTGTGGTTAAGACCAGGTTTATATATTATGTGTTTGATATCTGGAAAATAATGAAGAAAGATGGCAAATATGAGGATTTGCTATTGGGATTGAATTAATAGTAAGGGATGAATGAACAACTATGGAGAAGTCATGCCTCCTCCCATACGCTTTCTCCGGAATCGCGGAATCGAAAATTGTAGAACCTTCTACGAAAATTCTGGAAGAAAAAAAAATTTAAGCCCGCGCTACCAATTTTCTTCTAAAGTTTGTAGCCTGAGTTTGAAGGGAGAAGGGGATGGGGTTTGATTCTTGCGGTCTCGACAAAGCACTCTGATTGGTGAAAAACAAAAAGCTATACAAATAATTCTATACTTTGCTTCAGGACCTATAATGATGAAAGTTGTTTACATTTCTATTGAAAGAATGGAGCCTAAACTAAACACATTGAAAGTGAGCATATATGTATCTCAAACCCCGCTGCAATAGTTGATCATAAAAAGTGTAAAGCGTAAACCCACTGTAATGAACTTGCAATTAATTTAAACTTGATTAATAGCTACTGTTTTGCTAGCCTTCCTTTCGGTCGTTCCAATAATCCCCAGCTTCAAATCCAGGATGTGGTTGAAAAGCAGGTGGCAAATCCATATGATCACCTGAGCCATGCCTATTATTGCTAGACCCCAAGTGCATGTCGTTTTCCTCCACAGTAGAACCTACTAAGTGGGTCGATGATACTCTTTGATGATGTGAAATTTCTTCTTCTTCTTCTTCTTCATCCTCATCGTCGTCCCAAATTTCATAATCATCCACATACTCATCGTCGTACTCGACATCGTCATCTTCTGTGTGTAAAGCTAAAGCTTGCAGTTGACTAGAAGAGGCAGCTGAATCTGTATCAAGATTTTGTAGATGTAAATTATTATGCTGTTGTAGTATCTGGTCATTGTTTCGTTGCATGGTATTAACTTGTTGTGTTTGATTCTGTAATTGGCTGTTTGAATTTCTCTGACTGGGATCATTATTTGACGAGCTATTGCTAAACGTTGAGAATTCTTTAAGTTCATTTATATCATTGTTGGATAATATTTCGGACTCGGTAGTCACTCTTTTAGGTCTGTTCATAATCCAATTCTGGAACTTGGCCATTGGCTTCCGCGTACCACTCCGGCCATGAAAACCGCCTGAGTCACTGGATGACCCATTTTTTGTAAAAGTTTTTTCACCTTTTCTAGTATTGTTCCCTCGAAGCAGTTGGATGCTTAAAACATCGTCAATGCTGATTCTTCTACCTAGAACACCCATTAACTCAATTCTTTTCTCAATTACCCAGATATTAAAGATCCATTCCCAAACTGTTGTTATCAATATGGCCTCAATTAAATATGGTATTAAAACCATCCATGTTCGTACTAGCCAATTATCTTCAAATAAGCTGATGTGTAGAATGCCCAAAATAATGTGCAAAATGAGAAGAAACCAATTAAAAATGGCTAATGGTAATAATTTCTTGCAATAGCATATCTTGCGAGGATTTTTTACAACTGTTGTGTAATACAACAAGTTACCGGCAAACCAGAGTACCAAAATCAATTTCATAACACTCCTAACAACCTTCCATCGAAGATACAAGCCTGAAATATTTTCCATGTGAATTCTCCCCTCTGTATTATATTCCACTTGATAGTAGATGAAACAACCAGAAAATGCTGCCATCAAAACACCGGTAACAATTGCAATAATGCGCTTATATTTTTGCTTTGCTAGTTTCTGTATTATTTGGAACCACGATAGCAATAGGAGCACTTGGAAAATGATTATCAACACACGATACTCCACATTATTGTATAGAATAGTATGTAGTTCCACAATATCCAAGACATCTTCGTAATACTGTTTCTCAGATGCTCGCGTAAGCTTGTTCAAAAAGAATGTCGTAATTATAGCATAAAAAACTGTTGCTAGTTGAGTTAAAAGCGGTTTCCGCTTGTATTTCGGAGATAAATATAGCAATAAGGATAGCATCCACATGGAAACACAAGACCCCGATAGCACAAATAGTAATGCTACGTATGTATCACCGTTGTCACGCTTGTTGTATGGAGAATAATCAAAGGCTAAGTATTTGGGATCGGAAGTGATATTATTGTACAGTAACATATCTTCCACTGAGCAATTAGTAATGTAATACGCCGGTAGAATAGCAGTCAGTTGATTCACCCATGTTTTATTGAAATAGTCCAAGAGAGATATGACCCCAGTATTTAGGTGGTATATAGAACAGCCCATCTGTTCTTCGTTTTATAGTTGTTATCGCCAGAAAAATGCCAAACTGTTTATGCAGTTAGTTTTTTCAAGCCCGTGTTTCTGCCAATAAAGACTGATCTGGAAAAATGGGAGCAATAAGTTAAATATGTGGTTCGCTTACCGGGGTTGTGAAATAGTTGGTATTATTACTTTTTCGATCTGCTGTCCTAACAAAACCCGATATAAATTAAAATCAAGTGTTTCGATCTTTCTGTATAGATACGATATTATCTTACTTTCAGTGGTCGTGCGAACAAGAAAATTTTTAAAAAAATAATATCAGACAATTCGTTTCTGGAAGTCAGTCACAGCCATTAAAAATAGCGTCTCGTCATAACCAGTACTTGCTTTTTTGAAGATAAGTATTGCTGACGCTGAAGTCTCTCTTTCTATGTGTACTCTTTTACTAATGTTTAACGTATATTTGGCTTAGAGATATCTTTGGCTAAACAGTTAAGTATATACTCGTAGTGATTGATGATCTCTTTGTCGTTCAATTGTACAGACGAACTATTTTTCGAAGTAGTAAAAAGATTTAAAAAGAATATACAATGCCTGGTAGACTGTCAAATATATAAACATGAACTGGCGTAACTCTACTCGTACTGCCAGAAAGTAAAGATCATTGGCGTGTCTCTTATATGCAAAACGGAAGTAAAGAAACTAGTGGGAAGAAGAAAAAATTTTGCATACATAATATCTAATCACATACTCACCACTATCAATACCATAAAGTATTATCACAGTGTTTGCTTTCCACAATGTCTCATAACCAGTACCAACAGTCATATACTGAGCGGCTGGACAATGGTGCCAATACAGCAATTAATGGCAACGAATTGAGTGAAAACTTACATGCATTAAATTTGGATCAACCACAATCATTAAGTGCACAACAACAACAACATTCTTCCAAAAAGAAGTCAAGGCGTCCTGTAAGAGCTTTTCATACCGAGTTCAATAGTCCAATCCCGACAACTAGCTCTACTCCTGCTTTTCCGTCATCACCTATTGTTGCAGGATATCCTCAAAACTATGCTTCAGTTTATGGCTCGCCCGTAGTGAATTCAACTGGCCAGTTTCAACAATCTCCTCTTGTGTCACAAGCACAAGATCACCACCATCTGCAATTTGCAACAGCTTCTAATTCAACTGAACTTGACCAAACAGTTTTACAGGATTCTAGGAATTTCCATCAAAATCACGACTTATCTTTGCAAGAACATAGACTCAATTCACAACGAGAATACAACACTCCTGATGCTCAGGAAACCTATAAGTCATTTCAAACATTTACAGATACAGTGCCTCCTGAGGCAGGAACACAATTCCATGCAATAGATCAAGGGAACGCCCTGTCTAAATTCATGAGATCAACAATGTATTATGTCCCCGAGTCAGAACAATTAAGACTGGCAACAAAATTACCAATGTCGATTACTGTAAGACCATTTGCCCCCTTATTACTGACAGAAGAAAAAGTTCAAACCGTCGACTTTAGTATGAATGATCCAAACAATACCCCAGAAGATCCATTAAGCATTGGCCCTATCAGATGTCATCGTTGTCGGGCTTACGTCAACCCTTCCATGCAATTCACACATAATCAAAGGTTTGTTTGTAATATATGTCAGTTTGCTAATAATGTTGTTCCTTCAGAATACGCTTCGATTTTGGATGGGCGTGGGTATAGAGTCGATAAATTTGTTCGACCAGAATTGCATAAAGGGGTGTATGATATTGTGGTGCCTAAAGAGTATAACTTTGGCGGACCAGAAAAGGATTCAAACCCATTACATATTGTTTATTTGATTGATATTACTGAAAACAGCATGAAGCAGAACTTGCCTATTTTGATTACAGATGCTATCCGTGCTACTTTATTTAGCTACAATAACTCTAGTGAAGATGCTACCAATGGATGCAATCATGATCGGTCATACAAGACAAAAGTGGCTATTATAGCATTTGATAAACGAATTCATTTCTTTAACTTGTCTTCATCATTGGAAACAACTCAGATTTCTGTATCTCCCGATTTGGAAGACCCCTTTGTTCCATTCAGTGAAGGGTTGTTTGTGGACCCTGAAGAGAGTAGATTTGTCATCGAAGATGCATTGAACTATATTGAGAACTTGGCTTCACAGGATAGAGTTTCTGATTCGGAACCATGTTTTTCTGCTGCTTGTCGTACAGCAAGTATGTGTTTAGATTTGTTTGGCGGTGGGAAAATTATTTCGTTATTAAGTAATTTGCCATCTTGGGGGCCTGGCGGGTTGAAATATAAAGATAACAAAACTATTGGGAGAACAGCTGCTCCTGAAGTTGAGAAAAAATTGTTCTCGGCTGATAACGAATATTACAAACTCTTGGCAAGAGAATTTATTGAAAAAAGTGTTGGTCTTGATGTTCATGTGGTGTCACATACACCTGTCGATCTTTCTAATGTTGGCTGGTTAGCGTCTGTCACAGGTGGAGAAATCACTCGTTGGGCCAATTTTGATTTTGAAAGAGATGGTAGAGCCTTGACTGCCAAGGTCTATAATTCTGTGAAAAATATCAGTGGTTATCAAGGTCAATTGAAATTGCGGTGTTCTAACGGATTGCAAGTTACACAATACTATGGGACTTCGTCATCTATTAGTGACACTAGTATAGTTGGAAATATTCAAGACCCTGTAATCCCGGTATTAAGCGAGGACCTGACATTTACGATTTTGCTTGAATATGACGGAAAATTAAGTCCTAAATTGGATTGTCATTTTCAGGCTGCCCTTTTGTACACTGATCCAAACGGTGTAAGAAAAGTAAGAGTGATAAACTTGGTACTAGCTGTGAGCAAGAGTTTAGAAGATGTATTCCATTTTACTGATGAAAATGCAGTTGTGACAACAATTGTGAGAGATACACTATCTTTTGTTGGTCAACAATCATTGCTTGAATTACGTGAATCGATCAACAACAAATTGGTAGATATTTTTACTCATTATCGTGCGATGAATGAGTTTGGGCATAATCGTGCCAAAACTTTATCAAATAAAATGTTGTTCCCTGATTCTTTGAAGCATTTGCCATTGTACATGTTGTCGTTCCTTAAAAGCACAGTAATGCGTGCGTCTGCCGGTTTAACTGCAGATGCTCGAATGGCAGACATGTATCAAATGTTAACAATGCCTATCGAAAGATTGATGTATCATCTATATCCAGCATTGGTAGAGTTGCATTCTTTGCAGCCAGAAGATGGTATTCTTGATGAGACTACTGGATTTGCAAAATTACCATTGTACAAGGATTTGACTATTAGAAATTTGGATCGTGGTATTTACATTCTTTGTAATGGTGAGCGTGTTTATCTTTGGATTGATCCTGACACGAATCCAATGCTTTTGAAAGATTTATTTGGAAGTGATGTTGATGATATTAAGAACATAAACCCAATGATGGATGAGTTGCCAGAATTGTCTACTGAAATCTCTCAGCAAACTCGTTGCGTTGTTAAATACTTTCAGCAACAGATTAATGGGGTTTCTTATCCAAACTATACTGGTGTTTACATAATTCGCAAAACCATTGATCCCGCTGAATTTTTATTCAAAGAGTTGTTGATGGAGGACGAGCTAGGAAATGCTGTAAAGACTGTCAACGGGCCAAGTTTCGCTGAATATTTAACAAGTCTACATAAGGCTATTCGTGTCAAAATAGATAGTGATAAGTCGTCGCAAAGCATTAGACAATTGGTTTCAAATGTCGAACATGGCAATGAAACCTTAGCGCAAAGATATATACACTTTTAAAAAAAAATAAACACTAAAAGTATTAGAAATAATAAATAAAGAAATAAAACAGAAACCATGGCACACTAAATCTATTTAAACTGACAAGTTTTGATTACCTCCATTATTACTTCTCGTTCTTCTTCCCCTCCGGATCGAAGTATATCTCGGCAACAATCTTTCAATTTTGTATTTGAAGCTAAAGTGGAGAAATTCGTTTTAGAATGATTTCCAGCAGCAATTGCTAAATTTAATAGCACGTATTCCATTGGTAAAATCAAACTTTTTTCACTCAATTGAGTCGAAAAAATGTCCGTTATTATGTCAATGAAAGTATTGAATTTATTGTCGTCAGACACAATCTGTGCTGCTAGTGGATCAATATCTGTAGAATGCAACAAGAAAATAGCAATGGTTGCCTGTAAACTCACTTCCCCTGATTGAAGCAATTGCATCGATAAGCCGAATCGCTTTCTGGCAGCTTCGGCATCCCAGTTAAAGAATTTCACTAAAAAAGGGACTTCTGTGCTCAAGTTTGCTATCAATTCCCAAGTTGCTTTTCGAATTTTCGAATCTTCTGAAATAATAAAGTTATCTAAATACGAATCAAATAGTTGTGTAACCATGTAATGCTTAAGCTCTGGTTTGGCTGTGGCTGCTATATTGGTTAATGCTAGTAAGCATTCAAAATGATCCAATAATGACATGTCGTGAAGATAAGAATCGGTATCACCTCCCTGATATTGGGATATATCTGGACCCAACAATTCCTTTAGAAATGGTATAGCAACTCGTGAATCGTACTTGGAAAACGCAGTTTGAGGATCAACAACAATCAACATTCTTGCCAACGACCTATTAGCGTAAGTACGACACTGTTGAACTATTTCGTCTTGTAGTTTAGGAAAGGCTCTTATTAAGTTTCCGTGGCGTTTCATTTCACTGAAATTAATTAAATAATTTAACACTATAGTCAATGCACCTTGTTTGACCAATTCGATTCGGACCTGTTTCCTTTGATCTGATGACAAGTGGTATATAATTTTGATTACTTCAGAAAGTGAATTATTTGAACCTGATTTATAAGACTTTAACGAGGCTATAGTGGATACAATTTTGTTATCGTTAAGTAGTTCTCGGTTAAATAAAGTAATGCCTTCTTGGTTTTCTTGTTCGTTATTGGATCCATATTTAGGACTTGCTGCTGTTTTTAAACGATTTCTAGTGTTTGAATTTGATTCTTTGTCATTGGTATCTCTTGTTTTTGTCAAATTTGAGAAAATTGACAACACTCCATATTGAAATGACGTATTAATATTGGTGGAATCTGTTGATGTCTCTTTGAGCTTTGCAAGAAATAGTTTGATTAAGTTTACATCCATTCGAATTAATTCTCTGACCTTCCAGTACAATGACAAATACATCAACCCCTCTACGGAGTATTCCACGTATTCATCTAAAACTTTGGCATGCTTGAAATAATTTATCAAAATTTCAGCTAAGTGTATAACACTTATCTCAGAATCCTTCTTTTCAACTTCGAGTAATTTCAATAGTTTACTGATAGTTACACTTGAAACAACTTGGATTTTGCTATTACTGATTTTACACCCCTGTGTTAGGAACTTGAGAAAGTTGGAAACACTGTAATTTCGACAATTCTCAATAATGCATGAGGCTGTAATCAATTTCAAAGTAGGCAAAGCTAAAGGAATGTCCTCACCCTTGATAATGCTGTTTATGCGTTGCAACAAGTGGTTTCTTGTTTTGTCATCCTGGTAAATGGTGGCACATATTTCGGGGATAATAGGGAAACACATGGTTTGAACAGATACAAAATTAACAAAGCTGCCGTAACTGAGTTCGTTTTCATCCATAATCATTTCTAGATACTCTGATATTACGTTTAATGTTTTCGTTTTTTGTAGTTGCAAGTTCTGTATAACCAACACCAAAACTCCACGGTGAACATCTTCATTTTGTCCGTCCACAAATGTTAAAAATAAGTTTAGATGCTCTGGATTTGTGACTTCAGAATGAGTTACCAAAGAGCTATATACCTGTAAGTAGAATGGCAAATTAACACGTGACTTCATGATCCATCTTAAGCTGGAATACAACTTTTGCATTATCTCTTCAGATTCGCTATTAATACCTAAAATATTGGTAATTATAATAGCCGCTTGGTCATTCATAATTTCAAGGCGTTTAATAAATTGGTCAGGATACTCCATTAATAATTGATATAAAATCTTTGAATATGGGGGATTACGAGAAATCTTTACTATTTGATCAATGAGCTCGTGACCGTGAGACTCTTCGAACTCTTGGTCACAAAAGAACCTGAATAATGAATCCTTGGTAGTTGTGTCTTCAATATTCTCATCCTCGATTCTTTGTTTAAATATATCCTGTGACATTGAAAAGATATACTATAATGATGGAAAAAGGTGGTGGGTGATTGACGTAGCACAGACAATAACGAAAAAAAAAAAAAGAGTTACTTTAAAGTAAAAAAAAAATGTTTGGCCAAAAGAAGTGTTCCAACAAACCACAACAAGGTACAATTTTAGCAAATTCAAACCAAGTCAACATGGATACATCAACTGTACTTGAGAAATACACACAGGATTTATCTAATCTACCACTTGAAGTGAGGCATTTATTAGAGGAAATCAAAAGCAAAGATGTACAAGTCTCAGAAGCAAGGAAACGATACCAAACTCGTGACCATCAACTTCATAAATTTATACGAACAAATGGGACACTAACTAAACATCCAAAGGAAGACCAGTTGTATTCCAAGATCGAAGAAGATATGAAGCTTGTGCAGAAACTACAGAAAGAGAAAATTCTATTGGCTAACACTGCATTGTTTTTGATATCGAAACATCTATATCATTTTGAGACAGACATTGCCAAGCTAGAAAGAGATGAATTGTTGCCTCCTTTAGAACACCCCATCGAGCTAACTGAAGTACCTAAAGACGAATACGCAAAATCACTTAATGGCTTTTCTGATAGTGCCTCTGCCACACCAACGCCTAGGAATGGATCATCGGCAACACCAGTGGCAGAAACAGTGAAAAAGATCCAAAAGAAGAAACTTAGTGTTAAAGGGGCGTCCTCTTCTCTGGCTCAGTCATCCTCTGCTTCAAGACAGGTGAAGCGACTCCGGTCAGAAGAGATAGAGGATCCTCTACCGTATGAGGGAGGGTCATTGGCGTTCAATGGAAATGTAGCAATGAGCATAAATAGTGCAGCAGATGCAAATGGTCCAAACGGCGAAGATGCTGATAATAATCTATATTGTTTTTGTCAACGTGTTTCATTTGGTGAAATGATTGGTTGTGATAATGAAGACTGTAAGTATGAATGGTTTCATTGGAGTTGTGTTGGGATCACATCACCTCCTAAAGATGACGAAATTTGGTATTGTCCTGATTGTGCTTCAAAGATGGAGAAAAGAAAAAAGAAACGGAAGAACTGAGTGTATAGTATGTAACTTATTGTTTAATGTCATGATTAACTTTTTCCAGAGCTTTAAATTGTATTGTCGTATTTCGAGAATGATTCTTGTACCACGACAAGTTCGAAAAATGGCGATTTGTTGGTCGAGAAATCGCGAAGTTTAAAAATAAATGGTGATGTATTTTGTGATGCGCGCAAAAAAAAAAACTTTTTGTTTTCTTTGATCCCCTAATAATTTCTATTGTGTGGTGATTATCTTTGTTCATGAAACACCTAAAAATAAAAACAAAAAAACAAAAGCCAAAAAAATACAGACTCAACAGCCCCCTTTTTTTCACCAGTAAAACTTTGTCCCACCAACATTTCATTCGTTTATTTAAACTTACTACTACCAGTCATGAGAGGTATCATTTTATTGAGTTTTGTTCTCACATCATGTTTAGCGGCAGACGCTGTCCCCGCTGCCGCTGATGCTGCTGCCGTGACAAACTTAGCTGTAC
>OBUW01000046.1_pt1 | contig 101454 bp, 50 predicted proteins | sample 1475761 | NCBI WGS metagenome assembly OBUW01 (sample SAMEA2579908, study PRJEB22360) | human gut metagenome | biome: human gut; feature: human-associated habitat; material: faeces | place: Denmark | collected 2008/2010
AAATCTTTTCCCAATTTCTTTGTTATAGCCACAAAAGCATTACAGGGGTGAGGGATGAGATGGTACTGTATATTAACCCAACCATTGATGAGATGGATTGATTATTGTTGGATCTGGACTTCCTTTGGAAAATAATACGAAAATCTGAAAATAAGAAAAAAAGAGTTACAAAATTGAATTGATTTGTTGTGTAATAAAGAAAAATGAAATGACGCTATAAAACATCCATGTTAGTAATAAGTAAAAGCTTCAAAGCCTTTGCATACACTTGAAGAGTTGAGATAATAATATGTAGAATGTAGAATGGTATTTTGGGCGTGTAGACGTGTAGTTGCCAATTTGCCCTTTCAATTCTCATTCCAGTATCATTTCTTTTTTTTTTGGTACTTTTTGAGTTGGTTAATGTAGTAGTTACCCGTTTTCAAAGCTTATTTTAATGTAATACCAAGTGATATACATTAACGATACGAATAACACTTAATCTGACATATAACTAAGAAACAACAACAGACAAGAAATAAGTAAAAAAAAAAGAAAATAAGTTATTATAGAAAGAATAGAAGCCAATAGAAATCAATAGAAAGAAAGAAAGGAAGAAATTATTTGTTAAGAAATTTGTTGGCAGTAAGTAACAAGAGAGAAAACAAATCAAGACACAAAACCCAAAATCATAAAAAAAATACAACAAAAAAAAAAAAAAAGAAAACTTAAATACAGAAACGACTGAAGACGCAGCAACAAACACAGCAACAACAACAACAACAATTATTACTAGTAGTATTATTATTTACTATTAAAAATATCAAACTAAAATATTCTCTCTCTCTCATTATCTTCTCTTCTCCGCTTTTAATTAGTAAAAATTTATTTTTAAAGTATATAAATTGATTGTAATATCCTCTTTCTTTATTTCAAAAATTTTACTTACTTGTATAAATAAAGTATATCTTTCTGTCATTAATTGAATTTGTTTTATTTTGTTTATACATTCTTTTTTTTTGCCAAATTATCTATACAACTTGAACAACTTTTTACCTTAGTTGTCTTCATAACATTTATTAATAGAGCTCGTTAAAATAAAGAATGGTTAATAATCTCACTTCTGGTATTGCAGCCACGTCGTTTAAACACAATCATCCTCAACATGCAACTTCCTCTCCACCAGCAATTTCTATAAATACCAGTTCACCAAGAATACCCAATCATTCCCCTATTTCACCTCCTTCAGCTAACAATAGCAACAGCAGCAACAATAGTAGTGTTTCGGGATTTCCATTTTCATCTACAGTGATTTCTCCTAGAAATAGTATTACATCGTTTAGTAACCCAACTAAGCAACTACGGGCTAACAGTATCAACAGTGATAATGGCAACAATAGCAATGGAAGAAGGACGAGTAATTCCAATTATTCAATCACTTCAACTCCAACTACGAACAATCGATACTCATTTAGTGAATATTCCAATGAACAAATTATTGATTTAATGGAAAGAGAACAAGATGCTATTGTCTTGAAATTAATGAAAGAAATTGAATTTTTAAAACAAGAAAATAAAATGTTACGACTGACTCCTGGCGGTAATAGTGCTACTAGTGGCACTTGCAGTCCCAGTAATAGTATGAGTAGTCCTTCAACACCACCAGTTCGTCGATCTTCATCATTATCGTCTCGTCGATCGTCAATCACAACCAATAATCTCAATAGCACATCATTTGGTGCTGGTATTAACGAAAGTTCAAGAATGGGGAATTGTGGTAGCGGTGCTAATAATACTGCAATGTCTGCCCCTGTATTTAATTATCCATTTAGAGATTGTTCATCTACGATAAATTCAGGTTGTAATTTTGATGAGATTCGGAAAAAGCAAAAGAGTGAAATGACGTCTAGTATATCTATAGCTCGGAAACCAAGTTTGAATGGTAGATATGAAGAAATTATTGATGAAAATCGAAATTTAAAAAGACAATTGAAAAAACTACAAGGAGAATTGGAATTATTGAAGAAAAAATAAGATCAGTTTATATTATTAGTTTTATATACATATATTTGGGTTGAATATTTTTTGGGGAGTCGGTCACATATTTTATCTTTTATATCTTTTTCAATATATATATATACATGAAGAATATGTTTTACTCGTAGTTTGGATTTTTTTTTTTTGATATTTTTAAAATCGGTCAATATTGTTGGTGTTGAACTTTTGGTGAATTATGTTATGATATGTTGAAAGGTCAATATCAAAAAACAGAGCGAATTAATTTTAAGGTAGCCTACAGACTAAAAGGTATCAGCTCATTAGTCACTTCTATATCCCTATCACTACCATTAATACAAGACTACAACTTCCTCAAACCTTTATCAATAAACAAACAACTCATCCATCAATGATTACTTGGTTGGTGTTTTATCTAATGCTAACAATCCCCATGATAAATGGATCGGATTTATCTTTAAGACTTCAATCTAAATTCATGCCTACTTCATTTTCACCTCGTAATATATTTGATACACATGGTCCAGCCACAATAAATAGTAACAAAGAAGATAGTAGTAGTTCTAGTGGTGGTGGTGGCGGCAGTGGATTACCACCTTCTCCAATGCAGTTTCCTCCCAAATTACCATTTCCTAAATGGTTAAGTGACTTTACTGGATTACATGAATGGCCAGATTTAGATCCACCTTATATCCCATTAGATTTTATTGATTTTAATAAAATTGTCAATATCCCCATTCATAAACAAGGTCAATGTCATGACACTGGTAGCAACAACAACAACAACCTAACACCATTATCGATTTTACGTACCCCTAAAGCATGTTCATTTGATTGTTTTAATTGTGTTGAAATTGATGATGTTTATACATGTCCTAAATTACTGCAAACATTTGATGATGGACCATCAACATCAACATTAAAATTATTACAATCATTTAATCAAACTGGATTAAAAACTACATTATTCACCTTAGGAGTAAATATTGTGCGATTCCCAGAAATTTATCAACAATCTCATTCTATGGGTCATATTATGGGATCACATACTTGGCTGCATAAATTTTTACCAAGTCTAACTAATCAAGAAATCATTAGTCAAATAGAATGGTCAATTTGGGCCATGAATGCTACTCTGAATCATTTACCAAAATGGTTTCGACCACCTTATGGAGGTATTGATAATCGAATAAGAAGTATATTACGACAATTTGGTATGCAAGCTGTATTATGGGATTTTGATACTTTTGATTGGAAAATGCTTGGTGGTGGTGGTGGTGGTGGGACAAGCAATATTCGTAAAGAGGAAGATGTTTTCTCTGAAGTTGAAAAATTTAAATTGACGAAAAATAATAAAGGATTAATATTACATCATGATGCCATACAAAAAACTGTTGATGTGGGGATTATGATTCATGAAAAATTATTAAATCATGATCAATTGACAGTACCTTTATGTGTTGGTGGTATTGATTATATTAAAACTTTCCCCAAATAAAGAGCAGTTATGTATGTAGTTGCAAAGAATAAAGTGTTTCCTGAATAATGAGTTTATAAATTAAATTTTGGTCGTAAGCAAAGGGTTTGCAAAGATATTGTAGTTGTTAAATACTCAATTGAATAGATACAACCCCCAGAAATGCTCAACTAGCGACAATCAGACAACCATTGAATCATTGCAACTGTTTTACAACCAATAATTTTGACGACAAGTAAACGCTACCATGTGGCGGCATTTTATTTTTCAGACAAACACATTAAACTTGAAAGAACATTTATCTCTACAAATACGTGATCATGTTATATGTGTGTATAGTAGACGCTGGTTTATATTTTAAAACCCTAAGCAAACTATACAAGTAAAAGTGGTGGTGGTGGTAGGATTATTATAATTTGCTGCACCATTTTTTAACCCCACCACCACAACCGTCACCCCACGGGAGTAGTCCTTACACCAATTTCCAAAAAACTACTAATCTCATTTTGTGGTAAATTGAATTCTAGGGGGGGGATATATATTTTTTTTTGCAATCATGTGGTGTATGCACACACGTGAACTCTTTGTTCTTCAAAAATAACACCACAGATATAACAAAGAGCCAAATGAAACAATTATTTGAAAATTTGAAAATTGAAGCAATAATCAGTTCATTACAAACGAGGCTAAAAAAAATGGGTCTAGCAATCTATCCATCATCGCAGTTATAAGGGTTATTGATAAGAGTAACAGATTTTTAGATGACGATGAGGATGAGCAATCCAAGCAAGTAAAGCCGAGCTAAGCAAAGCAATAATAATATAGAATTAGATAACCATGCACATATAACCCACACGTTTAACACTTCCCATGCTAATCTTTTATTCAAAAATCGTACTCATTTAATACTAGTTGTTATCAATAATGATAGTATATTATATGTATATAAAGTAGACAAATAAATAAATAGATACTTAAACAACAGTTAACTTCGTTACTTATCAAACCAAATACAATAAAAGATGTAAAAAAAAACATTCAATAATGATGGATAACTCAATTTTAGCCACAACATGATGAGCAAACAAAGTTTAAATAAAGATAAGGGAGATAATGAAAGACAAAAAAAAAAATAGGAGTTGAAAATAATAATAGTAATAATAAAAAATTAAATTTCAAACTAAACACACAACATACATTTATTGTTTTCAAACAAAAATAAATTTTTTCAAAACCCCCCTTCTTCAATGTTTTTCGCAATCAAGTGGCATTTAAGAAAGGGAGGGATGGAAGGAAGGGAAGGAAATGGCAATGGATAAACACACATTGATAATTATTCAATTAATTCTTTTTTGAGGATTTTTTTTTTCTCTTTTTATTTTTATGTTTCAAAGTATTACTCTTCTTGTTCTTGGTTTCTGATTTTCAAGCTGATGCAGAAACAATTGGAGCTGATTCCTTCAATTCATTCAATTTAGGGGAAACCTTTTGTTTAGCATCATTAATAAATTCATCAGCTCGTTGTTTAGTTTGAGTAGCAAATTGATCGACATAATCTTGAGTTTGGTTCTTCAATGGAGTTAAATAATCGTCATTCAACTTGTTAATAGTTTTAGAAGCAGTGTTATAACTAGCTTGTAAATTCTTACCAATCAAATTTCCCTTTGGGTCAGTAGATTGTAATTCTTTATTATAAGTAGCAACTAAATCTTGTTGAATTTCAATTGATTTATTAAATGTAAAGTTTTTCAAATTGATCAAAACTTGTTGAACAGTTTCAACAACTTTGTAAAATTCACCTTCACTTCTAGTTTTAACTTCAATGGCAGTATTTAAATATTTGTTATTAAGATTAATCAATTTATTTTCAACTGGAGTAACATAAGTTTTACCGAATGAATTTATAGTTTGTACGGGGATTTCCAAAATATATTTATCAAAAGTAACCAACCCAGAGTTTATCAATTGATCAACAAATGATAATAAATCAAATATTGGTGAAACTGAAAAAATATTGACATTGACAAAATCAATCAAAGGTAAAACAAATGATTTGTAAATTGAATTGACAATTTGGAATGACAATAAATATTGAGTAATGTATTCAATAAATGAATAATGATAAACATGTTCAATGGTAATGGATTTGAAATGTTGTTGTGGCTTAACAGCCTGTTTAACTTTTTCAACAGCGTCAGACATTATAAATGATAATATGGGGGGGGAGGGAGTTGTTGTATAAATGATAGTTATTATCTTCTTAAAGAAAGATTTGTATAAATTTAAAAATGTATATGCAAAGAATGCAGTAAAGCTAAGATTATAATATGAGCGGGAGGGTATTAAAATGCTAATAATGATACTGATAATGAATTACACTGAATAATATTGTAAAGTAATATCAATGTAAAAACAATATATGATAATGTATTTGATAGATTGATAAATCTGTATTCTTGTTAGATTTGGGGAAAAAAAAATCAGAAAAGAAGAAGGAAGAAGTAAAATAAAAAAAATCTTAGAAATGAAAATTTCAATTTAAGGAAATTATTACAAATATTTATACCTCCTTTGTTGGTAAAAACAAGAAATAAAATTTTGAGAGTATAAATAGGAAAAGGGAAAAGGGAATAATTTTGAAGATTGAAGATGAAGAAGTAAGAAGTAAGAAGCAAGAAGAGGGGGGGGGTGTATGTGTGCAAGTGTGGATAAGGAGATTATAAAATTATTATGCAATAACACAAAAGCAAAAAAATATTTAGTGACACAGCATTTGAGTACACACTACAAAAATTAAAGTGGAAAAGAAATTTTTGCTTCAATAAAAAAAAAATAAAAAAAAAAGCAAAAAGCAAAAGATCTTAAAACTTTAAGAAATTAAACAACAACACAAAAGACAATGAAGATACATCTCTACAATTATCTTTATCACTGCTACAATGCTCTAACGCAGGTCACTCTTGTCTTTTGACATAAACTGAGCTGATTCCCAAAGAAGTTAGATGATGATATTCCTTACCAGTTGAAAATTATCATCAGTTTTCTTACAAACAGTGTTACAATTGATAATTGTTAGGTGTAGTTTGTGTGTGTGTGTGTGTGTGTGGTGTATATACATTGTTTTGCCTGTGATTTATTTTATACTGCAATATGAAGAACTCTTGGTATGTAAATGGAAGTACAGGTATTGGTAGACTTACAAGTAACACATTTTTTTTTTGCAAGCCTGTGAAATCTATTACACCAAGTAATTAATAGTAGTTACCTTATCTAACGTTATTTAATTTCTTTTAAAAAGTAACTTCCTATTATTCTTGGTGTTGGTTCTATTAATGGAAAGGAAGGGAGAAAAGTGTGAAGTGGATGTAGAGAACTATCAGTGCATCTTAAAGTAGGGACGAAAAGAGAAAGGGGGAAATAAAAGAGGAAATTGAAGCGGGATTACAAGTCCAATGTAAGTCGATGAATCTTTATGCACGCACATACGTTTACCTCACCTATTAATAGTGTACACACGAATATAAATCCAATAGCAGTGAGTAAATATAGATTAATGTGTGTTAGTTGTGTATGGTGTGTGTGTGAAGAAGAAGATATTGAATGTTTTGAAAAGTTGTGCGTTCTTTGTTTGTGTTATTTATGATAATCCCGCACTTTGTGTGATTAATGCATCATTGGTTAATCTTAGGCAACCGAAAATTCTGCAGAAAATTGCTCGAGTTTTCTTTTTTTCTTTTTCTAGTTAGTTAGTGCAAGTTATTAAAATTTGCATGTGATAATTTTCTCATTTGTTTCAATTCGCGTCTTTAATTTTCTATTTTGCCATAACCATGCTCAATTTTGCACCCTATAATATAATATGATCTCTTCTTACATTATTATTATCAACATATCCCACAATTATCCCTAACTTATACTTGTATAATATATTTTACTTTATATCAGTTCCCGCTATACATTTGACTATTTGTTTTCCGATTACATAATATATCTGCCCTTGTTATGTTATATCTTACTTGTATTTTTTTGGTATTGTTTAAAGTAGTCATTGTAAAAGTTGACAGCCATAATCAAACCACCACACCATTTGATAACTACAATAGAGACAACTACAATCAGAACAAATGAAAAGTATAACAGCCTCCCCAATAGGATTTAACAATAATAATTATAATAATAATGTTCAATATCAAATCCCAAATGAACGTGAAAAATTATACTCACCTAAACAGAAAATAATTTAAGATATATTATTATTACCTATTCCGTAATTCTATAAGAAAAAAAAAATTTAAGATTATAGATCTGACCATTGTCTTATTTCTTGGTCCTCCCTTCCTTTTTTATTTCACTTTCTGTGGAAATCTCGAGATTTTTTTATTATTATTGTAGTCTACCTATCAATTGCTTTACTAAAGACTGATAACTTGAATCGTTCATGTTATATAGTTTCTTTTTTTTTTATTTGTATAGTAAAAGCCTTACTTACTTAAACATTTGTATATGACATTTGCTTATTCAAATATTTCTTTCTTTCCTCGGGATAAAATATATTTTTTTCTTTTTCAATTCTTAATTAATTAAACTATAAGATTGCTAACTAAGGAAATAAGATAATACTAAGAAATTTAGGTTGATGATGAAACTATTATAATCTAAATAAACTTTACATTAAGAATTTCTCTTAAAATATTTAGAGAAAAAAAAAAAAAAAAAATTTCGGCAAGCCCGAAACTATCACCACTAGTTGGATTTCAACAATGAATGCACATATAGTTTACGACACAAACATAGATCTCAGATACACCTTAATATGAAATAACTCTATTTGGATGAAATTCTCACCACACACAGGTTGCTCTTCTTCTTTGGGCTATTTATGCAAAGGTGATGGCTCACCAATTATACATTACAGATATGCACCATTCCCGCCTCTTATGCACCTTTAGCACGAGTCATATGTACCTGAGCAAAACAAAATGCAAAACTCTCGTCTTTAATTGTCAGTGATGGCATGTTTATAATTTTTACACCCCCCTCCCTTTTGGTCGCCTCTTCTTGCCCCTCCGCCCTCGTGTTTCTTGGTCCGCGTGGCATTCTGGTCTTGTTGTATCAGCCACTTTCTTCTTCTGGTCAAACTCATTCCTCGGCCGTTGTTTACCTATGATGACCTACAGCGCACATTAAAAGCTCTCTAGTAACATTTACCTTGGCCGCTGATGCTCAATTTCTTTTATAAAACATTACTATTGTTATTATTGTTCACAATTAAGCATTTCTAACTATATTTGTTGGTGAATTGCAAGTATCCTTATCTTACTCCTTGCCTGCTCCCTAAAACTTTTTTTTTTTCAATTCTCAAAATAATTTTCCTGAGTCTAATTGTTTATGCACCCTTGTTCTTATTATTGGCTACTTTGTTTTATGGACATATGGAAATAAGATTTATTATTTTTTTGTTTCGTTTCGTTTTGATTTGCAATAATTAATTTAATTAATTGATGTTGATTTATCACTTTATCAAACGTATGAGCAATAAAAATTGAAAGTTTCTCGTGAATCATCCCTGAATGTACCTTTATTTGTTTTAAGTTCAAGGTTTGAAAGTCACCAGTTTCTCCCCATTTTTGTTATTCATATTGTAATTATTAATCTGTATTACTACTACTGAGACGTCTAATTCGATTTATTCGATTCTAATAACTTATCATTTACTCTTTGTTCAATATATCGAGGGATATGACAGTAGGATCAACGGGGGTGGGGCATTTTTACAGGAATTGTTCGGAGTTGTATTACCCCACTCGCAAATCTGATGCAGAACTCTTCTTTTCCAAATTGTTCTTCGACGATCTTTCGGGTCCTTTTGTTTTGTGTATGGTTTGACTAAACTAATTGTAAATCAGGTTTAAAAATTTAAAATTCTTTGATTTGTTCTTTTTTTGGGAGTTTGAATCACGAAAAGAAGAGAATTGTTGCAAAAACAATTGACGTTAAAATAAGATCAGAAAATTTCGAAAAGTATACTACGTTTGCATATTTGATTTCATTTTTTTTGCCGAGGAATGTACAATAAACGAACTGGAATTAATTCATCATTTACTGTTGATACCAAGTACAGTGATTAAATCAATATAGTATCCAAAATACCTATTTTGGGTGATAATTAAGTCTATTACAGCAAGATACTAAGATATGTTTCGGTACAAGAGGTGCGATTATAAAACAGATTGTTAATGGAATGGAAAAATCGGATAAGTCTTTAAAATGTAGTATTCGATACTTCATCTAAGCCTTGTCACTGTATTTGAAAAGTCCTTTTATAGTTTAATTTATAAATAAACTAAAGAAATGTAAGGTTCATTTTTTTTAATGGTTGCAGTAGTGTTTTCTTTTTAGTCAATATTTCGTTTTTTTGAGTTTGTTTCACTCATTTTGATAGTTAAAATTATCACATGCAAAAAAAAAAATCCATCAGTAACTATCGGAGCTTTTCTGATAATGGAAAACTCCTATTTCTGTTCATTTGGTTATGTGATTAGTTTATGGTTTAATTAGCAGATGTTTAGTTGAATCATTCTTCATTTCGGGCCAATCTCAATGTATTTGTGAAAATAGAAGTGTAGTTATTCGTATGTTCTACCTTTAATACAGATTGTTATGCTTCTCGAATGAGAGCTTTCCCATGTTTATCTGTATTTTTAACCCTCCTTCCGTCACTTCCTGTTCATTTAAGCAATAAAAAAAAGATAAAAGAGGTGTGAGCCAGAGGGGCGGGTTATTAATATCAATTGTTTACTTTTCCAAGATAAGCAGCAATAAATTTTGGCCGCGTTATCTTCTTCTTCATTTCTTTTATCTCTTTTTAGTCAATTTGCTGTGGTTTGGCATCTTGCGCCAATCAATTAGTTTGTTTGAATAATCACCGAGGGCAATCAGTAAAATCAACAGAAAGCAGCAACTTGCAACTATTCTTGGTTGCTCTCAACGAAAACAATACCTTATTGTGTAGTATTTTCTTACATATTTCTGTTGGAAAATATAGATATTTGGTCCTTACATGACGTTATTACAATCGTTACACATTTCAATCATCAGTTGCACCCCCTCCTTGATGGATTGTGATATATCGGTTTGTATTTATCTCTTTGTAACCAAAAATAAATAACTGCTCAAATTGTGGCTGCCAACTCAATGTGACGTAATTTGGGAATCAATAAGCATGTACCGATAAGTGATAAGAGAATGACATAATTTGTTCTTTGAACGTTTGATTCCTTACATATCTGCATCGGTTGTTACTTGTATGAGTGATTTATAGACACCCGGTAATGACCAAATCAAAGGTTTCGTTTTACAGATGTTCTGAATTTGTTAATCATGATTGAGAAATTTTTTTGGTTGTCAATTTTTATCCAAATATAATTGAAAATATTGTTTACCACGCATATTATTTAATAGATTTCTTAAAATGATCTCGATATCTCATGTTAGAACAGCAAACAAACAATTCGTTACAACTCACTTGGATATTTACAACTAACATTTGTTGATTACAATGATAACTATATAAAATAGTGTATATACAAATAACACTCACACAAACAGATAGATTCTTTCGTATTTACCTGCTTACTGTTGTTTACATTCTGGTGGTGGTTGCTTTTGACTACCAGCAGCTTCATCATCGTCATCATCATCATCATCACTATCACCTTCACCATCTTCATCACTATATTCATCTTCATCACCTTCACCTTCAAGTTCCGGATAATCAAAATCAACTGCATCACCAGTAAACCAATCAATAGCACGAGGAATCAACCTATCTTTAATTTCTTCACCCAATTGGTAATCCAATTCCAATCTGGCTTCTAATTCTTCATCTTCTTCATCACCTTCTTCCCCTTCATCATCGTCGTTAGCCTCTTCTTTATCTTGTAATTTATCATCATTGTCATCATCTTCAGATTTAATCTTTGGAGGTTTTGGAGGATCAAAGAAATTGAAAAATGATTCAGTTGGTGTCAATTTTTCAATGGTTCTAGTTTGCTTTGTAGTTTTATTTCTTTGTTTTCTTCTTTCAATGGTTATAGTGACATTGTTTTCTTTCAGTTTCCAACGAATTTCACAACCATCAGCATGATCATATACAAAATCTCCACTGTAACCTAATTCAGCTTGATAATGATAAGTTTTAGTCAAAGTTTGATTTTCAAAAAAATCATTTGGTTTGAATTCAAAAATTAATTGGAATCCAGGTGTTGATAAATATTCCATTCTAATATCAATTAAATTAGACAAGACTTCAGAATCTCTATCAGTAATGGTTTCAGATACTGTAGATAAATTTTCTAAAGCAGTCAACCAAAATCCTGGAATACCTTGTTCATCTTCTTCTTCATCATCTTCTTCCTCCTCTTCTTCTTCTTCCCCATCTTCTTTATCTATTCCCTTTTCTTCTTCTTCTAATTGTTGACCTTCTTCAATCTCTTCAACAGTTGGTTCCAATTCACCATTAATGATTTGTTTTCTTTTAACATATAATGGTTGATATTTGGCGAAAAATTTCTTTTCCAATTCCAATAATTCTTTTTGAAATTGTGCTTCCAATTTCATTTGATTTAATTGTAATGATTTCAATCCATAAACACGATTCTTGACTGGTTTAGATAAATTATCAATATATCCAGATTGTTTACCAACTAAATCTCCTAATTTACCTTGAATCATACTTAATAATACTGGATTATTTGCTAAACCTCCAGCAGCAGCAGCAGCACCAGTACCATCTTCATTGTTTGATTCTTGAATGGTGGACACCGTCGGTGGTTTGGATCTCATATAGGAGTTGGTGACACTAGCAGGAGTGTTCTGTGGCGTAGGGGCTTTAGAAATATCCCCATTCTTCTTCTTGGTGTTGATTGGTTGTTCAGTCATAGTTAATGTGGGTTGTGTTCTTGACTAGGTGTATAGGAATAGAAAGTAAATGATAAGATTGGAAATATTGATGGGAAATAATTTTTTTTTTCTATGAATATATAATAATTGAAAGCTTCCATCCATCATCGTTCTTCTTCATCATCCGCGTGTTCATTTTTTTTTTTCGCCTCTGTTTCAATTTAGGCAGTAATTACCGTTTCTTTTTTTTTGATTTAGTCGTGCCGATTGGCTATAACTGTTTGATTGTCTTAATGCTTAAGTAGAGTTGTTGTTATAATGGGTTTGGTTGCAACCGTATTGGGCGTATGTTCAATGTTTTACTTACTAACCACCACATGACTTGCACAATAAATAAAATATGTATAGAATATATAACTCTGAATAAACTCATCTCATCCTATATACCAATAAAAATACAAAAAAATCAACCCCCCCCCTCAATGGACAGTTTTCAATTTCCAATCTCCTTCCTCTATTTCCAAAACATGGTCATGGTATTTCTCCAAAGATGGTCTATTTGATAATGAAATAAATGTAAGTTTCTTCTTGATCAACAATTCATAAAGGTATTCTTCAACATCAGTACTGACTGCATTGGTACAATCATCTAATACAATCAATTTTGGATGTTTAAACAAAGCTCTAGCAATACTTAATCTTTGTCTTTCACCACCACTCAAAACCAGCGACCAAGTTTTAACAGTATTAAGACTCTTCTCTCTTTTCAATAAATATTCCAATTTAACTTCACGCAAAATGTGATACAAATAATCATCATTATATCCCATTTCTAACATTTCAGTGTATGTATGAGGATAAATTATTTGGTCTCGTAAATTACCAGTGGTGAAATAGGCCTTTTGTGGCAAGTAAAAAATATCATCATCATTAGGTTTCGATAATAACCCACTATACAATGGCCACAATCCAGCAATAATACGTGCAATAGCTGTTTTACCACATCCATTTGATCCCAAAATTAACATACTCTTGTGTTTCAATTGGAAATTCAAATTGTCAACCAATGGTGCATATTCTGATCCTTCGGCAGTTGGAATAATAACCCTAATATTTTCAAATCGTAATCCATCAGGGTAATTGTCTTGAATAGTGCCTTGGATATCAGCGTAACCATTCTTGTCACCATAATCAAACTTAGGGGCATGAACTCGGTGTAGTTGAGTCAATAAATTGAAAACTCTATCAGTGTATCCAGTCAATGTGTTAACATCTTTAATAGAGTACATTAATCTGGATCCAGCATCAGCTAGTGATAACAATAATCTTTTGTTGGTAATGAATTGTCTCATATTCTTGCCTTCAGTAGCTGAATCTACTTGTGCATCTTTGCCATCTTGTTGCTTTTGTTTTTTCTTCTTGGCTATGGCAGCAGCAATATCGTCGTCGTCGTCATCTCCAGTTAATGCTACTGCTTCTTTAGGCCACAATTCATCTAAAAACACTGGCAAACCAGCAAAAATATATCCCCATGCTGACCAAGTATATTTCAAAACATAATCCTCTAATGCTGCGTACCCAAATGATATATTAATTTCTTTACTAATATGCTGAATCAATTTTTGGAAATTTTCATTCAACTTAAATTTTTCAATTAATGATCCCTTGTAGAATCCAATTTCTTCACTATTTGTCATCACATTCAAATGTTGATTGTAATAAATACCTTCTAAATGTGCTCTTTGTGACGATAATTTACCAAATGATGGTGTTGCCCGTTTCAACATTAATGCGGTCACCATATAATTGGCAAAGATACCTATAATTGCCCCGGTACCTAAATTATCTCTCAAGTAAACACTAAAGAAAATCAAATCAATAAATGGTTTACCCATCGACGAGAATAATGAACATAAGGATTGACAGAAATTGGTAACATCGTCAGTAATATACTGATCAATGTTTAAGATATCTGAATTGTTTAACCCAATTTTATAATAAGCCATACTTTTGTCCAAATACATATCATGAATGTATCGGGTAAGGTTGGTTCTAAATCCCAAGGCTAATCTAAGATCCAAATATTTTATAGCTGCATTAGTATAAGAGGCAGGGAAGGCAATCAATAACCAATAAATCAAATCGCGAGAAAATTTTCTTCCGTTTGCTGCAATCAAATTTTTAACAATTTGACCATCTAATTTAGCAACCAACAAAGATAACCACGTTCTGAAAATTAAAAAGAAACATTGTGAGACTAACAAAGATGTGTTTTGACAATAAAATTTGGGGATCAAGATCTTCCAAATGATCATCAATTGATTAAGGAATTTCGAATTGAATATAACTCCCTTTTGTTGCTGTTGTAAAATCCTTTGGTTTCTAACAAAATCTTTATATAGATATTTATCAGCAGCATATTGATCGTTGTTAGGTTTAGGAATAATTATTCTTGTGACTTTGTTTTTCCCCTTTGGTATGTATATCTCTCTTGCCCCATTTTTCAAAATATTGGATGACTGTCTAATAAGACTTGGACGTCTTAATTTCTTGTTCAATGCATATTCATTATATTTGGTAATGATGTTTCGAAGTGTGAAATACAATCCAAATCCAGCAGTGGCAATCAATGTACTGAAGAATAATATAACTGGTCTACTCTGATAATTTAATTTGACTTTGTTATCTCTATAGGTGGTGATAAACTCATGTAGTAATAACAAGATGTTTTTAACATCCTGTTTATTATATCCAGCTAATCGTGATATGTTGATCATTTCAACAATCAATGAAACTTAAAAAATAAGAACAGGATATATGTAAATCAACAAATAATATATTGGTTAGTTATGATTTAATGTTGAAAACTGTAAATACTAATCAAGAGTGAGTTGAAGAAGTGATTGTTTCTCCAATTCGTCGATTTTTTTTTTGTTTGTTTGTTCAATCAAAGTGGGGAAGCAAAAACATGACACGATCAAAAACTCTAAAGTGAAAGTAACAAATTGATAAAATTCTACATTTGCACTACAAAATCTAAACCACCCAAAATACTAAATCACAGCCCTTAAACCTCATCTATTCACCTGGTTTAATATAATTGAGTAAAGCGTAATGTTGATAAAGTTTTACACAGTTAGTGACTAAGAGTCCGACAATAATAAAGCAAATCCTGTATACAAATGTATTTGCATGTGAAAAGAAACTAACATTGATTACAACGTATAATCATATCAAGTATTCATGAAGTATATACACAGTGATATATATACTCTGAGGTTTGATCTTTAGTCAGAACCTATTGGTCATTGATCTCCAAGTAACAATTTGGGCGGTGACCATTTTCTTCCTTGCTAGTATAACTCCATTGGTGAATCTATAGATAACAACATGAACTGATATAATGAGGAGAGTGGTGGACTATTAGACGGCTGCAGTTTTGAAATGCTTAATTGGCAACTCTTCTCACTTCTTTGCTAATTGATTGGTAACACAGGTTTTAAACTTGATAAATTCTTGTCCACACATATCCTTCTTTATAGTAGTATAGTTATTTAGAACACAATTCCCATAAGCTAAGCCTTCTGAGGAGCATTTTCCACTAGCTTCCATTAATCTTTTAGCTGGCCTTATTTTAGTTGTTGATTGTGGATTCATTGGAGGATGGTTTCTATAGCATCTGTTCGGATTTTCATGTCTTTTTTCTCAGATAGAAAATTTTTTATGTGTGTCTTTTGCATCGCGGTACTGGCACAATAAATGGAAATAAGCCAAGTAAAGACTGCAAACACCACTTTATTTGTGATCTAAATATTAACTCTTGATTTTCCAATTCAAGTCAACTCTAAATCTATGCAGCTGAACAGAACCAAACTCCGGTTGTAATTTAGTAATAAAAGTGGAGAAACAATTTACAATTAACATTTTGTGTGAATATCTCCACAGTTTTTTCAATGAGCAATCTCACCAAGAAGTGTGATCAATGGTAACAACAAATACTACGTACGCCTATCGAAGCATATGCTACCTCTAATCTTACATAGAAACAATGCTTGGTAACAGATAAAGCTAATGCAAACTTCAGCTCAAAGCAGTGTAAACTCCGCAGCAATCTCCGGAAATAGGACCAATTCGCACAACTCAACCAAATAATTTAAACTTTTGTGGATATTCCGTTGGAGTCAGTTTTTTTTTTTCAGGACGTTGAGAAAAAAAAAGTTTTCTTGTGTCTCAAGATTTACTCATACCACCACCACTTTTGCTACCGCTACCACCACCACCACAGCAACAAAAATTGTTATCGGAATTCTCTACTACGTTAAACTACACAAACAATTCAACAATCTTTTCTCTTTAAGAAAAAAAAAAAATAAAAATCACTCGGCTTACTTGTATTCTTCTTCCTTTATTTCCTTTAAAACAATAGATTGAAGATCATTACTAACAATTATATAAATATTGTGGAGGGGTTAAACAAAGTTGGAAAAATTTTCTATAAATTGTACGATAATTATAAATTTGGCATAATTATTACTACCACCACTACCACCCCTTACAAAGAAATAGGAAAAAAAATTTTTTTTTCTTAGTTTATCAATTGAATTATATACAGCCTTTCTCCAAATCAGTGCTAATCATGGACCCTACCAATGACCCAAACTTCACACCACCTTCTTTAAACAAAAATATAGAGCCGACGGCTCCATCCGACAAGATTCCTAGTATCATGCCTATTCAGCCGTTCGTTTTAGAGGAATTGGGTGAAGGAGTTGATGGTCCAGTGCCACACCCAGCGTCGTCTTCGAGACCAACTCCAACCACTGCCAGATCATATGATGCCTCTCATGCATCAGACACCGAGAGCAAATATCACTCCAAGATCCCTAGAAAGCACACTGAGTTGATTAGTTCATCCTCATCCGATGAAGAAAATGAACCACTACCACCAAAACCAGAAATTACCCCACCCAAAAAAGAAATCTTACCACCTTCAATCAAAGTTCGATCTTCTCAAATTGCTGATTTAGAAGAAGTACCACATGGAATTCAAAGACAAGCATTGAAATTAGAGGATTATCATTTCCCCACACATAGGTTGGCAACCACATTAACTGATGATTCGAAACATCCATTGGTTATTGTTGCTTGTGGATCATTTTCTCCAATAACTTATTTACACTTGAGAATGTTTGAAATGGCATTGGATGCTATCACAGAGCAAACCAGATTTGAAGTCATTGGTGGGTACTATTCACCAGTTTCCTCTAATTACAAAAAACAAGGTTTGGCGCCAGCACACCACCGAGTTCGAATGTGCGAATTGGCATGTGAACGTACATCATCGTGGCTTATGGTGGACGCCTGGGAGTCTTTACAACCTAAATATACTAGAACCGCGTTAGTATTAGATCATTTCAATGAAGAGATAAACATCAAACGAGGTGGAATCATGACCCGTCTGGGTGAAAAAAGAGGGGTTAAGATTATGTTGTTAGCGGGTGGTGATTTGATTGAAAGTATGGGTGAACCAGATGTCTGGGCTGACCAGGATTTGCACCACATATTAGGCAAATACGGTTGTCTTATTGTTGAAAGAACAGGATCTGATGTTAGAAGTTTCTTGTTGAGTCATGATATCTTGTATGAACATCGCAAAAACATATTGGTGATCAAACAATTGATATACAATGACATTTCATCTACAAAAATAAGATTGTTTATACGAAGAGGGATGTCAGTGCAGTACTTGTTACCTAATTCAGTCATTAGGTATATTCAACAACATAACCTCTACGGTGATTCTGAACCAGTAAAGCAAGTTATGTCCGATAGAGCTGATTAAGTGATGTGTGATGTTTCTGTTTGTCGTATTATTAGATTTGTATAGTATTATTTGCTTGTATTACTGCAAATTTATATTACTGTTAGAAGTACTGTTTTCTACAATTCTACCACGGATGTATTCCACAATTTTATATAAATACTTTATTAACTATTAATTTTTCTTTTATTAAACTATTAAATTACCATTCTTGTGCTCTGTTACCGTAAATACTCTTTTTAGTACCTTTTATAGGTTTGATTAATTTAGAACCTCCTTCCAAGAAAGAAAACTTGATTCTTCTTTTAGCTTCATATTCTTTAATGTATTCTTCTTTTTGTAAAGTCAAACCAATATCATCTAATCCATTGACCAAACAATGTTTTCTAAACTCTTCTACATCGAAATGTTCAATCAAGACTTCGTCGGTTTCGCCGTCTCTGATTTGCTGGTTTGGCAAATCTATCGTCAATCTATGACCTGATGTAACAACGGGAACCAATTTAGATTCAATGATTTCTTGCGGTATTCTGATTGGCAAAAGGAAATTTTTAAAAGAATTATTATAAAAGATATCACCAAATGATGGGGCAATTATACTTTTGATACCAAAATCTTTCAAAGCCCAAGGAGCATGCTCACGACTTGATCCACAACCAAAATTGTCTCCTGTCACCAATAAAATTTCTGCCTTTCTATATGGTTCAGTATTCAATACAAAATCAGTTTCCACATCTTTACCATTTTCACCTTTAACAAATCTCAATTCATAAAACAAACCATCTTTTAATCCGGTTCTCTTGATTGTTTTCAAAAATTGTTTTGGAATAATGGCATCAGTATCAACATTGGCTTTGTATAATGGAGCAGTAATACCAGTTAAAACTTTGAAACTGTTATCAATACTAGGAGCACCAGCAGCAGAGTTGTCGATCTCGGTTCTGGCCCTTTTAAATTCTGGTTCATCTTTTGGAATGTCTTCAAGTCTTTCTGCTTGAGTTTCTGGGGTATCTTCAATGTATTCCTTTTCGTGCTCATAAACAGCTTCTTGTAATTCTTTGTCTTCAATTTCATGAGCAATTTGTATTTGAGGTTCATCTTGTGTGGCATAGTCAAATTCTCTAATATCAGTGAAATGACCTTTAATAGCAGCAGCAGCAGCCATGGCTGGTGACATCAAATGGGTTCTTGAAAGAGCACCTTGACGACCTTCGAAATTTCTGTTGGAAGTAGAAGCACATCTTTCTTCAGGATCCAAAATATCTGGGTTCATACCAAGACACATTGAACATCCGGCTTCTCTCCATGAAAATCCAGCGGCTTCAAAAATCTTATCCAAACCTTCTTTTTCAGCTTGCTTTTTAATTAAACCAGAACCCGGCACCACCAAGACCAATTTCACATTGTCGGCTTTTTTGTGACCTTTGGCAACTTTAGCAGCTGCTCTTAAATCTTCAATACGAGAGTTGGTACATGAACCAATGAATGCTTTATCAATTTTGATTTCTTTGAAAGGTGTGTTTGGAGTTAAACCTTGATATTTCAATGCTCTTTCCATACCCGATTTCTTAATTGGATCGGTCACAGTTGCTGGGTCTGGGACACTAGCAGTTATTGGTAATGCATCTTGTGGTGAGTTACCCCAAGTGATAGTTGGAACAATATCGGAAGCAGCAATTTTAATATCGTAATCAAACTTAGCTCCTTCATCAGTATGTAAAGTTTTCCAATATTTCATGGCCTTTTCCCATTCTTGTCCCTTTGGAGCCAATGGTCTACCTTTGATGTAATTGAATGTAGTATCATCTGGTTTGATCATACCAGCTCTGGCACCGGCTTCAATGGCCATATTACATATCGACATTCTTGCTTCCATTGACAAATTCTCAATGGCTTTACCAGCAAATTCAATAACACAACCAGTACCACCAGCAGTACCAATAACACCAATGACATGCAAAACCAAATCTTTCGAAGTGATACCTTCAGACAAATCACCATCAATAGTAATTCTCATGTTTTTCGATTTGGCTTGAATAATAGTTTGCGTAGCTAAAACATGTTCCACTTCAGAAGTACCAATACCAAAAGCCAATGAACCAAAGGCACCATGAGTAGAAGTATGGGAGTCACCACAAACAACAGTGGTACCTGGTAAAGTGAAACCTTGTTCTGGACCAACAACATGGACAATACCTTGTCTGTCGTCTGTCATACCAAAATAAGTAACATCAAAATCCTTGACGTTTTGTTCTAAAGTCTTAACTTGCAATCTAGAATCATCTTGCTCTATGAATGAATCGACATTCTTGAAATTTGCTCTTGAAATAGTTGGGATATTATGATCAACTGTGGCTAATGTACAATCGGTTCTTCTGACTGAACGACCAGCATTCTTTAACCCTTCAAATGCTTGTGGGGAAGTAACCTCATGGACTAAATGTCTATCAATGTATAATAAATATGAACCAGAATCGTCTTTATGAACTATATGGTCTTCAAAGACCTTGTCGTATAATGTTCTAGGAGCCATAGTAAAGTAATTGTCTTTATTTATGGGGTAGGGGTATTTACTGTAAAGTAATAATTATTGTAGATTAAATAGAATGATGAAAAAAAAAAAAGAGTTGGACGGACAACTTGAAATTTTTTTGGTGGGTTTATATAGAATTGAACAAAGAGAAGTTTTTCAACAATTGTCACACTTTTTGTTTTTTCATGTGGTGAGCAATGCCGTTACAGGAGCGGAACCGGCAAGCATCCCGTTCAGCCAATAACAGAAAAATGATTCATAAGCTGGAGCGGAGACGGTTCGACTGGAAATTAATTTTTGTGCGGCGTCATGAAAATGTCGTCACATGTCGGAAAGCTAGCTCCTGCGACTTTTGTCGATGCTACCAGAAGAAAAAAAAAATGTTCCAAATCACACTACTTCATTGATTGTTTCTCGTTGCACTACCACTTGAAGTCTCAGAATTTTGAATAAATCTAAACTTTCATAGTTACCCATACACTACAGAAAAAGGGAGTGGGAACCACCTAACAAAAAGAACAATTCCCCGTCTCAATATGATGCCACCAGGGGGACGAAAGTCCAAAATTAGACCACCAAGAAAATCACTAATCAGCTCGTCATCGTCATCGGAAAACTCAACCACCGATCCAGTAATAGATTTCGATAAAAATTGGTCAGTTTTATCTAGTGCCATCTCCCAAATCCAAAACAAAAATGTATCAAACTTATCATATGAGCAATTGTATAGAAAAGCTTATGTGTTGGTTTTACGAAAGTTTGGAGGAAAATTGTATGATAATGTGGCAAACGTTATTAAAACCCATTTGCTAACTAGAAGAGAAAAATTATTGAGCGTGTCTGCCAATCATGATTTGTTCATGGAATCGATACTTCAAGAATGGAGCGAACATTTGCAAGCAATGAAGTTTATAAGTGATGTTCTCATGTATTTAAATAAAGTTTATGTTGCTGAACACAAAAAATTGCTAATCTATGACTTGGGCATTCAACTATTCAAAGATTATGTGATAAAATATAACAATGATGAAGTTGGGTCTAAAATTGTCAATATGGTGATTGATGAAATTGCCAAGAGTAGAACTGGGGTTGTTATCACGTCAAGCATGTATATCACGAAAATTATCAATATGATGGAATTGTTAGTGGAGCCTAGTGGATCCTCAGATATCCTTTTCGGGGATTCATATTACCAAATTAAATTTGAACCCAAGTTTTTGAAAAGTTCTGAAGAGTCACTTTACAACTTGTCCCAAGAATTTGTGTCTCACAATCTGGGAACAAAATATTTGCAATTGACAACTCAATTTATTAAAGATGAAGATAATAGAGTTCGATTTTATCTACCGCCTTCAACATATCCCAAATTGGTGGAGTTAATGAATAACATAATGATTAAAGATAAAATAGATAAAATGATTTTGTCACTGAATCAAGGTTTGGAATATTGGTTGAAACCTGTTGTGAGCAATATTTTTGAAGACACTAACATTGAAACTTATCATTACGCAGATTTGAAAATGTTGTACAATTTGATTGGCAGATTCGATGACGAATATCAACTATTAAGATTGCGGTTGAAAGAAGCCATTGTTGCCCAAGGAAATTCGTTACCAGATTATGTGCGTAGTTCCATTGAAAATTCAGGTAAGAAACAGTCTAACAATTCACCAGCATTTGCTACAAAATGGATTGAGACTATTTTAAAGTATCGTGACCAATTAATGCAAGTTTGGAAAAACTCATTTGATGAAAACTTGATGATCGAACAAACTTTTACTTTTGCTATGAGAGATTTCATAAATGGAAGCAATAAAAGGGGCCCCGCATCAGTTAATGCTCCTGAATTATTATCAGTGTACATGGATTATTTTATAAAACAATTAACGAAAGGCAGTTCATCAAATAAAGATATATCATTAAAGTCTGGTGACCAGACAGAGGACTTGATTTCCAATTCAATACAGTTCTTGAGATTTATCAAGGACAAAGATGCATTTGAAGCAAACTATGCTAATCATTTTGCCAAGAGGTTTTTAAATTCCAAAACTGGTAATTCTCCTTCCTCCAACAAAGACATTGAAGAAATAATTCTAGCCAAGTTGAGTGAAGAAATGGGGACTTCATCATTGGATAAAGTTATCAAAATGAACAGAGACGTAAGGCTGTCAAAGGATACCACTAATGACTGGAAACGTTATTTGAATAAACAAAGCAAATCAACAGATTTGGTTGAGATGGAATTGAAAATATGTAATGTGACTGATTGGCCAAAATCCATGACTAAGGATTACAAATGGTTTAGTAGGACTGAAAATGAAGAGACCCCGTTCAAATGGCCACGTCAATTACGTAACACCATTAAACAATTTGACGAGTTTTGGAGTAACGGTAAGAAAAACGATAACAAGTCGTTGTATTGGTCTCCCAAATTTGGATCTATGGATTTGCGGATAACGTATCCTTCTAGAACGTACGAAATCAACTTGTCTACATTTGCAGCTATTATTATGCTCCTTTTCGCTCCTCAACTGACCAATGCAGATGGTTCTACAGTTCTGGCATTTGATGAAATGAAGGAGTTAACATATGAAGAGATTCTAGAGTTGACTGGTATTCCTGAACCAGAGTTGAAAAGACATCTACAATCAATTGCAGTTGCTCCAAAGCTGAGACTACTTGTTAAAGTTCCAATGAGTAAAGATGTGAACAAGAATGATGTTTTCAAATTGAATGCAAAGTTTAAATCACCATCAGTGAAAGTCAAAGTGTTGACAGTTTCTGCTTCTTCTTCTTCTTCAGCATCTTCGTCGTCGTCATCTTCTAAAAACACCAACAAATCTGTTGCAAAGACCGAACAAGAAGAGGAACTAGAAGAAGTTAACGCCAACATCATGGAGGGACGCAAAATTGAAGTTAATGCTTCCATTGTACGTATTTTGAAATCAAGACAATCAATAAAACATAACGATTTAATTGAAGAATTACTTAAACAGTTGAGTAATAGATTCCAGCCACTGATAATATTGATAAAACAACGAATTGAAGATTTGATAGATAAAGAATATTTGAAAAGAGATACAGATGATAGGAATTTGTATCATTACATAGCATAACTGATTAGAAAATAAATAAAATGGAATGTTAAAATGTTTGAATGTATGTCATGTGAAGAATGAAGATCAACACTTATTATTAGGAATTGGCATTTACTTTTTTCGTATTTCCGAATCTGCCTTCGGGCCGAGATCAACAGAAAAAGAAAATCTGGAAATAAGCCATAATTACTCTTTATCAGCAACAGCCTTGGATGTTTCATTTTTTAAAAACCAAATATGATTATCCGCCAAGAAGTTTATAAATAGTAAACAACAGCCACGTTTGGATCTGTATAAACTTTCCAAGCAAAAAAAAAGAGGGCATTTCTGATTTCAACATTACTTTAATCCTCATCAGTTCGTCTTTTCTTTAACTTGTACTGTTAAAACCACTACCAACATTTGACTTATGACGGTTACTATTCCTTTGACTGAAACCAATCTTTTCAAACCAATCTCTATTGGAGATGTTAAGCTAAACCATAGAATTGTTCATGCACCCACGTCAAGGAAAAGATCTACTAAGGACAACTATCCTACTGATTTGATGATTGACTACTACAAATCAAGATCTCAGTATCCTGGTTCTTTTATCATATTTGAGTCCTGTTTGGTGTCAGAGAGAAGCGGTCTTGTACCTCATAAAATAGGGTTATGGGATGAAAAACATTGTCTTGCCTTGAAACAAATTGTTGATCAAGTGCATAATAACAATTGTGTTATCAGTTGCCAAATCATGGCTAACGGAAGGACTTCAAATGCCAAACTCATGCAAAGTAAGAATTTACCTATTTTAGCTCCATCAATTACTTATCCTAATGAAGCTGCTGAGAAATTAGCTACTGAATTGAATTTCCCAATCAAGCCGTTAACAGTTGACGAAATTCATAATATCCAGGACGATTTTGTTAATGCTGCTGTTAATTCATTAAAAATTGCCGATTTTGATTTTGTTGAATTACATGCCACATCTGGGTTTTTGATTGAGCAATTTTTGTCACCACTTTCAAACAAAAGAACCGATGAATATGGTGGTGATTTGGTCAATAGATGTAGATTTTTGTTTGAAATTATTGACAAGTTCATTAATCATCCAGATATTGGGCCTAAGAAGTTTGGTGTTAGAATCAGTCCATGGTATTCCCATAATGGAATGGTGTATCCGGAAGAAGTAAATTTAGAGGATGGTATTCCGTATCAATTTTGTCAGTATATTTTGAAACAATTAGAGGTTAGAAAATCTCAAGGAAATGAAATCGCCTATGTTTCAATTGTCGAGCCAAGAGTATCTGGAAATTCTGATGTCGATAGTTTTGGTGATAAATCGAACGACGAGATAATCAAAAGTTGGAGTGGTAAACTTATTCGTGCTGGTGGTTATGCTACTAATTTTAATGTTGAAAATCCTACTTTAATTAAAACCAATAAACAGGTTACTAATGAAGGTGGTGAAATTGTTCATTATGCTAATTTAATTAATGATGTCAACAATGATGATAGAACATTAATTGGATTTTCAAGACCATTTACAAGCAATCCTGATTTGGTATATCGATTGGAAAACAATTTAAAATTAGAATACTACGACAGGCCAACCTTTTATACTCAAACAGGTGAAGGTTATTTGACTTTCAAGAATTATGATGGGTCTGCGGTGACTAAGTTGCCAGAGAAAGAGCTTATGCGAGAGGGAATCCTGTTGCAATAAAGACATATTACTAAATAGATTGAAAATAGAGAGATAGAATACATTATTGGAAACACTGTAGACAAATTATTCGCTTGGGCGACACTGTGGTGGCAAAGTAGTGCGACGTAGGTGCAAGTCTAAGACGAAGAAAAACTAGGGAAAGGCAAACGCGTCCAGCAATATTATTTTTTTAGGAATTTTTCGTGTTTTTTTTTTTTTCTACACTCCTTCCTCTTCTTCTTTCTTCTACTGTTTACATCCATTAACTTAATCAACATACCAACAACTAACCTTGTTCCCACTTTCAAATATAAATAGAACCATAACTTAATGATAATATTAAAAGATATAACACAGTTTCATTCACTACTTTAGCATTTTTCATAATAATCATGTCGAATACTGAATATATATCAGATTCGGAGGATGATTCACTACGAGGGGAATTATTAGTAGATCAGAATAAATTTACCAATATTTTATCAACACTATCTCCCAGTAAACAAGAACTAACGAGACAACGACTAGAAGCATTAACAAATATATTGTATGTGAATATAGAAAATAGCACCTGTAGTCCTCGACTAGGGCATAATCAAAACAGCGAGACAAGGAATACCATTAACAACATAATCGAGGATAGTGACGACGATTCAGATTCAAACCCAGTTGATCTTATTAAAAATCTACCGAGAAGATCAGCTAACGAGATAGAACAACGAGAGCATAGCACTTCACAACATCAAAGTCAAGACAATGCAATAACACAAAACATTGTTGGCAATACAGTTGTACCTGAAGACCAAGAAAACGAAAATCATTTGCAATCATATTTGAATACCACGAACTCATATGTCACATGGTCAGGTAGAAGTTTAAGGAAAAGAAATTTTGCTAGTACACATCCCTATTTAGCAGACCAAGCCCATTATTTGGGTCTTTCAGATATTGATTATTTAAATGAAATCTACGAAGAGAATGACCATAATCTAGAGGAGGTGGTGAAATATTTAAATTATAACTATGAAAGACTAAAAAAAAGGTATCCAAAGGATGAAAAGTTTAGGAGTAAGAATTTTTACACTATAATTAGTCGACAATCACATTTGGCTAGAGAAAAAGAGCTTCAAGAAGAGCAAAGAAATGGGGACTCTGGGTCTTTGCCAAATATTGACGAAGAATTTGAGGACGAAGATGAAGAAGGGAATAAAGAATTTACCATCGACCCTTTAGATGATTTGAATTCACAAACCTATGAAACTGACGAATCAAGCCATGAGCCTGATGACTTTTTGCAACCAGTCAAACATCACCGATTGGTTATACCAGACGATGATGATGAAGATGATAACTTTGACACCAATAGCAACTTCTATAGTAGAAATGTTGCTAATGAGGAAAGTGGAAGTGGTTCTGATTCTGATTCGAGCAAATCTGATGTTTACGTTAGAGTAGGTGGCAGGTTTAGAAAGGAAAGGAATGCATTAAAAGGGGTTCTCCCTGAATCAGCTAAAAGATTATCGATATATCAGCCAAAGTCCAAAGGGCCGTCTAGCCGGCATTTGCAGAAACCACAACCAGTTCTGGAGCACAGAAAGGGAATAGCATTGAGAAAACGAACTAAACGAAAAATTTCTGAACGAGACGATTTCACTGGGTTTGTGGATGATACCATAACTTATGACACCAATAATGAACTTTATCACGAATTGTACGACCAGCCTATCGTTATCGAAGAACCGACTCCAGCATTGAATTACCATAGTTTTGAAAGTGTTACGAACTTTTCAGAAAGTTCAGCCTCAGAAGATGAAGGTGAGCAGATGAATTATGAGAGTGATTTAGATATATTTGATGTTGGGCCACCCCAGGCAGATATTACAGGTGTTGATGAAGAGACCGGAAAACTAGATGAGAATGGGGATTTAGATGAACCTCTGGATTACGAAGTTCGTGAAGGTGACTACATAAACCACATGCTAGCAACTGCACCTAAACGCAAAACCACGGCACCAAAGAGACAAAGTGCTAGCGCCACTACTATGGGTACTTCTGGCAATAGAACGTATAAATCACAAAACCGTTCCATAGATGGAATGTTGTCACGACCCAAAAAGGCTCGTAGTTATAATACCAAGAGAGACGTTAGACGTTCAGATTCAAGTACAGTCTCGGTAATTAACAGGTCAACTCCAAATTCAAGACGACAGCGAAAACCTAGAACTGCAAGAGCTGCATCTGATGAGTCTTACAGCAGGCTTCCAGTGAAACGAATTACTTCTCTTCGAGACCAAAACACCCATAAAACAACAAGACCCATTCGCAAATCAAAAAAGAAAAAGGACAATTTGCAGCTAACCACTTTGGATAATTATATGAAAGGCAATCCAAAAGATTTGTTTACTGACAATTATTTGTTTCTGAGGTCACCTATATTATCGACAACAATCGTTGAAGCAGAAAGTGTGACGAGGTTTGTCAAGGAATCATATAAAAATGTTAACCCTTCAGCTCCACAAATGGCCCCAAGTATAATTCTAGGCTCTCAACCTATTTTTGAGTTTGGGTGTATTTTAAACGATATTGTGTTTGATAAAATAACTGCATTGGGTGATGGAAAGTTCTATCAAATACACAAGGACTCAGTGACAATTGACTTTTTAGGGGAAACAGTAATATTGACATTGATTGATCTTGAGTCCTCGAAATTTAGATATGAAAAGTTACTAATCCATTTGGCTAGACTTTCCAAAAATTCTGATTTATCAAATGAATCATTAATTCAGACTGTTTACACCACAGTAAAAGGCATTTTGGAGTGGAATTTGATTTTGCAAGAGTGTCCTACAGAGAGAATTTGGAAGCTCATCCATTTGGCTGTGTCGAATATTAGGGATAGCCCGTACTTAACTGCTAGTACTATGAAGTTTATTTTGCCTTATTTCATACTTGTGGAATATACCATGAGTATGATTACTAAGCTCAATAATAAGCCTAGCTCGTTTGACTCAAATCCTTTAGGAATACGATACTGGCAATTATTTTTTGAAACCTTCTCGGGCGATTTGTTTGAAAAGCTGAATTTTGAAGCTGGAGCTAAAACCAAGGAAGCAGAGTCCTATTTCATACTATGCAGAATATTAGAAGAATCAGGTGTTTGGTGGACTACAATCATTAAAGCTTTACAGGTATACGAGGCATTTGATCTATCATTATTACTAGAGTCAGTGTTTTGCTTATGTGTATTTGCAAGAAAAGGATTCTCATGGGAACCCTTACAATTGGTATACCAGAAAGCTATTTTGGAAGAAACTCTAGGTGTTGAATTCTACTATAGATACCTTGAAATTGTTTACTTTATGAATCAGAGAAATAATTGGCCACTTCCTGAAACCGTTGTACTACAAATTTATTCCTCAATCACAAGAATGAAATTTGCAAATTTTATTGACGAAATTGGTATGCCTGACTTAATTGGGAAAGTTTGTAACCGATTTGATATTCCTGATGATTCATTTTTTGAACGATTCATGCAATTGCTTTACTGGTACATTTCAGGATTATCTGAGCCTTCGAAAGTGAAAAAATTAGTAACAAAGTTATTCACATTCAGCAAGTTTCAATATGTCAACGATCAAAACCATCATGTTATGTTTATTAATAGATTGAATTTCATATTATTGTTGGCGCTGGTATGTAAAGTGGATTTGAAAACTCAATTACTAAATTTGTTGGAAGGTATTGAAAATGCCAAAGACGCAAAGCTTATAAAATTGGCATCACAGGGTGTTTGTGTGTTAACAGAAATTGCCATACAAAGAGATACAAAGTTGCCCATAGAGGGTATTTCCATTGTTATACAATGTTGTATCAATGGATATTACAATGTTCATGGGATACTAAAGGTATGGAAGAATTTCTTAATTTCGCTTAAAGATCTTTTTCGTGATCCATTGAGTCGTCTTTCACATCTGCTCCAACTTTTGAATATATCTAAATCCATTGATATCAATAATGTTCCTGACAAAATCATTATAGATATATGTCATGTTTTGTCGCGTATAACTTCGTCCATGATAAATGTGAAAGATATGGTTATACAGAAGCATATCAAAACTATTAAATCTTTAAATGAGTTTGTATTATCCTTGTTGCACAGACAAATGGGGCGACTTCCCTTGCCGAGTGTGATACAAGAAAACCGTGTATGCGATTTAATTGAAATATTGCTATCCATATGGGTCCAATGTGCCTTTGTTTTGGATGAAAGTTGGGACAGATTGATATTACAAACGTATGCATATACTGGAAACCAGCAACTGCGTGAACAGTTTGCATTATATTTTTATTCTAAAATTTTGCAATTTAATAATTTGAAAGGGTGCAAGGAACTTGTCACGAGACAAGTATTACGGGATCTAGTATGTTTCAATCCGTCAAAGTATCTTTGTTCGATATTACAAAAACTACAGAAAGAAAAATGGGGTACATTTAATTTTGGCAAAACCAATGGCATCACGTTACTGATGATAACAAACTCCAGATACGTTGTTGTGACAAACATACTTCAAAATTTAGCATCAGATTCTAGTACAATCAGCATGTACGAATACCAGTTGTACGTTAAAGACATTCTACGGACTTTGGATATTGAATTTGAAAAATATTATTCTTCCCTTCGTTATAAAACTTTTTGTGTCAATGTAATAAAGGACATTCAAAAGTATTGCGAGCCAGCAATTATCAATGAATCATTGTTAACAAACTTAGCATCGAAATTGGGTATACTGGAGAACGAATTGTCACATTTAAAAATTCAAAAATTGCCGTTAAAGGAGAAACTAAAAGCTTTTGTTGGTGAATTTTTAAATGCGGTATACTTTGGTGGGGACTACATTAAAATACTAGAGAAATTCACATTTGAAGAAGGTGTTGAATTGATCTATCATTTGGTGTCAGTTTTGTTGCAGGAAATGCAAGCAAATTCTGATTTCATTACTTGGAAAGTAATTTATTTGTTGCTAAAGTTCTTTGATGAAAACTTGAGATTGTTTAAGTTTAAATTTGTTAATTTTCAGTTTAAACGGTTTTTGAAACAGCTTGTTGAATTGCCAAAAGTTAGACAACGCAGTTCCAGTACTGCAGACCAGTATTGTAGAATTTGCTGTTTGTTGTGTATCACATCGATTTTAAGATATTGCAAAATTATATTTGAAGGTTACACGGATTTGAATGAGATTGAATGTTATTGGGTACTTTTCAGCAACGCCGTTCATTCATACAACGCAGACAAATCTAAATTTTCAGAATATGTTTACTCGTCATTCAAAATGCAGGATTTACTAAATGATTTTAGATTCCCAAAGGACCCAAATCCACAGGACGATATCCTGCAAGAGTCCTTACAGGTTGCTCACAGGGTATTGGTTTCAGAGATTGATCTAATTGATACTACCTCGGGTGAAGTGCCGGATACATGTATTCTAGATTATGACTATAATTTCTAACGAACAATAATAGAACATATATTTAAATTATAACCCTCTTTGACTCTTTATCAATTTGATTTCCGATTCCAATTTGTCTTTGGCCTTTTTCACATCAAGTAAAGTTACGACTGACCGAATTAATTCGTCGTATTTTGCCATGGTTTTCCTGGTGGGCATTATTGGTTTCCAAGAAGTACCACCTCCAGTAGGGATATCCATTTCTTGTAACAAAATATTGACTGACTTTAATATTGATTGTCTTTGATTTAAACCAGGTAGTTTTTGTTGAGACCTAAGCATTACACCTGGATTCAACTTTTCTGTTCCATGGAAATACAAACCATATGCTTCTTCTTCCTTTTGAGTCAACCTTTTCATTAATAACTGTTGTATAGAATTGATTTCCTGTTTGACAGCAGGGTTTGTATGATGATTTTGTTTCAAAAAACTAGACAAGTATTGCTGAAGTTGAGTTTGGAAACCGCGGTCACGTTTCACAGATGATGATGCAGCCAATGGTATTGGTGGTGGGACTGGTTCTTGTTGGAGGTTCGACTTATTTGCCATTTGCTTCTTCTTTTGATGTTTGTCATAAATTAACAAATTGTTATACAAGTTGGTTATACCTTGAGAAGATTGATATTGTGATACATTTTGAGTAGTTTGTGGAGAATCGAGCAATGTTAACAAGTTTGATCTCTCCATTAACATCTTCTTTGCTGCTATTTCGAACCTTCTTGCTTCAATAACTAATGATTCCTCTTCAGCAATTTCTGCTGGCGTTCTCTTGAGCAAGTTTTCAAGATATTGTTTTCTTTCCAATTCTCGAGGTTTGCAATAAGCCTTTAATGAATCTATTAATGCTTGGTTTTTATTTTCTTGATTCTCGAGAATTTTGATGCATATTCTGTAGAATTGTTCTTTCAAGTCCTCTGCTGTTCGATTTGGATTTGGAAACCTATCATGAATTATTGGCCACTTCAACTCAAATGCCTGACATAATTCAAATAAATGTTTGGTTTCTTTATATGTCCACTCCAGCTCTGTGTCTTCGTCATTTTCTTTTTTATTGTTTGATTGATCTTCCGTAGCAGAGTCTTTACTCTTAGTAAGGTTCCCTTCTCCATCTTTATCGTTGGTTTTGTTAGTTTCATTTTCATTGGTCTTTTCAGAGTTCTGTTCAGTAGTTTCCGTTTCTGATTTTGTAGTCTCGGTGACTGGTTTCGTCTCATTTGTATTATCTTTCAATACCACATCATCTTTCTTTTCGTTAGTTTCCTTTTTTGCTTCTACGGTTGGTTTGTCCTCAGATTTTTGTTCACTGTCCTTTTTATCTGTGTTGTTTCTTGTATCCTGATTTTTTTCATCGTCCTTGATCTGGTTCTGTGGATTTTGTTGTGATTTCTGTTGTTGCTGTTGCTGTTTTTTCTTCTTCTCTTCTAAATCTCTCTTCTCCCTTTCTTTGCGTTCTTTCTCTCTTCTTGCTCTTTCCTCTTTCATCTTACTCTCATATTCTTTAATCTCGATCATATAAAGATCATAAGTGTCTTCGTCGACAAATTTAGGGATTTCCAACTGAACGTTATATTTTTCGAAAAAATATGGTTTGGGTGTACCATCTTCTTCGAATTCTTGTTGTTCAATCAACTCTTTGGAACCCTTAACCCAATGATTTAATTCTATACCTTGTTTAGGAGTGAATGGCATTCTAGTCCATGGAGATGGTTTGAACTTTTTCATTTTTTCTTTATTAGCAGTATATGAATTTGAATTTAAGTTTATAGGTGGTGTATTTGGACCTACTAAATTATATAATTCTCTGGCCATCCCAGTTAATTGTTTACCATCTGGTAATGTAGGCGTCGAAGATGATTTCTGCTTTTTCTTGGGTGGCTGATTCGACTCATCTCGTTGAATGTTTAACACATCAAGAATATCATTTGCTGACATGGTGAAGATGTTGTGAAGATTGATTAGCAAGTGTTGTTATTGTGGTGTATTCTTGAATATTAGTAGATTTTTGCTTCGCATAGATTTTTTTGGTTTAATTTGTTGTTGGGAATCGATTGAGGCAGAAAAAATTTCAAGCACATTGAGAATAACTAGAAGTGTTGATTCTTAAAATCGCGTCCTTTCATACTTTCCAATCGGTCCAAGTGAATTACTGGATTACATGCTTCCTCCAGATATATTACAAAATGGTGAATTTGAAACCATTTACTTCCAGACAAATCCAACATATATAAAATCACCGATACATATCCCCAAATCTACAATTGAGAAACCTGATACAGTTAAAATTCGACACTTTTTCGCTTTACTACATCAAGATCTTGTTGTTTTAGGATTAGAAGTTTTTGTATATTTACAAATTTATTCAGACTTTGTTGAAAAATACGTTTACGTATCCAAATGTGATACTGTTGGATTAGAAAAATCAACAATCAAAATTGGAAAAGTAATTGGTCCGGTGTTACAATACATCATCAACTATAATGGTTATAAAATAAAAATGAAAAATTTGGATGAAAAATCAAAAGATTTGTCAGACCCATCAACTTTGTTTCGTTTACAAAGGTTGCGTGATAAGTTACCAGATATTTATCCAAATTTACCTTATTATAATGATATCTCACCAAAAGAAGAATGCATTGAGTACCGAACTTTACCAAAGACGCAAAACTTGAGATTATGTGTTTTTACAAAACCAGCTAAAGAATATCTTTTCCCCAATTCAGCCAAGAACCCATATAAAAACCTTTTGAATGGACAGTCTCTCTTGAGATGGTGGATATCAATAATTGATAGCATTACCAAAGGTTGGAACAATCACAAACTAATGATTCCTGGGGCAGACAAGTATGCTACCAGAAAATTCATTGAAAAGTATTCTGACTGGAGTGAAGGACACATTTTCAAAAAAGATGGTTTGGCGGTACAGGCAATTCCATTGTTTCCGGATGATCCCAAGGGTAGATTTTTGGAATTGGTAATTGTAGAGTGTCGATATGGAAAGATGACAGTGTCGAGATTTTATCAAGAACTTGCTTATAGACAAGAGTTTCTTCTTGGTGATTGTGTATCGTTGATTGGATGCTGTAAGGAAAACTTGGAGGTTACATATCACGATGATCTGGTTTCAACTGTGACAATTTCAGAATATAAAGAGTTTATGAACCTGTTGAAGCTGGTTGATTTTAGTGATCGTGTTGAAGTTAGTAATTTTGTAAGTAATTATAGAAAATCAAAATAGATCGACGATAATCTCACGCGATACGTAATTGCATTGGGGCCAGTTCGATTAAAACCTGGGACCGATTGGTCTTGACCTCTGTCATTATTTTATCATATATTGTGATTAGAGTATAGATGTACACTGTATGTATGATTGTTGGAGGGTGACGTGATATTGTTTGGTGGTGGTGAATGGAATAATTCTCGGGATAATTGAATTGGCAACAGCCCCTTGTGGCCGTTGTCTCCTCCACTTTATTCAGTGCGCAAGTTCCGTTGTAATCTTGCGGCGGAGAAATAAGTATGAACTGAACTAAGCCAAAAAAAAAACGCCCTATCCTATAAAAGTATAAAATGGAAGTTGACTTTTCTTTCGTTGAATAACCTCTTTTTCTTATCTCGAAGTGAATTGTTGATTGGTTTTAATTCAATTCTATAATTTTTTGTTAGAATTACGGAAAATCCCTTTATCAGCATAGACTTAGTGATAGACAGACATTACTGTTGAATTAGTTTGGAAAATCTGATCAACTATTCAACTTTCGTTACATATTCTTTGAAAATTAAAAAACTATCATGCTGCAAGATAACGACAATCAAGATCTTGAATCAATAACCATAAAACCCCCCACATCACAAGAGACTACAACTTCTAGTAGTAGTGGTTCAACTGTGGTAGTGCCGCCCTTGCAAACACCTCAATTTCAAAACGTTAAACATGAAATAGAATATGAAGGTGAAATATTGACTATAGATTCAACAAATTGGCGTAATTCTCGACTTTTAAAATTGCAAATACTAGTATCATTTGCTGTATTTATTTTATTTGGATTAGCTGAACAAACTGTGGGCACAATAATCCCAAAATTACAACATGATTATGCTATCAATGATATTCAAATTAGTTTTATATTTTTCTGTTCTGTCAGTGGTTATTTATTAACCGCAATGATCAATAGTATAACTCATGAATATTTAGGGATACGTGGTGTAACAGTTCTAGGATCAACATCAATGGCATTAAGTTATTTGATTGTTTCTCATAAGCCACCATTTGTGATTTTTTTAATGTGTTACTTCATGAGTGGTGTAGGGTTTGGTACTTTGGATGCATCAATAAATATTTGGATGGGGAACCTTGTTGATTCAAATCAATTGTTAGGTATTGTTCATGGATGTTATGGAATAGGAAGTTTGATTTCTCCAAGTTTGATATCATATTTATTATCAAAATCTAATCATCCTTGGAAATGGCAGAACTATTATGTTATTTTAAGTGTTGTAGCAGGATTTTGTTTGGTATCATTGATCCTTACGTTTAAATATGAAACTCCCAAGAAGTACAAGTATATTTCGGAATTACGTCATCAACAGCAAAAGGAACAAGGACAAACACAAAAAGATGGTAGTATTGAATTAGAACATTTCACTGGTATTCATGGAAGTACTACTAAAGATAGTTTTGATTTGGAAGCTACTGTCGAGGACAACCAGGAAGATGGTGAAGAGGAAGAAGATGACGATGATCACCACTCTACATCAGTGAGAAAAACCTTATCTTCAACATTGGTATGGTCATTTGCATTGATTTTATTTATTTATGTTGGTGGTGAGGCGGCATTTGCTGCTTGGTTAGTGACGTTTTTATTAAGAATCAAGAATTTGGATTATAAAACTGCATCTTATATGGCTACTACATTTTGGTCTGGGGTCACTATTGGAAGAATTGGTTTAGGATTTGTGACCGCACATTTCTTTAGTAGTGAATTGTGGGCTAACCTTATTTACATTTTGGTATCATTTTTAGGTTGTTTATTGTTTTGGATTTTAACTTTCATTGAGACTAGCACTTTATTGGTAATTGTATTGTTTTTGGTTGTGCTTGTTACTGGAGTTGCTATTGGTCCAATATTCCCTACCACCATTGTATCGCTGGTCAATATATTACCTGCTAAATATCAAACGTCAGGCATTGGTTTTATTTGTGCATTTGGTGGAGGTGGTGGTGCGGGAATTCCATTTTTAATTGGATTATTGGCAGAATCAAGTGAAGTTGGATTAAGAACTTATCCTTTGATTATTAGTCTAATGTTTGGTATATTACTTGGAGTATGGATATTGGTTATGCAAAAATATTCCTCAAAATATAAACGAAATACATTATAAATAGATACAGTAAAATAAAGTACACCCATACATAAATATGTACATATAGATAGATATACAAAAATTATTATAATTTGGATTGTCTATGGGTTTGTATATGCCAACAGTTTTTAGACCATCTCTCTCTCTCTCATTTATAGATGTCCACCTTGAGCTATCCATTCATCTGGTGTAAACCCCTTTTGAGTAAATGCATGAATACTCGCTATTTCATCTTTTAATTCATTATTAACTAATCGATGTCGAGCTAATTTATTTTTCCCTTGAAATAATGATGATACAATTATTACAGCAAATGCTTGACCACACCCACCAGACATATCTTCAACTTGAACTAAATTAGCATTTAATCTGGTGGTGATTATATCTCTTAATGAATCAGCAGTTAATGCAGAAGATGACATAACTGTTAAGTGTTGTATGTTGTTGTGTTGTTGGTTGCTAAATAAATAATATAAAATTAGTAGAGAAAATGATAAATATTCAAGAATTTTGAGCTATTTGTTAAGAAAAAAAAAACTGGCTTGAAAAAAAATTAGTCGTGTGGTGTTTAACACTATTGATGGTTTAGATTAAGCAGAGTTTTGCTTCCACTTTAAAGCTACACATCAACATAAACCCACAACATTACTTCAATTTACAACAATTATGCTAAAAGTAAAACTAATAATAATAATTCACACTATACATGTATTTATACATATAAAAGAAAAGAATACGGGGGAAAAAAAAGGAATGATTGGCAATTCTTTATTAATTTCTGTTTATCTCTCACTAATACCATTTAATTCTCTATTTTGGATTTTGGATTCAATTCGAGAAACAGAGTTTCGTTTAACTTCTTGACTAGTTAAACTACCGGTAGGGTTTTTCAATTCAAAATTATCAAAATAATCAGGTTTTTCTTTCAATTCCTTGTCAATTTTTATCATTACATCTCTAGTCGTAATTTCTTTTTTCGTTGAATCAAATTTGTCAAATCCACATTTCTCGTAAAACTCAAGAATATCCAGCGGTATAATACTAAACTCCTCATGTTGTTCAATCAATTGATTAACAACTTCAATGGCAAGGAAATAGTTATCCCCTGATGCTTGTTGTGAATCTGAATTATTGGTACCGGAATTAGAAGAATTTCCTGATGATGAGTTTGATGATTGCTTGGAAATTAATATGTTAGGTGCTATAACTGTTGCTAAATTATGGATATCCATTTTAGAACCAGTTTCTTCATCAATTTCTGAAAATGAGGCGACCCAACTGAAAAAGTAAAGCAATACTTCAACTAAGTTTCGATGACTTCTAGGTAACATACAATATGTCAATTGTAAAACTCGTTTACGCAAAACGGGGTTGACTTGTCGTTGAGACGAAACCCACATATCATAAAGACCAAATGTTAACAATGGATTAGGTAGTTCACGTAACCATTTTTTCATTAAAGCTGCTAATTGAACAGCATTCTGGATACTAAAATCGGGTGATTTCAATGGATTTTTATTGATTTGTTCAGTAAGTTCACGAAGCTTTTTGATATTACCATTCAAACGGAAAATACCTTCAACTGACATATCCTTTTGTCTTAATGCAGCAATAATGTCGTCCACAACAATAGGAATCCTTAGTTTCGAAGGTCCTACACCTAAATCTGAATCAATACCATACTTTTTCGTCAATACTTGTAAATCAACTCCAAACACTGCCATAACTTTATCCTTTTTACCATCGCCGCCTCCAAACTTGAACTTGTCCCAAAATGTAGGTTGCTTTTTTGTTTGAATCAATGACAACAACTCTTCTTTATTGGAATAACTCTTACTTATGTGACTAAGAGCTTCCACTGCGATATGACGAATAATGAAATGTTCATCTTTGGTCAACTCTGAATAATACTTTTGCTTTCTGACAGCAACTGGTTCTTCAGGATGTGGTTGTGATGTGTTCAAAATATTATCCAATACACCAGTTGGGGTAACAACAGTAGAAGTATGACCAGTAGCTTTGAGTCGGTGAGGAGCAGTTTGACGTTGGTATAAACTATTATGGTGTTTGAAAGCATTTGGCCGTTGTTCTCTTGCTTGTTCTGCAGCAACAATTCTTGGTATATCATCTAAAGTTAATGATTTCTCATTCTTTAACAAATCAGATGTTCTATCAAGATGAGTATTTGTGGTTTGCCTTTGAGGTTCATCTCGTATTTTGAGTGATTTACGGGTTACCGAAAGGTTCTCATCACCACCAGGATTATATGATAGCTGTGATGCACTGCTTGTTTTTCTTGATCCTTGTTGCTTTGATGTTTGACTATCAAAACTTAAATCATTCAACTCGTCAGCGATGGTAGTTTCATCATTGATACCGCTAGACCTTGATGTGTCATTGGTTCCCACACCACTACTTTTCATACCTAAAGGATGTGTTTTGATATCTTCCTTTCTTGCCTTGTCAGCTTCTGGTGCTTCCACGATGATTGATTTTCTAGCTTTCTTTTTGATAGATTTGGATAATTTTTGACTCTGTCGTTTGCTTCTTAAACTTGTCACGTCATTCAAGGTTTGTGAATAATTATCTTGAGCAACATCAACAGTATCAGTGTCTGATTGTGAGTCAGAAAGATAGCTTCTGGGTACTTTTGTCAAATCCACTTTCATGACTGAACGTGATCTAAACAATGCTATTTTCAACAAGTATATCAATTGTGATAAATCAGACACCAAATGGAACCCGGTATCAAAATGCTCACATGGACATTCTCGACAAACAATCGATTGATGAATTACATCAAATTTGGTTTCACTGGCTTCTATTGAGGGAATTGTTCTCTTACACAAGGAACAAACAAAACATCTAACGTGCCAACGATTATTATCTAATTTAAGACACGATTTTTCAATACTCTTAGCACATGAGCTGCATGCATCTGTCGAACTTGCTGGAATCGTCAATTTGGAATTGATCAAACTCAATTGAGTCTTGCTATCACCAGCTAATAAACTAATAGCTTCGTGTTCTGATGTTAATTGTAAAAACTTTTCTATAGCATTAGTGGTCCCGTACAATCTGTTCAATTTCAATGCATTATATAATCCAAGTCGAATTAATAGCTTCAAGTAATGGGCACACCCGGTAATCACTGAAAGTAGTTCAGCGGAAAGACTCCCTGATTTGGCTATGTGGTCTGATTTTCTCAATATGGCAAGATAACTCATAATTTTACCCGTGATATTTCTTGGTTCTTTTTTCAACATTTGAAAATACTCTTCTTCTGTACTTGAGGACTCCAGGTCATCCTTATTAGGAGGAGTACCAAACTTTTTATGCAATAACTCATGTGAACTTTTGCACATAAGAATCACATAATCCAACGCATTAAACAAAACTTCGACATTTAGAACCAATTTCCCAGTTACCACTATACCGTTGAATTTGTTACCAGTACAAGCACATAATAACATATCGGATATACACTTGGCAGTTATCTCCTCATATCCAGAAAGCGTGACCCAACATTTCAACACCACTTGTTCGATTTGTTGTTCAATAGACATGAGCATGGCAGAATCAACCGAAATGTGGCTTTCGTTGTCATCTTTTACCAACTTTAATCCATTGAGAACATCATCTGGTAAATCAAACAATTTTTGGAGACCAACTGAATCTGGAGTAATACAAACGTTCCAAAATTTATGTACCATATAACATTCTGGGTGCCAGTGTTGGTTTCGGCCACCTCTGAACAATTCCACAAATTGTTTGACAATTGACGATTGGCACCCTTCACAATGACTGGCATATAGTTTAGAATAATGGAAATGGCAATATATGTTGTTATCGTGTTCATAATAACTCTCGTCTGACTCAAATACTCGTTGACAAACATTACATCTAAAGTGTTCTAAATGATACTTGTTACCTAATGCGGTGATATATGGACCTCTCAAAGCTGAGTTACAAACATAACAAATGAGGTCTAACTTCTTGAAATAATCATATTCACATAATGCCACTTGAGTTTTCGTGCCATCTTGTTCATTAGTGATTTCGTAGGGGAAGAATTTTGCAGAACATTGTTTGCCACATTCATGACAAGTAAAACAATCAACATGGTAAGCGTTATTTAAAGCTCGAACAAACTGACTGGTGATTTCCAATCCACATTTGGCACAAACTTTACGACTTTTCTTACGACCTGGTTTCCTTTCCAGTTTTGAAGGTGATGATGGTTCTTGTTGTTGTTGTTGTTTATGTGGTAATGAAGATGATGAGCCTGCTACGTATACTGAGGGTACTGGGCGAATTGAACTGGTATTTATCGTGTCGGTCGATTGAGTTGCTGAATCTTGTTTTTCCGGGGTCGGGGAAACTGCTATTGAATGTCTTTGAGAAGGGTCTAACCCTGATCGTGTTGATGATCTATAATTACTATAATTATTGATAGTATTACTATTAAAATTCGATTGATTGGACAATGGGTCAGGGTGTTGCCTTGACGACAGTTCTGGTGACGATATTATTGGTTCAGTGCCAAAATTGAAATCATCGGTATCGATTAGTTTATTCTGTTTCTGTTGCTGAAAACTATCAGGAGAATTATATGATGGTTGTGGTTTCCCCGGTAGTGGTGGGATCAAGTTTGTCCAATTAGGTTGGGGCAGTTTCCCCACAGGTTTCGGAAGTTGACTCATTGGTGGGGTTTGCGGTGGGGTATCTCGGGGTATATAGTATCTTAGCGATTGCTCTCTTTTGGGTTTGCTGCTAGATGTGGTTGTAGGTGCTGGTGCTGGTGTAGGTGTAGGTGAAGAAGGAACTGGCGAAGATGGATGCATTGATTGTGAAACTGTCGATATTGGTGGATATTGATCATTCATATTATGATACCTTCCATCATGATGCACTGGATAAAACAATCGTTTGCCGTTATTAGAAGTATGAGAATGGGATCGAGAATGTCCAAATGGATTGAATTTTCGTCTAGGACTTGAACCTGAGTCTTTGAGGGGTTGTTGTGGTGGCGGCGGTGATGATGGTTCAGTTGTAGCTATTATTGATCCTCTATTGTCGGGACTTTCAACAATATTTATTGTCGATCGAGTTGTATTTGATGCATTAGGGTTGCCAAATGAATGGTGTATACTATTACCTCGTTGAGGGGTATCAAACGAATGCTTCATGTTATTAAACTGTCAAAAATCAAAATCACAAAACAAAACCCAGTAAAACAAATAATAAACAAAATCAAAATGTATCGTTCCTGTTATATCAACTTTGAAATATGATTGATCTAGATGTTTGTTTTGATCAATACAGGGTTAGAATCAATATACCTCTTAAAGATACTTCTTGGCAAGTCTCCTACTTGATTGTTGTAGTACTTTTCTTTCCTGTTGTTTCTGTTTTGTATTTTGTTGAGAAAAATGAGTTGAGTTGTGTTGGGTTGGGTTGTTGAATTATAGTGATTTGATTTGTTAATAAATTCAAAATTAGTTAAATGTAATTTAATAAAAATAGAAAAATTTCCCAAAAAGAACAACTAACAACAAATTAAAACAAACTAAACAACTTTCTTTCTTTTTTTTTCTTCTGAGTGTTGTCTCTCTCTTTCTCTCTCTCTCTGTCTGTCTTTTCTGTCTCTTGTTGTCTAAGCAAAAAGGTTTAAATTTTAGTTACTCAGTAAGTTAACTAATTAGTTAGGAGGAGGAAGACAAAAAAGCGAGAAAAATTTAAATTTTTCTGTTGTTGTTGTTTTTTGAATTGTTTTTCTTTTCTTGGTTGTTCGTGGTTGTAAAAATAAAATTATATTTCTCTTTTATTCGTTCGTGATTTTTTTTTGAACTATTATTTCTGTCCACTTGACTATGAATTATGTATGCAGCCCAGGACAAAAGTATTTAGTGCTGTTTTATATAAACACTAATATAACAACAATTAGATAATAAATATATTACAACCTGAAAACTGAAAAAGTACCGTTGATTGGGAAGAACAACAAGGGCAAGGTTGTTTTATAATGAGTGACAAAATAGTTGGAAAATTAATTGGTTGTAGTTATATCAAGTGTAATAGATATTGTAGATCTATGTCTTCTATTGATCCACTAACAACAAAATTGTAATATACTTTGATTTCAAGAATTTTTTTTAAAAAAAAAGGAATGTATGAGGGCTAGTAAATGTAATTAAATCTCAATCAAAGTAAGGGTGATATCAATAACAACATATGTGTATTGTATGGAATCTGTGTACTAACAAAAACTAAAAAACACGAATCTTAATAATCAATTGATGATATTTGAGTGATCCAATTTGAGAGAATTGTGTTAGTTAGATAAAAGGTAAACGTGATGAAGATATAAAAAGAAGAAAGAGGAAAAGAATTTAAACAGACGGTTTGGTAAAAAAAAATTTTTGGTTGGACAAACAATTCGTAAACCTATTCATCAAAAATTACTGAAAAAAAAAAAAATTTCTATAGTTTTCTTGCAAATTAGAAAATTATTTTACTTAATAATGAGAATGATAGATGTAATTTAATTTAACATGCACTGTGCTACTGCATTACAAGTTCTATTTGCTCACTTAACTATTGTTGTATGACTATTGTTTGTTGGTACTTTCCTGTTCTGGTTTTTGTTCAAGTTTTGTATGATTTTATTGTTTTGTTGTTTTGGGATGTAATTTTTCTTTTTTCTTTCTCTCTCTCTCTTTTTAGGTTTTAAACTTATTATTAGTGGGCGTGTACAAGCTCACAATTATTACCACTTCTTGGTTTTGTGTAATACTAGAAGAACCAATAATAATATTAGCATCTCATTGGTTTGATTCCATCACCGTCAGTATTGCCAGTCTATAGGGTTACACTTCTACTACTATCACCTACACGGATGTTAGAAACATCCAGTCTCTATACAAACACAGATCTGCTCTGTAGCGAAACGCGAAAAAAAATTGATACAATTGAATACTGACTTGTTGCATTTCAATCCCGACATTGCGAGACACACATACATAAATGCGTTTTTTTTAACAACAACGATCTTGCTTGGTGCGACATGCAAAGTAATGTAATGTAATGAATGAATAAACAAGTTATTTTTAGATTCACTGAGAATAAGCATTTAGTTAAGTTTCTGCCAATCAGTCCCAGGTCTTACTTATTTAGATGCAACCATATACTATCTATACATACATTATTATCATAACCAATAAAAAGAAAGATTTAAATGTAATTGATTTGTCGTTTTTTCGCACACCAAAAATACCCACTTAATTTTGACAAACTAAAAAAAAAAAATTAAAATTTAAACCTTGGTGCGTCATTACCTTCTCATGTTTTTTTCTTCTATTAATAGGAGATTTGAACTTTGATTTTATCAATTGATTCTATTATGAGGTGTAAGATATTCCCTGGAGATCACAATAGTCTTGATAATTATCACTGTCATCAGTTTTACTATTCCTCAACCCTCAATATTGGATGTTCTTATCCCCCCTATTTGCACTTATTATCACTGCATATAATTCTAAAAATGTTTCAACAGTAATACATGCATAGACACAAACCACAAAGTACAAAACTAATTAAACCTTCAAAATTTCTCAATTGGTGTAAATCCTTGCCTTATTTGGTCTCAGTGTGGTTTTGAGTTTGTGTATTTTTTTCCTGTCGTTGTGACGTTCTTTCAAGAATCACCTTAACTTGTTATTCGAGAAATTATTTGTATCATAGACCAGAAGTGGTATTAAGAGTCAATATGAAAAGAACTAGGTTTAGACCGGTTGGGTGTAGAAACATTAATGGTGATGGTATTAATAGGGGAAAGAAAAGAGCTTTATTTTTTCATTATAATTCGTTACAATTTTGTAATAAAATTATTACATACCTTGTGACTTTGTTGTTTGTGTTGTTTTTGTTCTATCTTTTACAGCGTGTTAAAATTCAACTTTAAAGGGTCAATTATTATATTTGATATATTCCTATTAATCATCACATTACTCTATATAACTATAGCATAAAAATACCCTGTAAATAAATAACCAGTTTACATTTGATTTCCTTCCTTTCTTTCTTTGTATACCAGGGCTATATCAGTATAACTCTTTCTTTTCAATTCACACACATACACACATCAAATCTGTCTTTCTAATTATGCTAAATCAAAATCATCAATTTTATTCTTATATTTAAGAACATTTCTTTTAATTTTTGAATTATCAACCCAAGTCAAATAATCTTCTAAATTTCTCGTGATTAAATATGCGGGATCAGTAATAACATTTGGCCCAACTCTAACATGACCTTGTTCAATAAATTTCACTGCATCACTTATAGTTTCTGCCATTTTCAATCGACACATAACCACCCCGATTCTTCTTCGACATAAACTACTCACAGTAACTTTATTTTCCAAATCGGATATTTTCGATTTTGTCAGTAATACTCCCATATTATATAATTTTTCTAATAATAATTGTTCATGTTTAATTCTAAATGGATCAGTTGGTTGTAATAATGATAATTTATGTGCTAATTTCCTAATATCACCACATATCTTATTGTATTTATGATAATCTTCACGATTTTGAATATGATACGTTCTCATCACTTGAGTGTCTCGATGACCTTGATCTTGTTTCCAATCGAGGAAATCTACTTTTTTCAATAATTTTTTCTCATGATGTTTTAATGCCCTAACCATGGTTGTGGATGTTTGATATTTAAAGTAGTATTAGATATGATAGTATCGTAATGATTAACTAATTGATGGTTAGCGATGAGGAAAAGAATGAGAAGGCTTTTTCTTTTTCTTTTTTTTTTTTCTTTCTCAACATATATTTAGTCCTTATATACAGGTATATAACTATAAACATATGAGGGGATTACAATCATTTATTTAAATAAGTTCAAGATGGAAAACCTTTTGAGGCCATTTTCATGGAAAGAAATACTCATAGTGAGTATCTCTTAAAAACCACCTTGTATAATATGTAGTGTATAGTTTACTGTTGACAGCGCTTAGAAGGCACTGTATAAGCAATCTTCATATAAAATTAAGCAGTGTTGTTGTTATGTCTAAACGAGTATAAAAGTGTATCTCCAGTTTTTTATAATTAGGATGGAAAGGATATGGCGAATAATAACCAAGAATAAAAAGATGATAGTCTTGTAAAGACCCAAGATTGTGTTTTTGAAATTTGTGTATATTCTTCCAAAATGCAGTCCAATCTAAAATGGTTAAAGCTTTAATTCCTTCAAAATGTTTACCCCAACCATCTGGAATAATTTGAAATTGAGGACATAATTTGAGCTAAAATAGTTATATTATCACCAAAAAAAGAGCTGCAAATCATTCAGCTAATGTCAAATTTTTATAAAAAATGGAAACTTCAAGATGCTTTCCAGATACGCAACAACCTTCAACCAACAAATTTTCACTCTACCAAATCTGCAAAGAAAAGGTTAGATAGAATCTATATTGACTCCAGGATTCGAAGAAAGCTACTAAACTGCCGACTTCTAGAAGAGTTTAAACAAATCTCGACACATAGAATTATTGCTATGTCTTTACAAATTCAAAAAGAACCTATCCTAAAGGTTGGTAACCCACGTTACCTGATACCTCAATGGATGAGTCAAGATGAAAATATAATTAAAGATTTAAATAACAATGAACAAAGTAGTCTCACTCCTTTTTCTAATTGGAATGGAATTATTAACCGGATAAAAGAAAAGGTGATATTTTATGAAAAATACCAACGATATATCAGAGCATACATTCCACATGCCGGAAATTTTCCTGATGAAAAGATGCTTAAATTCAGATTTAGGCCCTCGTTTAACTTTTCCATTATTACAGAAATGCAGACTGAATCTGGTAATACAGTGCAAGACACAGAAATAATGATAAATTTAGCGACAAAATTCTATCAAGATTTGTTCCTGGTAGAAGATCGACATTTGGAATCATTTACCTTTGTGGACCAGTTTGACAAAAAGATAGATGAAACTGACAAAGTTTTGTTGGAAAAAGCTTTCATTGAAGACAATGTATATGACCATTCACTAATGATCAATAAGAAAAATGCAGTGGGAACTGATGGCATTTCTTACCAAAATCTCATTGAATTATGGCCCAGTTTAAGTGAAAGCCTCATCAGAGCAGGAAATAATATTTTGAAATATGGAACATTGCCACAACAAATGAGTGAAGTGATTATTACATTAATACCCAAGAAACTGAAGACACCTATAATTGAAAACTTTCGACCTATCAGTGTAATCAGCTGTGCCGTACGATTGTTATCATCAGTAATAGAAAAACAACTAAACCCAGTCTTGGCAAAGGTTATTGAGAATACTCAAACAGGCTTCCTTAAAAAAAGATCCATTAGTAATAGCATATACCTTCTCGATATGGTTCTTACAAGATATCAAACTTCTAAAACTGCAGAAGCAGAATCAGCAGGGCTTGTTAATCTTGACTTCAGAAAAGCTTTTGATTCAGTACATCATGATTTTGTATTGCTAGTTTTACGCCAAGTAGGATTAGAGCCTAAGGCGACGAACTTCTTTGATGGCAACAACCACAAAACAAAAAGCAAAAGTAAATACTAATACCATTGAAGGCCCAAGCTTCCCACTTGAACGTGGGGACAGACAAGGCAATCCTGTCTCCCCTTTAATCTTAGAGACCTTCCTCTCTTGATTGAGTAAGGAAATTGAGGGAATAGGAGTGGCGAATGAAGTTTCGTTGGCCCAATTCTTATTTTTTTGCTGTTGTTCCACCACTCGTTTTGTACATATTACACGACATTTATCAAAGGTTTTTTTTTTTCCTTCTTTCCTAAGCTTTTTGGGTTGAAAAATTCTCACCAAACCTGAATCCAATATATATTATTGGAGTACAACAAGTAACCAATATACCTACCAATGTTTACTGCGACGAAAACGGCAACCACCACAACCACATCTATTTGTCGGTTATTTTCTACTTCCACTAAAACATTATCTAATGTTGGTAAAAAACCCATCAGATTATATGAAGGAGTGAATTATTCCATCGAATCGATCCCAGTAGAATTTTGTAAAAAATTCACTAAACGAAACAAAACATTTATTTTAGATAGACAAATCATTACTAGTGGACCATTAGGTAAATTAAGAGTAGAAATTCCTGAATTCATCAATATTTCAGAAAACAACACCAATGAAAATGATAAATCAATCATTGTATCTGTGAAAAAACCCGAAAATAAGATTCAACGATCATTATGGGGTACATATAGATCAATTTTATATAATAATATCATTGGTATCACTGAAGGTCATTTATCAATTGTTAAATTTGTTGGTACTGGTTATCGAGCCATTTTAGAAAAAGATCCACAAACTGGTGAGGATATAATTAGTTTAAAAATTGGTTTACCTTTTACACCAAAATTGAAAATACCAAAAGGGTTAAAAGTTTCATCACCTAATCCAGCAAGATTGGTCATTGAAGGTTCTGATAAACAACAAGTTAAACTATTTGCAGCATTTATTAGAGAACATAAAAAACCTGAACCATATAAAGGGAAAGGTATATTTGTTGATGATGAAAAGATTGTGTTGAAACAAAGAAAAGTTAAATAATTGTATGGCAGTTTTTTTCTGCTTTATGCTCATATTTATACTATCTACTTGTATATAAACATTTTATAAATATATTCCCTATAGTCTATATGTTGTATGATTCAAGTAGTATTTCTGATTCCCACCACAATGGTCAGATTTGTTATGTTGTCTCGTGTGTGGGTGTGTGCATGCGTGCGTGGGAGGAAAAAAAAATTTTTTAAATACTTTCAACAAAACGTTTAGCCACCACATCCTAACACATCCTAATCCCAGACACAACAACCTCCCTAACTAAACATGTTTAGTCTACCACAACAAACCTCTAAAAGAGGTATTGGGTTGTTGAATAATCAATTTTTGTCAAACATCACGTCTATACGTAACGTATCAGCAAAGATCACTTCGATTCATGCCATAACTTCATTGAAAACAACTGCCCCTACAAGAAATCATACTATTCAAGAAAGTACTAAAAGAAAATTATTATTGGAAAGGCCAGGATTATTTGCAATTAAACGAGGAATGATTACTTGGTTTAATGAAAAAGGTGAACATATCCCGGCAACTGTTTTAGAAGTTGACTCTTGTGAAGTTTTAGGCTATAAATTATTTAAAGATTTTGGTTATACTGCTGTTATAATGGGTACGATTGATAAATTGAAAAATGTTAAATCAACCAATGATTTAAGAATTTTTGAAACAGCTAAAGTTTCACCAAAACAAAAGATTGGTGAATTTAAAATTCGTTCCATTGATAATGATATTGAATCCAAATTAATCCCTGTGGGCACAGAATTAACTGCAGATTATTTCTCTGTAGGACAAAAAGTTGACGTTAAAGGTGTAACCAAAGGTAAAGGTTTTGCTGGGGTTATGAAACGTTGGGGATTTTCTGGTGGTAGAGCTACTCATGGTACTTCAAAAGCTCATCGTACTCCTGGTGCTACTGGGGGGAATCAAAACCCTGGTCGTGTTTTCCCTGGTAAAAAAATGCCGGGAAGAATGGGTCATCAAAATAATACTGGGTTCAATTTAGAAGTTTTACATACTGATGGTGAAGCCGGAATATTGATTGTCAAGGGGAACGTTCCTGGTCCTAAAAAATCAATCATTAAAGTTTCAGATGCTATAAAAGAATATGGTAATTCTATAAATAATACCATCCCTCAAGAAAAGTAAGATTAAACTCTTTCTCATACTTGTATATATCTATCTATTAAAATACATATCATTGTATGTTTAGTAATTTTTGCAGTTCTAAATTGATATCTAGTTTGCCAATCATTGTAAAGGGTAATTCCAAAGAACAAAAACTTAAAAGCATCCTTAGATTAAGCACCACTACAGCCAATGGGCAAGAGAAGAAGTAAATCAACAAACACGCTCAAAAATTTTTTCACTAAATCTTCTTGGTTGTTAGTGTATATTGTGCTAGACATACAATTTCTTATCGTAGAGCTATTGCCATTATCCTTTGTTTGATGACTAGTTGGTGAGTGGAATTATTATCCACCCATCACCAAGCAACAATACCCTCATTATTTTCTTCTTCTTTTGAATATATCAAACCACCTGGCTTGTCAAAAAAATATACTTAAAAAAAGAAAGAAAATTAGATTTTCTTGAACAAGACAAAGTCTTGAAACAATTTTCCAAAAAGTAAAAATTTGATACACCATTGAATGAAGACAATTCCCGGATGGTTCTGGGAAAAGACAAGAACCATGTACGTAGGTATATTGAAATTGATCTTCTGGCGATGAAGAAGAAAGAAAAGAAAGAAAGAAAAAAACAACGAAAAATTTTTTTGCCCATAGTAAGTTCTTTAAATAGTGAGAAACATCTACATGGTCGTGTCCAACCTAACAAAAACTTAATTAATACACATATAAGTTACACATCAGTTAATCTTGCCATTTTTCACCAGTCAAGTTTTCATAGGCTTCTACGTATTTCTGTTTAGTTTGTACAGCAATATCTTCTGGCATGGCTACACCATCTTTACCAGCAACACCATTAGCAGTTAACCAATCTCTTAAGAATTGTTTATCGTAGGATTCTTGTGATTGTCCGAGTTTATACTTGGCAGCACTCCAAAATCTCGAAGAGTCTGGGGTCAACACTTCGTCAACAAGAACAATTTTGTCACCATCCAACCCAAATTCAAATTTTGTGTCGGCAATAATGATACCTTTAGTAGCAGTATAGTCTCTTGCCTTGGTATAAAGATCAATAGCAATTTTCTCAATTCTATCACATAATTCTTTACCAACAATCTTGTCAGCTTGTTCTTTGGTAATATTTTCATCGTGTTCTCCTTGCTCTGCTTTAGTGGAAGGAGTGAAAATTGGTGTGATTTGTTGTGATTCTACCACATCACCAATTGGAATACCATGAACAGTTTTGCTTTTGGTGTATTCTTTCCAACCTGAACCTGTAATGTATCCTCTTACGATAACTTCAAGGGGAATTAATTTCAATTTCCTAACAAGTAATGATCTTCCTTCTAATTGGTCACGATACTTTTCCAATTGTGGATATTTTTCAAAAATATCTCCTTTAATCAAATGATTTTCAATAGGTAAAAAGTCAAACCAGAACTCAGATAATTTGGTTAAGATTTTCCCCTTGTTAGGGATACCATTGGCCATAATAACATCGTAAGCAGAAATTCTGTCGGTGGCAACAAACAAAAGAGTGTTGTCATCTACTTGGTATATATCTCTAACTTTACCTCTGGCAATTAATGGGAAAGTACCTTCTAAGTTGGTTGAAGTCATTGTTGGTGATGATGATGATGAGCAAAAAGAATAGTTGACTCGGATTAGTATTATTTTTTTCTGGGTGCGCAATTATTTCAGTTTTAACTCTGAACAAAATGAGATAGCTTGGCATATTGATCAAAAATAGAAATTTGAATTCTAGACTAATCAAATATTATACGACTTGAGTCATCTAGTAACCTCAAACTCACATAATCCTACATTGTACTAAAAAAACAGTGTATAAAATTTCAAACAAAAAAAAAATAAACGCAAACTATATATGTATAAATACAACAATTGCTACTTGTGATTGATTGATTCTGTGTGTGTGTATATATATATGAGTGATGTTATGTGGGTATGTTAGAATAAAATGTAGTTAAATTTAATTTAGTGATATTAATAAAGTGGTAATAAAACTCTTTTGTTAGGCTTTTTTGGGGGTGGGGAAAGTCAACCATAGAAACTAGAAGGTTTCTTATTCGTCATCCATTTCAGAAGGTCTAATTAACCCACCAACTTGCATGTCTCGTTCTCTTTGTAATCTATCTTGTTCTTCTCTTTCTATTTGTTTATCTTCAGCAAACAAATAATCAGTTGGATCTCCACCAAATTCTTTCAATTGCACCAAAAAATCTCTTAATACCGACTTGAATTTGAATAAATCATTATAAACGGTTGTCAATACTTTAAGGAAATTGATCAATTGCACTTCTTGTAAATTATCAAATGCCGATGATAATAATTGTGATAAATATTGTTTGAGGAAATCTGAATTAGAAGTCCCTTCAGGAGCTTGATCTGATGTGTATAATGGATATTTGATAACATTATCTTCAACCAAATGAATCAATTGAGCTAATAATTGGGCTTGATATCTAAATCCTGCTTTATGATCTGGTTGAGTGAAAACATACAATGTATCAGATAAAATTTGGAAATAAAAATTCTCATAAAATGCCTTGGTGAATGGAGTGTCACCTAATTTTTCAACATTTTCGATCAATTCTAAAGTTAACGATAATCCATTATCTTCAACTTCTCTATTATTATGTTTGAAAGCCCATAAGGCGGCATTAATCAATGATTGGAATGCTTCTCCAGATAATTGTAGTAAACCTTGGAATGATTTGGCATTGATTTCTTTTAATAATTTATAAAATTCAACTCGATGTTCAGGGTATTCAACAAAATCATTTTTAATCATATCCAAAGTACATTCAAACACATTTTGTAAAATTAATACCACACCATCAGGGATTAAATGTCCGGCTTTAGAAACCAATGCTGTTAAACATCTCAATACTTCAGCATCTCTAGCATCAGGAACATTGGAACTATAATCTTCTAAAACGGCTCCAAATAATGGTTGGACTAAATCACGAACAATTTCTTGTAAATTATCAGCTTGATTAATATAAGTTTCAATCATTTTCAAAATCTCTTTTTTGATGGTTCTCAATCCTCTCACTTTAGGGGTCTTGGTAGCGATTATTCCGTCTTTAGCAACAGCATCAGAAATCATTTGTGAAACAGCTTTATATAATGATAACATATCAACATATAATCCACCCAATTGTGAATAAAACCCTGGGCCTAAAGCTTTACAAACAGCAACATTGGTCTTGATGATATTGGCAATAATCTTGACGGTTTCAGTATTACTCAATAACTCGGGGTCTTGACCTGCTTGTTGGATTATTGCCGTCCAGGCCATGTTAGGTAATGCCATCAATTCACTCAATAATTTATCGCGAGCAGTTTTATTATATTCAGCACTAACAATAATCCCACATGCTTCATAGAAGGTGTGTACTTGTTGTGGCTGTAAATCTTCCGTAATCTGTTGGATTTCTCTAATGATTTCATTAATGAATGGTTCGGTTTCATTTGCTTGCACGGCAACAAAATGTTTTTTACACTTGTGGGTAATCTTAATAAAAGTGTCACAAGCCATATCTTGAACCCCCTCGTGTGTTTCATGCATGAATTCAAACAATTTATTGACAACGGTTTTCAAAAATTTCCAATGAGCTTTCAAAAATCTTGGGTATTGACCAACAATATACATAATGTTTGACGCAACCACAGCTTTATTATCTTTACCACGTTTCATTTCCGTTAATGATAATAAATCTTTAATAACGGAAACCAAAAATCTTTTTTCCATATCTTCATTCATGGCCCCAGATATAGATCCTATAGCCCAACATAAAGTATTAATATTTTGCCATGACCATTCACTTTCATCAATTTGTCTAGCCAATTTTTCAATCATGATTTGTTCAGTATCAATAACATTCAAATGAGTAAGATAAACCAACACTTCTCTCATGGATTTATATAATTGAATGGTATCACTTTCTTTAACAAATTCGCGAACAATTTCCCCTTCATCATTTTCAACAATTAAAACTTCTTCTGGTCGCGCCATATTTTCAATAATAACCAATCTCAATTTCGATAATATTTCCGCATATTGGTGTTGTCTCAATGGGAATTTCTGTAAAAGAGCTGGGTCAGGTGCACCACCGGAAGATGTTGGTCTTAAACTATTACCATAAGCTAATTGCATCATTGGGGTTAATTCATTGGAAGGTAAATCTCTAATTTCTTTAAATAATCCATAAACAAATGTTGACCAGAAATCTAAACAAGTTTTGAACAATTCACGTTCTTCAATCCGGGAAAGTTCTAATAAATAGAACAATGAATTTTGTAATAATTCACCTGCTTCTTTATGTTTCTCTAATAATTCTAAATTATTTGTCAAAAATGTACACAAGAACATGGCTAAATCTTGTAAAAATGATTGATCACTAGATGAAGCAACTTTATAAGTTTGTTTCAAATTAGTAGTGAGTGGCACTATAGAATAAATTTGTTCCAAAGTGTTTTTAAAATAAATTAAAGTTTTTTCATTATGAGCGGGTAATGAAGAAACTTCTGTCAAACACTTTAACGAAATTGCTCTTGTATCAGCTGGAGCTAAAAATTTTGTTGATAATAGATTCAATAAATCTGTTTGATATATGTATTCTGAAGGAATCCATTGTATGTATTTCAATAATGCATTCAAGGTGGCAATAATCAATGATGATTTAGTTGTTTTATCCAATACTTCGTAACACAAGGTGAAAATTTTTTCAAATTCATTTTTCATACTGACTTTTAATTGTTGAGCTTTAGCTTGAGTTAATTGGTCTTGAGAATAATCAAAAACTTCTTCACTTAATAATTTAAGAATAATCATATTATTTTCACAAACATTATACGATGATCTAGAACTCATGACAATTTCTGGAATGAATTCGGGCCAGTTATGAGGCCATTCTTGTTTCAAAACAGAAACCAATGTCAAATCAATTTTATTAATTAAGGCTCGTTGAGTTTCAAATTCTTGTTCATTGTCGCAAAGACTAATAATCATATTGACAATGAAATTTCTAATACCAATTCTTTCATTATCAGGTATAGTTTTCCAACGATATTGTATCAATTTGTTCAAAGATGATAAGGCAATATACTTTGATTGAGCATTATTTGAATTGGATAAAATCTTATCGGCAAATTTCCAAGAATCAGGATGTTCTTGAAATTTGTTCAAAACCAATTGAGCATTTTTTTGATCATTACCAGATCCTTTGAAAAACGTGTCAACTGTTTGATCAAATAAATTGATATCCAAATCAGTTGAAAAATCTAATATGGCATCCATAGTTACTTAGAAGGTAAGATAAGATGTTTGTCTAGAATAGGAATTTATTAGTTTTTATGGTCTTTTTTATTCTTTTAGTTTTGTTTTTTTTTTTTCTTCTTTGTTTTTCTTCTTTCTCTTTCTCTCTCCCCTTTGAAGTTGAAGTATTTCTTGGTGAGAGTTTAAATAGTCTTTGAATGAGGAAGGTGGTTCAGTAATTTGCAGGAAAGAAGAAAAATGTCAAAATTCTCCAATTGATGATGATGAATGATGAGCAGGACTGTTATGTTGTTGATGTATTAACAGTAAATATATTCCAATATAATAAACAGTTTATTCTTTTAAAAACTACTTTTGTAAATGATGGATAAAAACTAACAGTTCAATTTCAACCAATAAAAATAGAATTGCTTCCTTTGTTTTTTAGTCACTTGTTTAGCTTTGTAGTTTTGACTTGTGGTTTGACTTGTAATTTAAGGATTAAGAATTTCAAAGAAAATTTTTTTTTCTCGCCTCCTCCCGTCCCCCCCTTCTTTCATTGTTGGTTGATTGTTGTTGAATAGTTGAATGTTGTTTGCTTGCTCACTGTAATTTAGATTTTGCCAATACTTTTACGTGACCTCACCCCTTCTGCTGCAACTAAGTAGAGCAGATTAGATTGAGGAATATTTATCTGATCTAATCTGGTAACAGTTTATCAACAACTACTGGAATGTACTATTGACCACTTTTTTTTTGCAACTCGGTCAACAACTGTTCTCTATGTTTCCCTAGTTAGTACTTATATTGAACGAATTCAAAGTTGACATATACATATAGCAATCATAATTCTATCCACATACAATTCAGTACGATATTTCTTTCAGTAACTGCTTATTTGCTTCTTCTTCTTATTGGTGGTCAAATGAATAAAAGAAAAAAACCTTAGGGCTAACTCCTTTTTTTTTTGCAACACCACCATCACCACAATTGTATAAGCTCCCAATGATTGAATTGGTTTCTAATTCTAACCATGATTGGTTATCATGTTATATAATTAAACTTACTATCACTAGTCAAGAAAAATTGGATTTAGAAATCAATCAATTCTTAACAACAACGATTGTCAATTCACAATTAACATTATTAATAATACTCCACCATGAAGAAGAAGGGGATAACGATAGTATTACCGATTTACAACTTTTAAATTATTTACAATTTGAAATTTATAAACAAATAGGTAATGATATAATTGTATCGATCATGACAATAACTCAAGATTCTAATTTATCGGCAATGTTGTCGTCTCAATTGAAACAAATTGATGATATAGTTAAAGATATTCTGAAATTGGATTTATCTATTGCTTTGGATGTTGTAAATGAAGAGAAATTGATATTTTTAATGTTGAATATACCTAATTTATTACCATATTTAGAAGAGCAACAAGGATATGATGAAATTTCTATTGAAGAACTTTTTGAAAATTTCGTTAAACATCATAATTCAATCAAAAAAATCATGTTATCAAATGAACTAAAAGAATATACGTAGATGATATATTTTATTGAAGATCAAAATCTATGTACTCATAAATAAGAAAAACTAATGATTTTTTATGGCTGTTGTTGCAAAGTCCATTTATTTCTTAGCAAATGAAACACCTTTTTCAATATTCTTTTGTAATTGTTCAATGGCAACTTCTAACAATTTCTTTTCATCATCAGAAATTTGATTTAAGATATCATATTTAACTTCAGTAATACCATTTTTACCTAATTGAACTGGTAATGAAAAGAAATCTAAATCTTTAACCAATTTTCTAGCTTCAGAAGCACCTTTAATTGAAGAATCCAAGTTCAAGAAAGTACATTCAACAATATCAGTTTTACCATTAACAGCAGCTAAAATTGATTCGGCTAATCTATAACCGGCATAAGCCATGGATAAAGTGGCGGAACCAGCACCATTCTTGGCTTGAACAACTTCATCGCCACCAAATTGAACTCTTTTGATTAATTCCTTCTTTTGTTCTTCAGATAATATATCATAATATTGTTTAGAGTTACCTAATGAATATAATGGAACAATGGTTTCACCAGAATGGCCACCAACAACATTAATATTGAAATCAGATGGTTTAGTTTGATCTGGGAATAATTGAGAAATAAAAGTATTGGCTCTAACAATATCCAAAGTAGTAACACCAAATAATCTAGCGGGATCATAAACACCTTTAGCTTGTAAAGTTTCGGCAACAATAGGTACAGTAGAATTGACTGGATTAGAAATCACCAAGACAAAAGCTTTTGGAGAATTGGCAGCAATACCTTCAGCTAAACCTTGAACGATTGATGCATTAATATTGAATAAATCATCTCTGGTCATACCTGGTTTTCTTGGAACACCAGCTGGGATAATGACTAAATCAGAACCTTTTAATGCAGCAGCTAATGCAGTTTTATCTTCTTTATCTTTTGGTAAATATGATTGAGTTTTAGAATCAGAATTGATATGAGATAAATCAGCACCAACTCCTGGAACATTGACGACATCAAATAATGCCAATTCATCAACATTTGGGTTTAATTTGGTCAATAAAGATAATGGTTGACCAATACCACCAGCAGCTCCTAAAATTGCGACTTTGACCATTGTTGTAAGATTTATATAAATTGATTGATTAAAATAAGTAAATAAATTGAATAAATAAATAAATTAATAAATAATTGATTAAGAAAAGAAAAGAAAAATCAAAAATGAAATAAATTTTGAATCCGGGGCAAGAGGATCAAGGGATATTAAGATCCTTTTAAATGATTTTTTTTCCCTTGTTGTTCGAGGAGAGATTTGAAAAAAAAAAAATAGAATTAGTTTGTTGGTGAATAAATTGCATGTGGGCGGCCAAGCAAGCAACCCCACGCTTTTTTTTTCTTTCTTTCACTTAGTATGCATTACACGTGATTCGCTTACATTTGTTTTTTTCTTTCTTTGACCCCGGGTTTATGGAAGTTCCATTTAACTGTGGATTTTGTACAGAAAGAAAAAAATTCTAAGATTTCCTGGAGAAAACCTCCGTAACAATCCGGAACATTGAGGTATATTTATATCCTGGTTTTCCCGGGACAAGAACCAATGAACAATTCCAATTAAAAGGTATTCAACTGGATTTAGTCGGTCCAGCTATGCAAAGTAGTTGCACAATAGATTTCTCTTGCTCCGAGGGTATAGGTCCACATATCATACAATTTATTATAATTTTTTGGACCCAATTGCTGCATAATACTAAGCCGTTGATATAGTGCCAATTATTTGACATACTCAAAATGCAAGTACTACAGACGTAGGTTGCTGTGTCCTAAATACGGGAATAAAGTCAATTGAGTAAGTTTTACTCTAAGAATGATTCAAGGATTGAGAAATTGGCGTCATTATGAATTGAGATTCTAAGTCAAATAAGTAGCAAACAAACTATTTAAAGTTGGAAACCCCTATTATCTGTAACAACTTTTTTTTTCATAAAAATTTGGTTCAATTGTTCACTCAAAAAGTGATATATAATGATCAAGTAGATTAAAAAGTAACCTTCTACTTATAAAATGAGGGTTTTTTTTTCACAAATTTGGGTCTTCAGGATGTCGTTAAAGACAATCTTGTTGAAACTCTTGAGTTACAATATGAGCTAGTTAAACATTCCCTCCAAATATGCACTGGTAACAATTCCATAGCAGAAACAGAATCTACATTGTGACTTGTTGAATTCAACAATACTTACTGGAAAGTGTATATAGAGTGCTGTTAATAAATGGCAAATTTCCGTAAACAACATAATCAAAAGTCAAAGTAGTTGATACGCAGCAACAATTACTTCTATTTTAATGTATTGTAAAGTGAAAAAAAAATAAGTTGGAACTCATTATACTCTTTGTTCGTAAAGTGTACCTTGTTGCAGTTGTCCACAATTCTCTTTGTATTATGCAATTTATGGGAAAGCACTTACCACCACACACGTCAAATAGAATATTCTCTGTTCTCTGTATGGCTTTTTTTTTCACACCCAATCTTACATAGAAACACTTGTGATAGACGGAGTTCTGTATTCCTCCCACCACCACCACCCCTCTTTTTTTCAATTTTTTTCGTTCCCCTCGTCATACACAAACACAAGCACACTTCTTGTTTTATGTTTTAAAATTATCCCGATAATTATCCCGAACAACAACAAACCCATATTACAATGGTTATTGCACTACCACATACACTTATTATTCCATAAACTCCGTCTAGATGTGTATGTGTTTTATGTGAGAGATCTCCTTACGGAAACGTGTTTCCAAAAAGTTTTTTCACATCTCCAGGTGGGGGAGGAGGAGAAAGTAGAGTTGCAGAGATTTAACCTTTGTTTTGACTCATCATCATCAACAACAACCACACTTGTATATAATGTCACAATTGCCTATATACTTTTTTCCCCACATTAACAATCTCCTAAAGTAATGTCTCATTTGCATGACTTTGAAAAGTTTAGTCTATGACATAAAAAGAAAACCTTAATAGTTGTTTTTGCTTTTACAAATTTAGTAGGATTTGCATCTGCAATAATTAAGAATTGTAAGACTATTGAACACCGAAAAATTTACTCAACAATTATTTTGTAAGAACAGGAAATGACGAAATTGGAAATATTATTATTAATAATAACAATTCAAAACAAATTTTAAATGGAATGAATGGAAATATGAATTAAACACCAGCACCAGACACACCTACTTCCTTTCGTTATAGTAATCAGTTGAGTACATAATACGAAGAGAGAGAGAGAGAACAGGAAAGCAAAAAAAAAAAGAAAAAGAAAAACTGTGTATCTTCCTGTATATAGGCCACTATTCCTATTGTTTATTATAGGGTTGCTTGGCAGAAGAAATCTATGACAATTCATTTTTTGCCGATTAGAAAATAGAATAAATAGATAACAACTTGTTCAGAAATTTTTCAATTTTTTCAACTTTTTACAACTTTTTTCTTTCAATAAACTCTACTCCCTCATTTTCTCAGTCACTTATCATATTCCTATATTTCATTGGATATTCTTTTTTGCTATAGTTCTCCCTTTATCATGTTTACGAAGAATCATAGAAGAATGTCATCTACATCAAGTGATGATGACCCATTTGATGTTGCTGAAAAATATTATGGTGAGGAAAGAAAGAAAAAATTGAATCGTGTTAGAACATTTAGTGCCTTTGAAAGTACTAAATATGGTGCTGGTCCAATATCACCTCTACGACCCACTTATGAACCACCACCAGTGATTAAAGAAACTTCAGAACCATTATCTTCATCATCGTCAACATCATCTCCACCGACTTTAACTCCTCAAACTAGTCAAGTTCAATTTAATCTTGGTGTGGGTAAAACTAAAAATGGTTCAGCAATTCATTCTGATTCTGAGGAGGAGGAAGAAGATGAAGACCCAGTTAGTAATACTAAAAAAGGTGAAGCAGACGAAAAGGATTCATTTGATACTACTGATTCTAAATTAGAAAATGAAAACTCAACTCCATCTTCTATTACTGGTAAAGAAATTATTCCTCATCCAACTGGATTTCGTGGATCTTCAGAAGAACTGGCCATTAGAAGGAAACCATCAATTATTCCTATTTATCATGATAATATATCTCAAGAATCGGTTATAAGAAATGCCAATACTCCAACAACTTATAATCGGGAAAAATTCCATTTACGTCGTGGATCATTAGATGAATCAACTTTTATTCGACCCAAGAAATATTATATTAATGATGTTCAAGGAACTCTTAGAGAATTATTAGCTAATGAAGATACTGATAATAATTGTCAAATTACCATTGAAGATACTGGCCCCAAAGTTTTACGGTTAGGTACTGCCAATTCATTAGGAATTAATCAATCTTCAATTAGAGGTACTTACCGATTAAGTAATTTATTACAAGAATTAACTATTGCTAGTAGATTTGGACGTCATCAAATTGTATTAGATGAGGCAAGATTAAGTGAAAACCCCGTGGATAGAATGAAACGATTAATTTCTACATCATTTTGGAACAATTTAACTAGAATAATTACTAAAGAAAACATTGTTGACATGGCTAAAGATACAAAGATTAAAGAATCTTGGATTGATGATCAAGGTAAATTACATGAAAATCAAGAATCTCATAGAATTTATGTTCCTTATAATCGTAAAGATCAATATGAATTTTTCCAATTGATTAAGAAGCAACGTTCAGATATTCAATTGGATGTACAATATTTACCACAGAAAATCGATGCTGATTATATTAAATCAATCAATAAAAAACCCGGGTTATTATCAATTGCCACTAGACCTGATCCCCAAGCGCCTGATAGTGGAAGTTTGATTAGTTGGCCCTATGTTGTACCTGGTGGTAGATTTAATGAATTATATGGATGGGATTCATATATGGAAACATTAGGACTATTAACTGATGTCAAAATTGATCCTTCAGGTAATCCACGTAATTTGAGACATTTAGAATTAGCTCGTGGTATGGCGGAGAATTTCATTTATGAAATTCACCATTATGGGAAAATTTTAAATGCTAATCGATCCTATTATTTAGGTCGATCTCAACCACCATTTTTAACTGATATGGCATTAAGAATTTTCAACAAGACTATAGAAGTAACCCCAGAACTCATGGATGAAACTATAGATTTTTTAAAACGAGCTACATTAGCTGCCATTAAAGAATATGAAACAATTTGGTGTGCCCATCCAAGATTAGATGACAAGACAGGACTTTCATGTTATCATCCAGAAGGTAAAGGGATCCCACCAGAAACTGAACCTACTCATTTCAATGCATTATTAAAACCATATCTTGCCAAATATAATGATATTGATCAACTTGATTTCATTGAAAAATATAATTCCGGAGAAATTAAAGAACCTGAATTAGATGAATATTTCTTACATGATAGAGCCGTTCGAGAATCTGGTCATGATACAAGTTATAGATTAGAAGGGAAATGTGCTTATTTAGCCACTGTTGATTTGAATTCATTATTATATAAATATGAAAATGATATTGCCTTTATCTTACAATCATTTTTCAATGACAATTTACAAGACCCATATGATGATAATAACAACAATAACAAAATCCATAGTTCGAAAATCTGGTTAGAAAGAAGTCATCAACGGAAATTAAATGTTGATAAATATTTATGGAATGAACAAGATGGCATTTATTATGATTATAATGTTAAATTACAACAACAAACAAATTATGAATCAGCAACCACATTTTGGCCTCTTTATGCTAAATTAGCATCATCAAACCAAGCAGCAAAATTAATTGATCAATCATTACATAAATTTGAAGAACATGGTGGATTAGTTGCTGGAACATTAAAATCTCGTGGTGAAGTAGGATTAACTCGTCCTTCAAGACAATGGGATTATCCATTTGGTTGGGCCCCACAACAAATTTTGGCATGGATAGGTTTAGTCAATTATGGCTATGATGGAATTGCTCGTCGTTTAGCTTATAGATGGTTATTCATGATGACAAAATCATTTGTTGATTATAATGGAGTCATTGTTGAAAAATATAATGTTACAAAGGGAGCAGTACCTCATAGAGTAGATGCAGAATATGGTAATCAAGGATTGGATTTTAAAGGGGTTGCCACTGAAGGATTTGGTTGGGTTAATGCTTCATATGTATTTGGTTTGACATTTTTGAATTTATATGCTCAAAGAGCTTTAGGTAGTTTGACTCCTCCAGAAATCTTTTTAAGAAATATGCATCCTGAACAACGGAAACAATATAAATAAATGAATAGTTTGACTTATTCCATTCAGTCCTTCCTTTGAGTTTGAGTTTGAGTTTGATTTTGATTTTGATTTTGATTTTGATTTTATTCTTCAATTGTTAGAGTTTATATATATTTTTACCTATTTTGTTGATGTTTTTTTTTTATTTTTAATAGATAGAGTTTTATAGTGATGTCATTTTGTTATGCTATTGTTATTGTTGTAAACGTGTAGTGCAATGTGAAATTACTCTGTCCAATAGGCTTACTATACTACATATGGATTACGTTTATAAAGAGTGGAGCACATTAATTCTAATAGAAAGACATAGACACCCTTATCCAATAGGGGAGTTTTTAATTTTCAGTTTTTCTTAGTGTGTGGTTCTTGTGTGTATGTTGATTTGTTGATAGTGAGGAATTTTTCAATTGCTGCTTCCATTTCTAAGAAGGGTGAAAAAAAAATGAAACAGGAAAAAAAATTTTCCTATTGGTCCCCCGAATTTTATCTTTTCAACAAAGATATATATATATTCTACTACTATTACTGTTACTAGTCATATTCTTTGAATTGCATTGCTAATATTACCATTATAGTATACTGGAATTAAAAAAACAGGGGAGGTGGAATAGTCAAAAAAAATATAATCTTTATATCTATACATACACACATTCACAAATAACCAATAGTCATGCTTTCGTTTAAACAATTCCGAGTATCTTCGTCATCATTACTCACGAGAAGAATAAGATCAAGACATCATTCATCTTCAACATTTAAAACTGCCGTAGAAACCGCAGAAAAATTAGTGACACCACCAACATCAAAATTTCTGGATCCATTTTCTATAGTTAGTCATGAAATGTCCAACTTAGCTAAATCAATAGCTAATTTAATTGGATCGGGACATCCAACGTTAAATCGTGTTAGTTCATATTATTTTGAAGCTGAAGGGAAAAATGTTCGTCCATTAATTGTTTTAATTTTATCCAAGGCATTACTGAAAATCCCTCTTGAACAAAGAAATAGAATTCCGATTGATACAATTGATGTCACGGAACAAAAAAGTTTTAATGGTACACCAACAAAACAGAATAGTACCATTGCTGGGAAATCTATTGATGATTCATTATCTCCATTGGCAATTTTACATGGGATAAATCCCAAAGTGATATTAGATCCTTTATCTAAACCAATGGATAAATTACCAATTATTAATGGGCATAATAAACCTGGAGACAAAGATAACTCACAGGGACAACTTGATATATTACCTAAACAACGTCGATTAGCAGAAATTGTTGAAATGATACATACAGCATCATTATTACATGATGATGTTATAGATTTATCTGATTCTAGAAGAGGTAGACCAAGTGGGAATATTGCTTTCACTAATAAAATGGCAGTTTTAGCAGGAGATTTCTTATTGGGGAGAGCTTCAGTGGCGATTGCTCGATTAAGAAATCCTGAAGTAATTGAATTATTATCAACTACTATTGCTAATTTAGTTGAAGGGGAATTTATGCAATTGAAAAATACTGTATTACAAAATAATAATAATGATGAAATTTTTAATGATGGTGATGTTAAAAGTATTCCACAACCAACTGGAAAAGTACCAACTAAACTTCATCAATATTCTGTACAGCAACAACAACGAACAACAAATGGAGGAAATGGAGGTGATTCTGCTGATGCTGCTGTTGTTGTTGATCATGAAATTAATGTCGAAGCAGCATTTGAATATTATTTACACAAGACATATTTGAAGACAGCATCATTAATGTCCAAACTGTGTCGTGCAGCCGCAGTTTTAAGTGGAGCACAAGATGATATCATTGAAAATTGTTATCAATTTGGAAGAAATTTAGGATTATGTTTCCAAATTGTTGATGATATGTTGGATTATACTAGTAGTGATAAAACCATTGGTAAACCAAGTCAAGCTGATTTGAAATTAGGTTTAGCTACCGCACCAATATTATTTGCTTGGAAACAAGAACCAAAATTAGGGGATTTGATAGCTAGGAAATTCAATCAACCAGGAGATGTTGAAATAGCTAGAAGAGCCGTGGAAAAATATGATGGAGTAGCTCAAACTAAAGAAATGGCAACCATGTATTGTCATCAAGCTTTAAAAAATTTAAGAGTTTTACCAGAATCAGAAGCTAGAAGTGCCTTGGAATTGTTGACTAATTCTGTTTTAACTCGAACCAATTGATAAAATTGATTGATAGATAGATAGATATATATATACTTACATAACTTCTCATATCTGTACATACATACATACATATATATCCAAATTAGATGTGTTAAAGACGGTTGTAGCTGTAGTTGTTGTTAGTGGTAAAAGTGGTTGCCAATAGAAAACAATTATCTGGTAATAATTACACGACTAGTTGTTGTTGTGTGATGGCAATAATTATGAGGAATTTGTTTTTTCGTGTAGAATTGTCCAAGAATTGATCGTCTCATTCAAATTGTTTCTTCAATAATTGATCTCTCTCTTTCTCTCTCACCAAAATCAAAACAGAAATACAAAAAAAAAAATTTTCTTTCAACTTTGTTTCTGTCTATCTATCTATATCTTACATATCACATTCAAAGGTCATATTGAATTTCCATAAAATAAACTACTAAATAGATCAAAAAAAGCAGTAGCGCTATACTTTTAGTTTACAATTAACTAACTAACAAAACTTACTAATTTAATTGCATATTAATTTATTTAATTTAAATATAACAACAACAACTACTACTACTACAACCCACAACCTACAGCCACAATTACTCCTATAATGTCAGCCGAAGATACTAAACCAAAGACTGAAGAATCATCTTCTATTCCAAAACCACCAACTTCTAATGTATTCTCCATGTTTGGTGCCAAAAAAGAGAAAAAACCAGAACAAGAAGATTCAGACAACAAGAAAGAATCCGATAAAAAGGAAGAAAAAGATACTAGCAAATCAACTGGTGATGACAATGAAGTAGCTGAAGAAGAAGAAGCTGATGTCGAATTCACTCCAGTTGTTCAATTGGATAAAAAAGTTGACGTTAAAACCAATGAAGAAGATGAAGAAGTCTTGTATAAAGTTAGAGCCAAATTATTTAGATTCCATGGTGATTCAAAAGAATGGAAAGAAAGAGGTACTGGTGATGTTAAATTTTTAAAACATAAAACTACTGGTAAAGTTAGAATTTTAATGAGAAGAGATAAAACTTTGAAAATTTGTGCTAATCATTTGATTTCTGCTGATTATGAATTGAAACCAAATATTGGTTCTGATAGATCTTGGGTTTATACTGTTACTGCTGATGTTTCTGAAGGTGAACCTGAAGCTCAAACTTTAGCTATTAGATTTGGTAATAAAGAAAATGCTGATCTTTTCAAAGAACACTTTGATAATGCTAAAAAGGAAGCTAAAAAAGATTAAATTGAATAATAAATCCTTTGGTACTTACTTTTATTTTTTTTTTGAAATTGGGTATAATTAGTAGTATTCCAATGAGGTTTTAAATAGGGGAGAAGTAATATATAATCATATACCGTCATTATCAAAAGGATCTGTCTTTTGATCATATGAATAGATTCTCTCTCTGCATATCCTGCTGAGTAATAGATGGAATACAAAATATAGCTATATAATATGATCTAAATCAAATGGATCTTGAAAAATAACTGTAGATCAAATCACAAATGTAAGGATGTAAATATCAGTTAACTTGATACAAGAAACTCGTAAATCATCAACTATTATATGTAATAATTAATAATATGAGTAGATGCAATTATGTGTAAGAGATTTCTTCCATTATCTCTATTGTCCATTTAATCGCAATAGTGAAAAAAAAAAAAGTGGCACACGTGCTTAAATGGGGGCTGCTGCCAAAAAAAATAAATATTAAATCACTATAATCTCTTTTTATCAATCAATCAATAAATCCTTCTTTTTTTGGACAACACTTTTCAATCAAGTTCTCTTTTAGTTTGAAACTATTCTACTTCCCTATAGTCAATCCATAAGCTTTTAACTTTATATTTGGTATGAAATTTGGAAAATATCTTGCTTCAAGACAATTGGAGCTTCCTGAATATTCGGGCCATTTCATAGATTATAAATCATTGAAAAAACTTATTAAACAATTGGCAATCCCTTCTACAACTGCCACAACCACCACCTCAATAGATGGAGAAGTAACAATTTCAAATATTCAACATACCCTTAAAGAGAACAAGGCATCATTCTTTTTCCGAGTTGAACGTGAATTGGAAAAAGTCAATTCCTTTTATCTTGAAAAGCAAGCCAATTTAGCAATTAACTTGAATTTATTACTTATGAAACGTGATGAATTATTCAACAAATCAAATCAATATTTGAAAAGACATGGATCAGCAGGGGATGATAGTTCTTTATCAAATGCCGATATAAATTTTCGTAATTCTATTTCATTTTTGAATTTATATCAAAATTTCAAAAAAATTCATCAAGATCTACTTCGATTACAACAATTTATTGAATTAAATGAGACTGGGTTTTCTAAAGTGGTGAAAAAATGGGACAAACGTTCAAAGTCTCATACTAAAGAATTGTTCATTTCTACAGCAGTAAGTGTTCAACCAGTGTTTCATAAAAATGAAATTAATGAATTGAGTGATTTAGTTACACAATCATTATTTGATATTGAAAGTATTATGGATGGTGATTATTCCAGTTTACTGAATTATAATGCTTCAAATTCTGGTGTGGTATCCACTACAGCCACCACAGGAACAGGCAATAGTTCAACACCTCCAGCACCTAATTTTAATATTCCAAGTGTGCCAGGTATTGGTGAAGATCAAGCTGAAGAAATTTTCACTAGACATTCTTCTATTGTTAGTAATCAACCCAACAATAATGAAATTGATGAATTATACACCAGTTTTGTTAATGTTGCAACTATTAAAGAACCTGATTTATCGTTATTGGCTAGGTGGGTGGAGAAAATTAATAATGGTGGCAGTAAATTACCAGAACAGCCTTTCACCCCTGTTGTGAAATATAAGATATCAAAAATTTTCTTATTATCTATAACCAATTTGAAAATTTCAGATTCATTTCTTGAATTGTTTTTACAATTTATTAATTACGACGTTGATTTTACTTTTATTAATGACGATTTCAATAATAATAAAACAATATTACATCAATGTTGTTCTATACCAACGGCTTCATCACAGCTGGACCCCAACAACAACAACAACTCTAACAATCATCATCCACATCATGTCACAATTAACAATGGTGTTAAAGTTATTAATTCAACTGATTTAATAAATCATTCTCGTACATTTATTGTTAAATATATTGTTGAAAAGTTGCAGTTCCCCTCTGTGGAAGAGAAAACTAAATTATTGGTTCATAAGGATTTCAATGGGAAAACTTGTTTACATTATGCAGCACAAATGAATCGACCTGATTTGTTGGATTTATTATTGTTGTCATACCCACAATCACATATTGATGAATTAGATAATGATTCTATGTCACCGTTACTTTTAGCCATTAAACACGGACATTTAAACATCACCAAGAAATTAGTTCGATTTGGTTCCAATCCTTTCCCTACAGCTAGTAAAGATACTTTACAGTACTTACCAATTAATTATGCTTGTAAATTTGGTGATTATAAAACTTTAGAATATTTATTATCCAATGCAAAATCTCAAGAATTAATTGCAAAATTAATTAATCAACAAGATGTCGAAGGTTTGTTGCCCTTACATGTTGCATCAAGACAAGGTCATTATAAATTGATAAAATTATTAATTCAATATGGTGCACAAATTAATAAATTGGACGGATTTAATAAATGGACTCCCATATTTTATGCTGCCGCTGAAGGGCATGTGAAAACTACTCAAGAATTGATTAAATTTGGAGCCAAGTTAAATATTATTGATGAAGATGGCTATAATGTATTATATTATTGTGTTGTTGAAGGTCATATTGATGTGATTAATGAGTTGTTGAGTTATTATCAAAAAGCATTTTCTTCATCTAAGTTGACATCAGATTCAGCCAATTCAACAAACTCTACAAATTCAACGTCTATGTCGATTTTAGGTAACGATAAGGATATGGATTCTGGAGAAGAGGAAGAGGAAGGGGTTCTGGCTATAACAACAACGCCAAGAACAGCAACTGCAACAGCAGATGTTGATGTATCATCTTTGAATGAAAACTCTAGCAATAACAACAATGTTGATAGCATACCTGATTTACAATTGCCGCCACCAATTTTACCATTACGAAGATATGGTCATAATTTTTTGGAACAAAAAGTTTTAATTGAATTAATTTTCCCTTCGGATCAGGTGTTTATTAACTTGTTTAACTCAACTGCTGATTTGAAACCTGGAAGAATAACTATTACTTCAAATATATCAGATATTGTTCCTAGAAATATTCTATTGCCAATAAAAGAAGATAGCTACAACAACAATAGCAATAGTAATAATAACTGTGTTTTCCAAACTGATGTTGATTCATTATGTGAATTTCGAATTGATTTTGAAATTTTCCCTAAATTTGGTACGCGATTAATTGCTAAAACTACAGCATTATCATTTGAACATATCACTGGAAATTCACCAGAAATTAACACTGTCCTGCTTCCATTGTTTGACTTAAGGTTGAAAAATATTGGTGAATTAAAATTTAGCTATCAAGTGATTTTCCCTTATTCAGGGACATTATTAGAAACTTCTAAGTTTGATACTTATTGGAAAAGTTCTACTAGTTTTGTTAAAAATAGACAAACTTTGAAATTAAATGCAGCTGGTGGATTATCACCAAATAACTTTTTATCGCCAGGATCAGTGTCAACCATGCCAATCCCCAACAATGTCAATCCTATTAACAACACTATCAACAACAACCACAATATTAATAGTAGTAATGGTAATGGACCTGCTGGTGGTGCTGGAACGAACTCCACTTTAATACCATCAACACAATCTATCGTTACTGCAACTTCATTATCAGGAGAATATCTTCGAATTAAAGTTTGTTTATTGAGTGATGGAACACCTATTGTTTGTCCTAATTGGTCAATCTCCATCACTGATAATATTGATTTGTATTTGCCCAACTTAACTTTGAAACAATTGAATTCCATTACTAATGATCTATTTGATTATCCAAGAATTATTCATGATTTATCTCAGTTAACTAATAAAGATATCCCATTAATTAAGAAGTTATTACAAATTATTTATTTACCATTGGATTTGGTATTGGATATTTTAAATATTGATATTAATTTGAATTTGGAAATTGTTTTCCCATCAATTTATGAATTAGAAACATTACCATTTATTAATAATATTCTGAACAACTTGAATCAATTTATTGATAATATTTTAAGTAATGTTTTCAATCATATTAGATCCAATAAAAAACGTCAACGAGAAACTCTCCCTACTGCCAACACCCCTCCTAATAATAACAACAATTATAGGTCAATTATTTTCCTTTCTTCAAATTCATTGATTTGTAAAATTTTAAATTGGAAACAACCCAATTTCCCAGTATTTTTAATCATGAGTGGTATTGCCTTTAATACTAAATTGAATAAATTTGTTAAGAGATCAACTAATGGATTAGAGATTATTCCACATGTTTCCCAACTGCATACTCAAGATGGTCTTTTACATTCATCTTCTACTTCATCGTCCCCTTCTTCTGCTTCATTGGAATTGGATGATTTAACCACTAGATCTATTAAGGAAGCAGTCAATTTTACTATCAACAATAATTTAATTGGATTAATTACATCAATTCATTTATTAGATTTAGTTCCCAAATTGATCCCATTGATTAGATCTACAGGATTAATATTAGTAGCATCAAGTGATGTAATTAATGAAGATAAAGATAAACAAGATGACGCAATCTTACGCAAAGAATTGGATTGTTATACTAAAACGGAAATCAATGGGTTGAGATTTGATGATGTATTAAGTTTTAAAGAAGACATAAGTATGTAATAATATTAAAGTGTATGTAGAATTAAAAAAGTAAAAAAGAAAAAAACAACGTGAGTAAAAGAACTATCCATATATGTATTATTATTTAATTAATTAGTTGAGTATATTTGTTGGTTCGTTCATTGATTCATTTCCGCCTTCTTGGAGGAGGAGGTGGTGGAGGTGGAGCTTTTTTCTTTAATGCCTTTTGCTTTAATGAAGAATTAGAATTTAATGATGAAGTTGAAGAATTTTTGTTATTATCATAAATCATCATATTTTGCCTTTTTTCAGGGATAGGTAATTTTGGTAATGGTTTAGAAATTAAATATTCTGTAGGTAAATCAAGAATGTTATGATTGTCACGATTGTTTTGATTGCTGTTGTTGTTGTTGGTACGTTCTGATTGAGTGTTTTTTCTTGAATTATACAATAATGAATCTGACATTGATGTATTATTCGTAAGTTGTCGGCTACCACGATTACTATTATCATTGATTGACATTTTAGAAAATTTGGATAAAAATATATTCCCATTATTTTCCATTATCATATCATTTGAATCATCATGATCATTGGAATTATTAGTTTTGCTGTTGGTTGATGACGATTTCATACTATTTTTTCTTTCTATATTATGAACAGTTGTATGTTTATGATAATCACTTCTTGAAGATGCTCTAACGGATGCAACTCTAGTAAATGAATTGGTTAAGGATTCCTTAGAAGTATTAATCTCTTCATTTAATTTGATTTTCTCATCTTCCTCGTCTTCTTCTTCGGCACTGTTGGAATTTTGAGTTGGCTGTGATTTAGTGGTAGTAGATTTTGTACTTGGAACAACCATACCTTGTTTGGAATCCTGATTTTGGACCAGTTTCTTTAGCCATTTAACATTCATACATTTAACTGCTAATTTAGAAATACTCAATTCTTCCTCCGTTTCAACTGATTTTATTTCTGAATTAATAATTATATTCCGTAGTGTTTCTAGAATTTCTTGACTTTTATATCCATGTCCATAACCATTCCTGTTTCTATTCCCATTAATTTCACAAAGTTCAGAAAACATCAAAATTGGATACAACACTCGAAGATAAGTCATTGTTAAAACAATATTTTCATTATAATCCAAATCATTCAATTCTCTTAACAAAATATCAATAAGAATTTTTAAATCATTTAAATATATCAATTTACATGTTGAGGATGATGTGAATACCAAATATAAAAATTTAAGTATTAATATTTTAATAATATGAGATTCTTCTCGATTTAAATGATAAATTAATAAATTAATAAACCCTGTAATATTATTTAAATTCCCATTGGTTATATTCCCCATCATTAATTCATCAAATACCAAATTCTTATTGTTAGTATTAAAAGATTTCATTAAAAATTGTTCATTAATTAATAACAATAGTTTCAATTCTTCATAAGCTATTAATTTATCCTCATTATTGAAATCATCGGCGTCTAAATCATAATTATTAAAGTTTTCATTATGTAGTAAATATTGAACCAATGTAGATATCAAATTCTTGTTGTTATTACTATCATTGATCAATTCACTTAACTCTATATCAGATAATATTTCTACTCGATAGAAATATTCGAAGATTATATCACAGCTAAATTTTAAAATGACAAATTTTGATTTATGTTTATCAATTGCCATTATTTCTGTATTTATAAACTCAGACATTATTGACATCATATGATATTGTCTTAAAGTTTGAAATAAATAATCAACTTCAATTAGTTTCAATCCATCAGTAGTAGTGGTGGTGGCATTTGTTGATGCACTATCTGAAGATATTATTGAGTCATTCCCATCAAGGGTACTTTCATCTTCACTATTCTTAATTTTCAATAACAACAATAAAGTTATACATAAAAACTCTTTTAAACATTCAGATTCATATTTCACACAAGAGCTTTGATCATTGACTTCTTCTTTTTCTTCTAGCCATGTTTGAGTAATCTGGGTAAACATTTTTAAAAATGCTAATATTTTCCCCACACAAAATTGGAGATTCTTGATAAATAAATTTGATGTCAATAATTTCAATGAATAATAAGAAATCTCTTCATATGATGATGATGAAGGTAATGTTGTTGACGATGACGATTTATCCTTATTACTGGTATTATATACATTATCTAAAATACATTTGATGAAAATCAGGAAATTCTCGTTACATTCAGATGAATCACTATTGATTAATATTGTTGATATTTCTTCTTCAAGAAAATCTCGAGGATTGGAAACTAATGATATTGTTGAAGATGGGAATGTGTGAAGTGGTAATGATAAGGATGAAGAATATGGCTCAACTCTCTCGTTAATGTTAATGTTGTAATTGTTGTTATTCTCATAGTAGTAGTCAGAGTCCTCACTAATGAAACTATTCATTACCAACCACTAAAATTCTTTTGCTCTCTCTCTATTTTTGCATTCAATGTTGAGAATTAAATTGAATTTGAACCTGTTTGAATGATCTGGTTTATTAATAAAGTGTGTAAGTGTGAGTGAACAAGAAATCCGAAAATTCGCTCAACGCCGAAAAAAAAGCTTTAAAAAAATCAAAGTTATCTACGGAAAATAACGCAAACACTCACCCGTAAATTACCCCCACCTACAACAGCCAATATTAATTCACAAAATAAATATTTTCAGTTTATTAATGCTTATATATACAATCAAATTGTCTGGTTTATTAAGTAATAGAGATTGTTAAGGTAAAATTGAATTAAAGTACAACCAACAATATAACCAGATTGCAAATGTAGAACGATATATTAAAGCCTCGGAGTACAACAATCATTTCAAAGTTAATTGATTGGTTCATCTTTGGTATTTCTTTCTCTTTGAAATAAATAATATTAAGCCTGACAAAGTAATATACTAGAAGATATCGACAATTATTACACTCGGTTGATTTTCCAAGAGTTCTACTATTCGATAATAATTATTCGTTACTCCCAAACTCCGGGCATGGCAAAAAAATATACCACCATATTGCGCTTTTCTAATTTGTTCTTTCCCTAATCACTCTTTAAGTCTTAAGTATTTCTTTTGTGCTGGTAAATAATTATATTTGATCTTTTGTGGTTGTTGTAGTTGGTGGTGGTGGGGAATTTCGGTTCTTCTCATATGGTAGCAGCTGGTCTTTTTGTTTTATTTTTTACTGCAAAAGAAATTGTTTACGATTATTATTTATTATTATGATTCGGTTATGGACACCAACTTTCCCCGTAATAATTATAAATGTTATAGATTTCTTGTTTATGTAGTTTGTAAGTGTTCCAATGTACAACAACGTTACTGTTTATCTTTATCTTATTTTTGTTTCTTTCTTTTTACTGAAGATTTATTTCTTTTATTTTATAATAGAACAAAATTGTTATTAGAAAATAATCGAAAACCATCGGCAGTGATTTGAATTGAACCGGATAAAAAAGAAATAAATAAAGATTCTCTCTATCACTCCTAAAAGATAGTTTTCTAGAAACTGACAAAGAAAAGAAACTAAATTTTGCAAATCGTTAAAGCCAAACAAGATGATATGAAAAACTATAAATTCAATTTGTTATCCTTTCTGGTTTTTTGACAGTTCCGTTTTCTTTCACGTCAACTTCAAACAACAATTATGAAATTCCTTCAAAAATTTATAATCACAGTTGCTTTGTTAACAAACATTGTTTTTGCCATTGACATTACTGAGAATAAAGTTGATCGTGGCTCTGTCACTTTAAGTTTTGGAGAGATTATCATTCACCCAGGCGCATCTTGGTCTATAATTGATAATGCCTTTTCTAATTTCATTGGTAAGCTAGACGTTAAAGCTAAAAGTGCATTATACATCTCGCTGACCTCACATCTTTTAGCCCTTCAAGTTAGTTTGACTACTTTGCTCCATTCAATCAACAATAGTGGTATCATTTCGTTTGATTCACGTGTCTCGTTGACACCATCTTCATATGATTTAAGAGGTCTATCATTTACCAACAGTGGTGAAATGTACTTTGCTGCTTCAGGTAGAGTACCAAGCACTATGTCCCTTACTTCTGCTCTGTGGACCAACACCGGGTTATTGCTGTTCTATCAAAATCAAAGAACTTCAGGTGCTGTATGTCTTGGGTTCCCCCTAGGATCTATTACCAACAGTGGTAAAATATGTTTGAACAATCAAGTATATCAACAAACAACTCAAATTAAAGGTTCGGGTTGTTTTTCTGCTAATGGTGATTCCACTATTTATATTGCCAATGTGTTATTGTCGGTTTCTGCAAATCAAAACTTTCATTTGGTCGATAAAGACTCTTCTATGATTGTTCAAGCAATTTCGACTACACAAACATTTAATGTTTATGGATTTGGTAATGGTAATAAAATTGGATTGACTCTCCCTTTAATTGGAACTATTCTTGAATCGGCTCACAGTTATGATTCCTCCACGGGTATATTGACTTTGCGTAACTTTTTACTTGAGCAAAGATTCAATATTGGATTAGGATATGACTCCAGTAAATTTCTGGTGGTTACTGATTCTGGGTCAGGTATCCCTTCCACCATTTGGGGGTCAGTTACATATACTGGACGGGTTCCAACAAGAGCATTACCTAAATCTTGTCAAATGGCATGTAAACCAATTCCTGAGGCACCAGGAGTAAAACCGACCGATTACACGACCACTATCACCAAAACAAATACTGCGGGGAACACCGTCACTGAAACGGGCGCGGTTACAATTCTGACGGATAAAAGTGGATCATGGTTCACTACAACATCAATCTTCCCAACATTAACAACTGCCACATCTATCTCCATTACAACTACTTTGTCTAATGAAGCTCATATAAAGACAACTGATAACACTTTAGCTAAAGTATCATCTACTGTGGATTATATATCTGCACCAATCTCATCAAGTGAGTTTATTAGTTTGGAATCGTTTGTTGATGAAACTTTGTCCAATGAAAATCCTATTTCAACAAGTACAGACTATGCTAGTGAGAACTCTTTTGCCATCAGCGAATCTACTTTCATAACTGCTAGTGATTTCCAAGCTACTGAATCATTGGTCACTGAGTCATATTTTTCAAAACTGCAATCTAGTGATTCTGAATCTTTTGTAATCAATACATCTTCTGCTGTTGATAATTCATATGTTTCAAGTTCCTCAAGTGCTGATGGATCATCCTTTCCTGAAGAGACACATATGTTGCAAACATCTGATAGTGATTTGTCTTCTACAGCCGGAAGTGAATCACATGTTACAGAATTCAGTGATGTGTCATTGACTACTGCCAGTGACTCTTCCATTGCCGATAAATCGATTGGAACTGAATCTTTATATTCTGAAATATCTTTAGTATCTGCTAGTGAGTCAACTGGTTCAATTGGTGAACTTTCTATTTCTGGTGATACATTATTTAAGACAGCTAGTGAAACCAAATTTGTTAAATCATCTTTCCTGAGTGATTTGATTTCTGAAACTTCTAGTGAATTATTTGTCAGCTCATCTGTTTCCACTGATATGATTCTTGAAACTGCCAGTGACTCTTTCATAACTAGTGACAAAGTTGTGGAAACTCCATCCTATTCCGATGAATTGGCTTTTGAAACTGTTAGTGAAACAATTATAAATTCATTTGTCTCCAGTGAAAGCTCCCTTAATACTGCTAGCAACTCTCTTATTGCTAGTCAACCATCTACAGATAGTTCATCATATACAATTGACATTGATTTTGAAACTACAACTGAATCATTTGTTGAGTCACCATCTTATTTCAGTGAGACTGTTTCTGAAATTGCAAGCAAATCATCCTTATCCATGGTTGAACCCTCTTCTTGGAGTGAATTACCGTTTGAAACACCCATCGAATCATTAATTGCTCCATCGTATATCTCCAGCGAGCCAGCTCCTGAAACTGCTAGCAAATCATTTATTGTCAAACCATCCTATTCCGAAATAGCTTCTGAATCCATTACCAAGTCCATCATATCTACCATTGAGGCTTCTATTTCTAGTGACATATTTTCTGAGGCAACTACTGGGTCAATTGTGGTACAACCATCTGTCTCTAGTGGAATTTCTCTTGAAATTCCCAGTGAATCTATGCTTTTCAGTGAAAGCAGTATCTCCAAACCTTTTATTTCCAGTCAATCAATTCATAAAAGTACGGGTGATTCCATCTTGGTTGTCCCATCATTCTTTTCCAGTGATGTTTCTTTTGAAACTGTTGAATATTTATCGACTGTTAGTACGTCAGTGGATGCTGAACCGTCGTATTCCAGCGAAATTTCTTTGAAAACTCCTAGTGAATCTTTCATCGTTAGTGAGACATTTCTTGAACCTTCTTATTCTGGTGAAGTCGTTCTTGCAACTCCTAGTGAGTCTGTCGTTGCTAGTGAAACAGACGTCAACAAACCATCATATTCTAATGAAGCTGTTTTACAAACTCCTAGTGAATCTTATATTCTCAGTGAAACAGGCGTTAAAGAATCATCAGAATCAAGTGAATTTGCTCTTTCAACTCCTAGTACATCCTTCATTGCTAGCGAAACATTTACTGTTCAATCATTTGCATCCAGCGAAGTATCTTTTGGATCAGATAGAGAGTCTACAATATCTACAGAAGCTATTCAGGTTGAACCTTCTATCTCCAACGACGTGGTTTTAGAAACTGCTAGTGAATCCTTTATTTCCAAAGCACCTACTACTAGTGAATTTACCATATTAAGTGAAACAAGTATTGTTGAACCTTCCATTTTAAGTGATTTACGTTTTGAAACTACCAGTCAATCAACTGAAATGGCTCCATCGGCCACTGGTGTATCATATTTTTCAAGTACCGAAACACCCTTAGCTTCTAGTAGCAGCTATGAATCATCATTTGCAACAAGTTCAGTTTCTGCCATCCAATCTATTAATTCACAAGTTGCAAGTGCATCATTTGTTTCCGCTGACTCTACAGATTCAAGTGAAGTCGGCTCCAGTTATACCACAGCTTCAGCTTTTGGTCCTGCTTCAAGTGCTAGTGAAGAAAAGTTTATATCTGTTTGGGAAACTTCCAATTCTGGTGGTTCTTTTACTCTAGAGTCCAGCACGTCAGTGGCTTCTGTTGTAACAACCCCATTACCATTCATCAAATGATATCATAACTGAGATTTCATCCACCTGGAATGGTGCTAAGTCCGATAGCCCACATACTTCAGAGTCTGATATTACTAGCCAATACAACTCACATTCTACTTCTGTCGCTACTCGTTCAGACTCAATATCATTAACTGATACTTTCGAAATTGGCTTTGCATCAACTTGGACAACCGGTGGTTCTGGAAATGGTGGTTCCATGAAATCTGACGTCAGTAATCAAGATTCTTATGCCACAATGTTGCCTACTTCATTCTTGGACACTTCAAATTCGGATATCACCACTGGAGTTGTATCAACATGGGATGCTAAAAATTCCAATTCATATACTTCAGCTGAGTTATCAACAGATCCGTACAGCTCTGATGGTTATGCCAGCTCTGCTACTGCAGCTCTTTCTATAACCGAGTCAATTCCAACTACTGATACCATTAATACTGAGTACCATTCTAATGGGGACATTACAACATCAGGCGGATTTAAAGAAATAAGCTTGACTTCCCATTATGAAGGTGGTTTCACTTCTGAATCTGCTGGATATACTATTGCTTCTCCAAGTGGGTCGACTCAAGAATTTGCAACTGCCACAATCACAAGTTGTTTTGAATCCAAATGTTCCGAAAATGTTGTCACTTACATTTCAAGTGTTTCACATTCAACAGTAACTACAGGCTATGAAGATACTAGATTTACAGGTAGTATCTTTTCTGGAGATTTAGCTAGCACTGGTGATAACATCGTTAGTGCTCTGGGAAAATCTGTTACGGAAGCAACAAATCCTTTTGCAACCAATACCAATATTGCCACAACATCTACGGTATCTTTGTATGGTGATTTGAATGATTCTGATTCATCTGTATCTGGTTATCCTACTAACAGGTCTGATTCAAATGGCTACGCTAATACTCCTACTACTGGACCAAATACATCAAATGATTCTTCACAGACCATTGAAACTGGGCTGTCGTCTTTTACAGCTATTCCTTTTGAAAATGGATCAACAAATATTTCCAATAAATATCTCAAGTTTTTGGGTACAGTTGTTAGTATTTTAATATTACTTATCTAGAACAAAGTTGATCTCAAAGTTATGCAAAACGGCATTGCGTTATAGAGTCAAATTGCATAATATCTTATTTCATGGTTGTTAGTTTTTTTTTGTCATTCACTTTTATAGATTATTTAAATACATTTTAAGAATAGAAATATTGTTATTCTAAGCTTTATTACTTCTCTTGGTTATTCAAGTCCTTTTATTTATACTGTTTGGTGAATCTATCGTATCAAAACAAAAAGCAAACGTCAATTAAAATATCATTATATTATTATTACTAATTTCCCCTATAAACAAAAATAATTTACAAATCCAATGGTTTACCCTTTTCTCTGGCAGCTTCACCGTATTTCTTGATTCTAATGGCTTGCACAGCAATAAACCCACTAGTATCTTCTGGTGAGAATCCGGTCAATTCATCCATTGATGATTCGGTTTCATCGTATAATTTTTCAGTGTCTGAAGATCTACCTAATATGGTGACAGATCCTTTATAAGCAGCAGCTCTAACAACCCCATTAACAGTGACTTGAGATGGAGGAATCATTGAACGAACGTATTCTCCTTCTGGTGTGAAGTACATACCATTGTATAAGATTTTGGCCCAAGTTGGTGTCACAAATTGATCTCTGATGGCTCTAACTTCACGATCTAAAGTTAACCCTTCTAAATCAACGTGAGTGTTTCTTAAGATGGTCAAACCTGGAGTTTCATAACAACCTCTGGATTTAATACCAATAAATCTATTCTCCACAATATCAATTCTACCAACCCCATTTCTTCTAGCTAAAGAATTAGCTTCAATGAATAATTCTACTGGATCAGTAATTTCTTTTTTACTGTCATCCAAGATCAATTTCACTGGTAACCCTTTTTCAAAAACAACTGAGAAAGTTTCTGGTTTATCTGGAGCATCAGTTGGATCCACAGTTAATTTCCACATATCTTTTGGTGGAGTAGTATCTGGATTTTCCAAAATACCAGCTTCAAATGAAATATGAGCCAAGTTTTCATCAGTAGACCATGGTTTAGCTTTGGTTTGTGCCACTGGGATGTTTTTAGAAGCGGCATAATCTAAAAGATCTTTTCTACCAGCAAATCTTTGGAAGAATTCTGGGTCTCTCCATGGAGCAATGACCACAACATCTGGTTTCAATGCATAGAAACTCAATTCAAATCTAACCTGGTCATTACCTTTACCAGTACAACCATGAGAAACGGCAAAACAACCATTTTCCTCAGCAACTTTAATTTGTGCTTGAGCAATGACTGGTCTAGCTAATGAAGTACCTAACAAATAAACATTTTCATAAATGGCATTAGATTGAATTGCTGGGAAACAAACTTTTTCAACAAATTCTTTTCTGACATCAACCACAACAAATTTGGTGGCACCAATGGCTAATGCCTTTTTTTCAGCTTCTTCAAAATCTTCTTCTTGTCCAATGTTGGCTAAGAAAGCAATGACTTCATAACCTTGTTCTAATAACCAGGCTAAGATGACTGAGGTGTCCAAACCACCTGAATAGGCTAAACAAACTTTTCCCTTTGACATGTTTCTGTTGGTGTTATGTGTATATGTGTGTGTATAAATTGAATGTAATAAAAAGAGAAGAAAAGAAAAGAAAGAGAAAAAGAAAAGATATATGAAATTTTCGTTCAACAAGTTTTTCACTATCCCTTTTATAGTTTAAGAAAAAAAAATTTTCTTTTCTTGATGAATGAATGAATAATAGGTTAAGCGCGGTTAAAAAATTTTTCAATTGTCCAATTACCGAATTAGTCATTATTTGTGTGGTGCACGACTTACTTTTTGTTATCTAGACGGAAAAAATTCATCAAAAACTTGCCTTACATAGATATCATTTCCGCAGGAAGTTGTACAAGAGGAATTGTATAGTTAGTCACAGTTTTAGCTCATCTTCTGGTATTCGATGAAAATGCCTGGTTAGAAATAGCTGTGTCGTACAAATCATTAAACCCGAAAAATGTCAGTATTTGCAAAACTTTCCTACGTTTGAACCCTCGAATATATTTTATACTAAAAATTCTACAAAGTTTAATTGAAAAAAAGAGGTCAGCAAAATATTTGAAATTGGTACTATTTTCTTTTTCTGGTGTGTTCTTACTAGCTAGCAATCCAAACGACTGGTCATAATGAAGCTATCTAATACTATCCTTCATAGGTATGAGAGTTAAGAGATTATCACGAAATGTTGAAAAATTGGTTCACCCACACACTTTTCAACTTTTTAGTCGATGGATGGAGAAATTTAAACTTCTTCTTGTGCATGACAACACGACCTCGAGAGGATGACTAAAAAAAAAACTTAAAAAGAAAAAATTAACTCAAGCGAACAAAAAACAAATAAAAAAAATGTAGTCATTCAAAAAATTAGTTTTTCCCACTACCTTTGACCCCAATTAGAATCAAGACGAATCACACACCAGCAACAATAACAATCACAACAACCCAAAAAAAAAATTTTTTTACTCACAAATTCTGATTCAGAGTCATGGTTGACTTTAAGTCGGTAAATGATTTCTTCAATACCATTTCCTCATAAACACAATATATTTATATAAACTACAAACATTAAGCAATGGAACACAATAAGAAATTAGGAGTTACCCATGCTATACGAGAAAAACTAAATTTCCATGATGAAAGGTTATGGAAACGGTTTAGTGCCAGAAGGTTAGAATTAATCGATACACTAGATTTGAGTTCTCGTAAGGCAAGTGAACAAGAACTGGAAATTAGAAGGGTTTCAGAAATGCTACGATTAGAATTTGATTATCCTGCTTCTTATACTTCAGATTTCAACAAATTAGTTCGAGCAGCAATACAAAGTGTTCGAAGAAATAGAAAACGGTCATCCAAAAAACACACCAGTCCTGAAGAACCATCTTTGAAAAGGAATAAACTAGATGATAGTGATCTGAATGGTAATGTGAATGGGAGTAATAGCAATTCGTTTTTGTCGGAAATTGTCCGTAATGAAGATGACGTTTATGATGTGAACTACAACAGAGAGAAAAGATTCACTAGTGACGATCAAGCAAAAGACACTATTGACAATATGACTAAACCTCGATTACCACCATTGACTAATCTCAGCATGAATGAGACAATAAATATTCCTCTGGCTGCTGCTGCTAAGAAGAATATTCTTAATAAAATTGAAAAATCAAGATCTTGCAATGAAAGTGTTAATTCCAAACTGGAAAATTTACAATTTTTAGGCAAATCAGTAATGTCTACTTGTATTGGGTACATTTTCGAAAAATCTTTTCTGCATGTAAATCCACAATCAATGTTGTATTTACGAAATAAATTGAGTAGTGAACTATCATTGAGTAAATTTTTCCGACAGCTAGATCCAGTGAATACAAATGGTATAAATGATGAGACAGCAGTGATATCTTTATACATATTATTAGGTGCTATGGTGAAAGATTTTGGGTTTGAAGAAGTTATTTTCCCCATTTGTGAGATTTTGTATGCATCAGTGTTGCAAGAATATCCACTAATGGCGAAAAATTCAATCCCATTTAGAAATGAAGATCAGCATTTAGGCAGTAATAATATTGCCTACCCATCAGAGAATGATGTTTACTCACTTAATAAACTTGCAGAAGTGGCATCTCATTTGCAAAACACTGGTAGTGATACGTCAATGTCAACTATGGAACCGTCAAGAAGTGTGACTCCAACACTGTCGTTGACCGGATCATACAAGAAACGAGTGTATTTGAAATTTTTCAACCAAAAACTTGAGTTTTTATACCCAGTTAGAATTGCTGCCACGCCAAGATATAATGAACTTTTGGAGAATGCAAAGTCTGCATTCAAGCTACCAGATACTACAATTGTTTTTAAACACCATGGCAAGATTATTCAAAGTGATTTAGAATTGGAAAGAGTTTTCAAGAGTGACGAAGATGAGATTGAGTTAGAGATATCCACTCATAATCCTATGCCAATTTACGAAATGCACAAGAGATTATCACAACAAGATTATCAACAACCTACTGAATCACAACGAATTATATTGCCGCCTCCTATAGCTTCGAATACAGCAATGAGCAATGGTTCAAGTTTGAATTCTAGATTAGGTCTGTTTAATTTCTTGAGTAATTCAGATGATGTTCCGGGTCCACAACCACTACATCCTCAGCAATCAATTCTACCCAAATTCCAACCATTATTATAATTTAGAGAGATGGTAAGATTAATAGATAGGGGGTTATGTTTTTTGTTGTAAAAGTATAAATGTGTGTGTGGATGAAAATAAAAAACGGTTTTTCCAAACTATATAGATTGTGTGGGAATTGACGTCAATTATATTGCATGTAAACTGGTGTGTACTTTTGTAAGCTTCTTGTATTTGTTGGTTAAAAATTTGAAAATTTGTTGCAAAAATTGAAACACCAAAAAAAATATAATCCCAACTCTAAAAATTTTTTTTGGGCTTTTTGATTATAAGGACACGCCCATACAAAAAAAAAAGCTTCTTTTCTTTCTCCTTTTGGCGTCCGGAGCAAAACTTGTTGGGTCAACAATTACAACCTCTACAAGTACAATATATTGCCTCCTTTTGATAGGAAGTAACTCCGAGTGTTTGAATTTGAGTATATGTTATTCATATACGTTCAATGGCTCTCTTCTATGCTTTGTATATACTTTCTTTTGAATAGATACTCATGTAAAGAGACTTAAAACCATATTCTAACCAACAAAAATATTGTACGGTATAGGTTAGAAAAAAAACTCCGTAAGGTCCGCTTACACGGTTAAATTGAAAACACGTTAAAAATATATTTGGGTAATGGACTAAGCTATATACAGTACTCAACAAAAATGAAATCAAACACAATGTTCTTTGGGAAATTCATTTCATGCAACTAGGGTGATTCTCTTTCTACTATCCAACAACGATAACCCTGCTTTTGAAAAATCTTTTCTAAATTCAAATTGATATAATTCTTATTTATATATTACTTTCTTTTTCCCATTTAACCCCATTTTTTTTTGGAATCATATTTGTTTTTGATTTTTGCTTTCCCTTTCAGTCTGAGGAACATACTAATTACGAACAACAATTATACATCCAATCTTCATCTAACGAATTGATTATTTACATTTATTAAACCCTTGGATACAAATTGATTACACTTTTTAGTTAGTTTGTTCAATTATAAGGGTAATATACAACAAAGATATCATTTAAAGTTAAATCTCAATCTGGAATAATAAAAGTATTCAACACTTTTTCTTACAATAGGTATGTTCAAAATCAATTGAAGCCATCGAGATAAGAAATTAAGCTAAAACGTTTACAATTGTTGTGTGTGTGTGTTACAGTGTTTGAAGAAGCTCGAGTAATTGCTTTTCTTCAGCATCACCTGTGTTGGGAACATCTTGTCGTTAAAGTTTCGGAGTAATATTAGAGTGGTGGAACGAAAAAAACAAAATAAAGTTCTGGAACCACAAAGATTTGAAAAATTGGGTAGAAACAAAAAAAAGACAAAGCGGGAACCCAACAATATATGAATAAACACTCAAAAACTACTCACAACAACGACAACAACACTTATTTTCACTTGCTTTATTTCTTCGTTCTTTTATGAGATGCAAATTATCTCTAATAAAGAATACTAACTCACTTGTACATAGATCGCGTTTCCTAATTACAAAACCACAACTATATATACCTCATCGTCATTATATCCCATTCAAGAACATATTCAAGTCATTGTTAATGTCAGATCAATCTCCATCTCCTAGTCCTAGCGATTCCCTTAGCTACACTACATTACATGAAAATTTGCCATCTCATTTCTTGGGTGGAAATTCAGTTTTAAATGCTGAACCTTCTAAAGTCAGAGACTTTGTCAGAGCTCATCAAGGTCATACAGTTATTTCGAAAATTTTAATTGCCAACAATGGTATAGCTGCAGTTAAAGAAATCAGATCAGTTAGAAAATGGGCTTATGAAACATTTGGTGACGAAAAAGCCATACAGTTTACCGTTATGGCCACTCCAGAAGATTTGGAAGCTAATGCCGAATATATTAGAATGGCCGACCAATTCATTGAAGTCCCTGGTGGCACCAATAACAATAACTATGCTAATGTTGATCTCATTGTAGAGATAGCAGAAAGTACAAATGCTCATGCCGTTTGGGCTGGGTGGGGACATGCTTCAGAGAATCCTTTGTTACCAGAAAAATTAGCTGCATCTCCCAAAAAAATTATTTTTATTGGTCCTCCTGGTTCAGCTATGAGATCTTTAGGTGACAAGATTTCATCTACTATAGTTGCTCAACATGCTCAAGTACCATGTATTCCATGGTCCGGTACTGGTGTTGATGAAGTGAAAATAGACCCACAAACTAATTTGGTTTCTGTTGCTGATGATATTTATGCCAAAGGGTGCTGTACTAGTCCAGAAGATGGTTTAGAAAAAGCCAAAAAAATTGGGTTCCCAGTTATGATTAAAGCCTCTGAAGGTGGTGGTGGTAAAGGTATTAGAAAAGTTGATGATGAGAAAAACTTCATTACCTTATACAACCAAGCAGCTAATGAAATACCAGGTTCACCTATCTTCATTATGAAGTTAGCAGGTGATGCCAGACATTTAGAAGTTCAATTACTAGCAGATCAGTACGGTACTAACATTTCCCTTTTTGGAAGAGATTGTTCCGTACAAAGAAGACACCAAAAGATTATTGAAGAAGCACCAGTCACCATTGCCAGAAAGGAAACTTTCCACGAAATGGAAAATGCCGCTGTCAGATTGGGTAAATTAGTTGGTTATGTATCCGCTGGTACTGTTGAGTATCTTTACTCCCACGCTGAAGATAAATTCTACTTTTTGGAATTGAACCCAAGATTGCAAGTTGAACATCCAACCACTGAAATGGTGACAGGTGTTAATTTACCAGCTGCTCAATTACAAATTGCTATGGGTATACCAATGCATAGAATCAGAGATATCAGAACTTTGTACGGTGCCGATCCTCATACCACTACTGATATTGATTTTGAATTCAAGTCAGAAACTTCATTGGTTAGTCAAAGAAGACCAACACCAAAGGGACATTGTACTGCTTGTCGTATTACTTCTGAAGATCCTGGTGAAGGTTTTAAACCAAGTGGTGGTTCTTTACATGAATTGAATTTCCGTTCTTCTTCTAATGTGTGGGGTTATTTCTCAGTTGGTAACCAATCTTCTATCCATTCATTTTCGGATTCTCAATTTGGTCATATTTTCGCATTTGGTGAAAACCGTCAAGCTTCAAGAAAACACATGGTTGTTGCCTTGAAAGAATTGAGTATTAGAGGTGATTTTAGAACTACTGTTGAGTATTTAATCAAATTGTTAGAAACTCCAGATTTCGAGGATAATACCATTACAACTGGTTGGTTGGATGAATTAATCACCAAAAAGTTGACTGCTGAAAGACCAGATCCAATAGTTGCTGTTGTTTGTGGAGCTGTAACCAAAGCACACATCCAGGCTGAGGAAGAGAAAAAAGAATACATCCAATCTTTGGAAAAAGGTCAAGTTCCTCACAGAAACTTATTGAAAACTATTTTCCCAGTTGAGTTTATTTATGAAGGTGAAAGATACAAGTTCACTGCTACTAAATCTTCAGAAGATAAATATACTTTGTTCCTTAATGGTTCTCGTTGTGTTGTTGGTGCACGTTCATTATCCGATGGTGGTTTATTGTGTGCATTAGATGGGAAATCACATTCTGTCTATTGGAAGGAAGAGGCATCTGCCACTAGATTATCAGTTGATGGCAAAACGTGTTTATTAGAAGTTGAAAATGATCCAACACAATTAAGAACTCCATCTCCAGGTAAATTGGTCAAGTATTTGGTTGATAGTGGTGAACATGTTGATGCTGGTCAACCATACGCTGAAGTCGAAGTCATGAAAATGTGTATGCCTTTGATTGCTCAAGAAAATGGGGTAGTGCAATTGATTAAACAACCGGGTTCCACAGTTAATGCTGGTGATATCTTGGCTATTTTGGCATTGGACGATCCATCTAAGGTCAAACATGCTAAACCATTTGAAGGTACTTTACCATCTATGGGTGAGCCAAATGTTACAGGTACTAAACCAGCACATAAATTCAATCATTGTGCTGGTATTTTGAAAAACATTTTGGCTGGTTATGATAATCAAGTGATTTTGAATTCCACTTTAAAGAGTCTTGGTGAAGTTTTGAAAGACAATGAATTGCCATACTCTGAATGGCAACAACAAATTTCAGCTTTACACTCCAGATTGCCACCTAAATTGGATGACGGATTGACTGCATTGGTTGAAAGAACTCAAAGTAGAGGTGCTGAATTCCCTGCTCGTCAAATTTTGAAACTCATCACCAAATCAATTGCTGAAAATGGTAATGATATGTTAGAAGATGTTGTTGCACCATTGGTTTCTATTGCCACAAGTTACCAGAATGGTTTGGTTGAACACGAATACGATTACTTTGCATCTTTGATTAACGAATATTATGACGTTGAAAGTTTGTTTTCAGGTGAAAATGTTAGAGAAGATAATGTTATCTTGAAATTAAGAGATGAAAACAAATCTGATTTGAAAAAAGTTATTGGTATTGGTTTGTCTCATTCACGTGTTAGTGCCAAGAACAATTTGATTTTAGCTATTTTGGACATTTATGAACCATTGTTGCAATCCAACTCGTCAGTTGCTGCCTCTATCAGAGAAGCTTTAAAGAAACTTGTTCAATTAGACTCTCGTGCTTGTGCCAAAGTTGCATTAAAGGCAAGAGAAATTTTAATTCAATGTTCTTTACCTTCCATCAAGGAAAGATCCGATCAATTGGAACATATTTTGAGGTCATCTGTTGTTCAAACCTCTTATGGTGAAATTTTTGCTAAACATAGAGAACCAAATTTGGAAATTATTCGTGAGGTTGTTGATTCCAAACATATTGTTTTTGATGTGTTGGCACAATTCTTAATCAATCCAGACCCATGGGTTGCCATTGCTGCCGCTGAAGTTTATGTCAGACGTTCATACCGTGCTTATGATTTGGGTAAAATTGAATATCATGTTAATGACAGACTTCCTATTGTTGAATGGAAATTCAAGTTGGCTAATATGGGAGCCGCTGGTGTAAACGATGCTCAACAGGCTGCTGCTGCCGGTGGCGATGATTCGACATCTATGAAACATGCAGCTTCTGTGTCTGATTTGACCTTTGTTGTTGATTCTAAAACCGAGCATTCCACAAGAACTGGTGTTTTAGCTCCAGCAAGACACTTGGATGATGTTGATGAAACTCTTACAGCTGCATTGGAACAATTCCAACCAGCCGATGCTATTTCATTTAAAGCAAAGGGTGAAACTCCAGAGTTATTAAATGTTTTGAATATTGTCATTACCAGTATTGATGGTTACTCCGATGAAAATGAATACTTGAGCAGAATTAATGAAATCTTGTGCGAATACAAAGAAGAGTTGATTTCTGCTGGTGTTCGTCGTGTTACTTTTGTTTTTGCTCATCAAATTGGTCAATATCCTAAATATTATACTTTTACTGGTCCTGACTATGAAGAAAATAAGGTTATTAGACACATTGAACCAGCTTTGGCTTTCCAATTGGAATTAGGAAGATTAGCCAATTTCGATATCAAACCAATTTTCACTAACAACAGAAACATCCATGTATATGATGCAATTGGTAAGAATGCCCCTTCTGATAAAAGATTTTTCACCAGAGGTATTATTAGAACCGGTGTTCTTAAAGAAGATATTAGCATTAGTGAATATTTGATTGCTGAATCCAACAGATTAATGAATGATATTTTGGATACTTTAGAAGTTATTGACACTTCTAATTCTGATTTAAACCATATTTTCATTAACTTTTCCAATGCTTTCAATGTTCAAGCTTCAGATGTTGAGGCTGCCTTTGGATCATTCTTAGAAAGATTTGGTAGAAGATTATGGAGATTAAGAGTTACTGGTGCTGAAATTAGAATTGTCTGTACTGATCCTCAAGGTACTTCGTTCCCATTGCGTGCTATCATTAATAATGTTTCTGGTTATGTTGTCAAATCAGAATTGTATTTGGAAGTGAAAAATCCTAAAGGTGAATGGGTTTTCAAATCCATTGGTCATCCTGGTTCCATGCATTTGAGACCTATCTCAACTCCATATCCAGTTAAAGAATCTTTACAACCAAAACGTTACAAGGCTCACAATATGGGTACCACTTATGTGTATGACTTCCCAGAATTGTTCCGTCAAGCAACCATTTCACAATGGAAAAAATATGGCAAAAAAGTACCAAAAGATGTTTTCGTGTCTTTAGAATTGATCACTGATGAAACTGATTCCTTAATAGCTGTTGAAAGAGATCCGGGTGCTAACAAAATTGGAATGGTTGGATTCAAAGTCACTGCTAAAACTCCTGAATACCCTCATGGTCGTCAATTAATTATTGTTGCCAATGATATCACCCACAAGATTGGTTCTTTTGGTCCAGAAGAAGATAATTATTTCAACAAGTGTACTGAATTGGCCAGAAAATTAGGTATTCCAAGAATTTACCTTTCTGCAAATTCAGGTGCTAGAATTGGTGTTGCTGAGGAATTGATTCCATTATACCAAGTTGCCTGGAATGAAGAAGGGTCTCCTGACAAAGGATTCAGATACTTGTACTTGAGTACTGCTGCTAAAGAGTCTTTAGAAAAAGATGGTAAAAGTGACAGTGTCGTTACTGAACGTATTGTTGAAAAAGGTGAAGAGCGTCATGTCATTAAAGCTATTATTGGTGCCGAAGATGGCTTAGGGGTTGAATGTCTTAAAGGATCAGGTTTAATTGCTGGTGCCACATCAAGAGCTTACAAGGATATATTTACCATCACTTTGGTAACTTGTAGATCTGTTGGTATTGGTGCTTATTTGGTTAGATTGGGTCAAAGAGCCATTCAAATCGATGGTCAACCTATTATTTTAACTGGTGCTCCTGCTATCAATAAATTGTTGGGTAGAGAAGTGTATTCTTCCAATCTTCAATTGGGTGGTACTCAAATCATGTACAATAATGGTGTTTCTCATTTGACAGCTAATGATGATTTGGCTGGGGTTGAAAAAATTATGGAATGGTTATCATATGTTCCAGCTAAACGTGGTTTACCAGTGCCAATTTTGGAATCAGAAGATTCTTGGGACAGAGATGTTGATTACTACCCACCAAAACAAGAAGCTTTTGATGTTAGATGGATGATCCAAGGTAGAGAAGTTGATGGTGAATATGAATCTGGGTTATTTGATAAAGATTCATTCCAAGAAACATTATCTGGTTGGGCTAAAGGTGTTGTTGTTGGTAGAGCACGTTTGGGTGGTATTCCAATTGGTGTTATTGGTGTCGAAACCAGAACAGTGGAAAACTTGATTCCTGCTGATCCAGCAAATCCAGACTCTACAGAAAGTTTGATTCAAGAAGCTGGTCAAGTGTGGTATCCTAACTCTGCTTTTAAGACAGCACAAGCTATAAATGATTTCAACAATGGTGAACAATTGCCATTAATGATTTTAGCAAATTGGAGAGGTTTCTCTGGTGGTCAAAGAGATATGTACAATGAAGTCTTGAAATATGGTTCATTTATTGTTGATGCTTTAGTTGACTTCAAGCAACCTATCTTCACTTACATTCCACCAAATGGAGAATTGAGAGGTGGTTCTTGGGTTGTTGTTGATCCAACCATCAACTCAGATATGATGGAAATGTATGCCGATGTCGATTCGAGAGCTGGTGTTTTGGAACCAGAAGGTATGGTTGGTATCAAATACAGACGTGATAAATTATTAGCAACTATGGAAAGATTAGATCCAACTTATGGTGAAATGAAAGCTAAGTTAAATGACTCGTCATTATCTCCAGAAGAACACTCGAAAATAAGTGCCAAATTGTTTGCACGTGAAAAGGCTTTATTACCAATTTATGCTCAAATTTCCGTTCAATTTGCTGACTTGCACGATAGATCAGGTCGTATGTTGGCCAAGGGAGTTATTAGAAAGGAAATCAAATGGACTGATGCTAGACGTTTCTTCTTCTGGAGATTGAGAAGAAGATTAAACGAGGAATATGTTTTGAGATTGATCAGTGAACAAATTAAAGATTCTAGCAAATTGGAAAGAGTTGCCAGATTGAAGAGTTGGATGCCAACTGTGGAATACGATGATGACCAAGCTGTCAGTAACTGGATTGAAGAGAACCATGCCAAATTGCAAAAGAGAGTTAACGAATTGAAACAAGAAGTTTCAAGAACCAAGATTATGAGATTATTAAAAGAGGATCCAAATAGTGCAATTTCTGCAATGAAAGACTATGTTGAAAGATTGTCAAAAGAAGATAAAGAGAAATTCCTCAAGGCATTGAAGTAGAAGTGGTTTCCATTAATTCAACTTTTTAATGACATTGAAAGTAGTAGTAGTAGTAGTTGTTGTTGTTTTTTAGATTTAAGTATATTATATTATGTAATAAATTATAGAAAGTAATTAAAGTTTTGACGGTTAATTGACGAGAGTGGGAAATTGGCTTTTTTGTTGCTCGTGTGATGAAACAGTGATTGACACAAAAAAATAGACAATGAAAACAATGTACTGGCCAAACGTGTCTACACAGTTATTCTTCATTTTACATGTGATCACTTTGCTTTTCAGTAGTATTTAAGGAAAAGAAAATCATGAAAAAATTAATAAAGTATAGACTGGAAGAGTGGATAATTTTGTCCTGTGTTTTATGGGCGGCAGGCTTGTGATGTGCCCGAATAATACTGTCTGGGACGAAATATTTCAATTTATAGTATAGGACTTGTGTTAACCACATTTTGAAGCTTTCTCGGGATGAAATGTTTTTTGAAGATGGAAGTGATCAGAATTCAAACTTTTTCGAGGCCTCTTTTTCATCTTTAGTCCGATACTTGTAGGTGACTATTAAATCTACAGTTCAGTTGTGAAGATTACCTTCTAACTGTTATTAACAATACAACAATAGTAGTCCAATTCTATAGAAATTGGGTTTAGTTTAGAATTGAGTAAAACGTGTTAAATATATTATTAATTTATTGTTATAGTTGTTACTTCGTTATGTCTCTTCCATTTCCTACTACAAATTCTACTTTTAGAGTACCCCTGTCTGCTGAGCATAATGCCAAATCACGACAAAATAGTAATAAACTTTTATCTAACTGTTAATATATTATAAATTTTGTCAATTTGACTGTTGAATGTTTGTCTTAAAATTGACATCGCCAGCAAATCCGTTTCAGACAACTGCTGACCGGAAATCAAGTTTTTTTTTTGTATGCTTCTACAATTATCAATTGATACAGATTTTTGTTTTGCAACCATTTTTTTTTTCATATTTCTCACCTTTTCTCTACAACAAAGACTATGGTGAAGTTACTTCTATCCATATGGATCTCGATTTATTTTATGGCGGGCTCATCATTTGCAAGTAGTTCTTATTTAGTGTCACTTCATTCCCAAGAGACCATCGATACATTCATGGCCTACGACGCTACATACCCGCAGGATCTTCAAGTTGGCGAACTAATCAATTCAAAATTTAAGATAGGCAATTTCTCGGGATTTTCTGGAAGTTTCTCCAAGGATATCATCAAAAGGTTAGAAAGATGCCCTTTAGTAGATGAAATTGTTCCTGATATTACAGTTAAAGCTTATGATGCCGTGTTTCAAGATCTGGCTCCTAGACACTTGGCAAGAATAAGCAGAAGAAAACGAATGAAACCAATAAAAAAGTATTCCTATATTTACGAATCTGACTTCATTGGTAAAAAAGTGAGTGCTTATGTAATTGATTCAGGAATTGCGATTGGTCATCCAGAATTTCAAGGTAGAGCCAGAACTGGTAAAGATTTCACTGATGAAGGGCCAGGTGATAACAATGGTCATGGAACACATGTTGCTGGCTTGATTGGTTCTCATACATATGGTGTTGCTAAGGGTGTGCAGATTATTGACGTCAAAGCATTAAATTCAAAGGGAACAGGCTCGTTAAGTACTATCCTTGTTGCAATTGAATTTGCCGTGAATCATAGGTTGCGTTCAGGACGAATGGGTGTTGCCAATTTGTCATTAGGTGCATATAAAAACAAACTACTAAACAAAGCCATTGATCAAGCTACTCAAACTGGTCTTGTGTTTGTAGTTGCTGCCGGAAATAACAACATTAATGCATGTTTAACCAGTCCATCCAGCTCTCCTTATGCAATAACTGTTGGTGCTATAGACGACTACAATGACTCAATTGCCAGCTTTTCAAATTGGGGCGAGTGTGTTGATTTGTTTGCAAGTGGTGCTTACGTAAAGAGTGTAAATATTAGAAGTGATTTTAGACCACTGGTATTACTGGGGACATCAATGGCGGCTCCTATTGTCACAGGCTTGGTGGCAAATTTGTTAAATGAAGGAGTTGATCCAGAGCTTATAAAGGGACAATTGATAGAAATGTCAACGAAACACCGAATCTCGAAATCATCGCTATTCTTGAAAAAAAGAACTCCGAACCGAATTGCATATAACGGAATTTGCTTCAGTTATTATCAGGATGAAGAAGATTGTTTCTCAGATTGATGCAATTGACTGTTGTCGTGTGTGGAAAAATAGCATTCCAAAAAATACAAGAAAATACCCGAAATCACAATCGAAATTATAGTGCCATAGATTCAATTTTCTTACGATACAGAGAAAAATCTAATACAATGAAATGGCGGGGAAGAGCTTGATTTGGTTAAGACAATACTATGGGGAGATTAATAAATATATATGTATTACATCTTACTAAGTAAGATTTTGAATAACAAAATAGTTCTTGAAAATAAACACAACACAGCTGACAATGAATATTTTGTTATGATTTGGGAATATAAATATGTACTGGGTCCCCATTGAAAGAGGGTTTTTAATAATCAGAAAAGAGGGAGCAAACCCTGTTTTAATTGAACTTACGGAAATGTTAATAAATTTGGCATGTGTGTTTATTGCATTAATTGACAAGTGTTTTTCCAATGACCTGTATTTTGTTTCACTCAAAGCATCAGAATCAATTGACCACTTTATGGAATATGATAAAAGATACCCAAAGCATTTGCAAGTGCGAGATTTCATTAGTAATTCAATTGCAATTGGAGATTTCAAGGGATTTTCAGGGAGATTCTCCAAAGATATTATTGATAGGTTGAAAAGATGTCCTTTGGTTCAAGAGATAACTGAAGATATTATGTTTAATGCACTTGATTTTGAAATCCAAGAGGATGCCCCGAGACATTTGGCCAGAATAAGCAGAAGGAGAAGAATGAAACCAAATAAACCCTATCCTTATATGTACGAAACTGAATATCTGGGACAAGGTGTAAATGCGTATGTGATAGATTCTGGAATTGAAGTTGACCACCCTGAGTTTGAAGGAAGAGCAAGCGCAGGCTATGATTTTACTGAGGAAGGGTCTGGAGATAATAATGGACATGGAACTCATGTAGCGGGATTAATTGGTTCTGTCACGTATGGGGTTGCAAAAAATGTCAGAATTGTTGAAGTAAAAGCATTGAACAGTAAAGGTGCTGGCTCACTTAGCACAATTTTAGCAGCTATAGACTTTGCAGTCAACCATAGAATCGAATCTGGGAGAAAAGGAGTTGCTAACTTATCTTTGGGTGCATATAAGAATCACATTTTAAACAAAGCAATTGAGCAAGCAACCAACACAGGTTTGGTATTTGTGGTGGCAGCCGGGAATTCGAATATCAACGCTTGTATGACCAGCCCAGCAAGTTCCAAATATGCAATTACAGTGGGAGCCATTGATGATTACACCGATTCAGTCACTGCCTTCTCTAACTGGGGTGAATGTGTTGACATATTTGCAAGTGGTGCATATGTCAGAAGTGTTGATGCACGTAACCACGACAAGACACAAGTTTTATCCGGCACTTCTATGGCATCACCTATAGTAACAGGTATGGTTGCCAACTTGTTAAGCCAAAATGTTGAATCAGGGAAAATCAAATCAGTTTTAATTCGAATGGCAGCTAAGAATAAGATTACCAAGACATCTTTGTTCTTAAGAAAAAAGACTCCAAACAGAATCTTATATAATGGCATTCAAGAGAGGGAAATCGAATATAATGAAGATGATTAATAAAACAAAAATGGAGGAAATGAATTGATCTATGTCATTGTTAACTACTTCTTACTTAGTCCTTCTAGAAATTGATAAGCAGACATTTTCTAGAGTCACATCTTTTTGAACATACCAAAATATCTCCACTTTGTATTTATCATTTAAAATAGATTTTAAAGCATGAACTCGAGATTCATCTATTAATCTTCTAGCTTTCAACCCAATTTCTTCTCTTTGATGTGTATTGAGACCAAGTATACCATTTTCTTGTGCGTCCTTTTTGTCCACTGCCCATGAAACTAACTTTTTCAATACATTGAATGACTGTACGGTTGTGAAGCCGTGGTCGTGCAAATATTTCCTTGATTGTGGTAATAATTGTTCTAAGGAACAGACATGGCGACAACACATTGCAATCAAGGCACCTCCAAATTGATCATTCAGCAATAGTGTCGAATTTAAAATCAGTTTCAACGTGAGATCAGTTGCTGCTCCGCATAAATGCTTAGAAATAGCAACAACTTTATCAATTTTTAGATCAACTAGAAATTTATCCAAATTCAAGTCTTTAATATCTATCTTGCTTCTCTTTATTTGTGGCTTAATTTGTAGGGTTTCAGAATCAGAAATGATCTTGCTGTCGGCTTTTAATCTGTTTTTACCTCTATCAATTAATCCAAAACCGTAAGTGCATGAACATTCTGTTTTTTGTTGTAATATACATTGATTCAAATATCTCAGCAATTCACCTTTACCAGCACCAAATTCCAAATAAAGAAATGAGTTACTGAGTAAACCCATCAGATCCATGTTGGCGATTATAGAGTTTTGTTGTATGGGATGTTTCTGGTTGGTTTTTTCTTGCAATCTTGTTTCCAATCCTTCATGATGAAGTATCCTAAACTCTAGTGATTCAAACTCTATTTTTTGCAAAATATGAATGTACTTTTCTATCAACTCGGTATTCTCCTCTTCCTCCTCATTAGCCAATTCAAAGTTTTCTGCGTTGTTTAGCAGCTTATTGAAGTCAAGTTCATAACATGAGTTAGTATTTTCCTTTAGTCTATCGTTACATTTTTTCATATGTTGTTTCAAATCCTTTTTCCACACTGTGTGACTAGAACTAAAGGGACATGCAATTCTTTCTCCATTGAAGTTTTCATCGTGAATCAAGTGTTCTGAACAGTACTTTGCATCTTTTTTACGTAACATTTTGCACCTTCTATTCTTTCTGGGTAGAATATATTCACAGGTTAAGACATTTTGATCAAGCTTTCTTTTCTTTGTTTCTTGTATAGTCATTGTTGTTAGATAAATTGATTTGTTAGCAAAAATTGCATCAAGATACTCACCTCAGCTCCATTTACAAAAAAAAACCTTCCACAACTAGGAAAACCGCGAAAGCATTGGAAAAAAAAAATTCCACTTCTTGATTCCATCTATTTTAACATCTCATCGCTTTCTTTCTTTCATCAACTAATAATGAAGACGAACAATTATATGTGGAAACTTGATTTGTTAGAATCCAAGTTTAATAAATCTACACCCAGATTTCCTCATACCAAAAAATTATTAATTGCAAGTAATCACAATCACAAATTATTAAAAAAAATTCCTAAATCACCAGAGGATGCCCAAGTAGAAATTGAAAAAATAAAATCAGATATCTTTCAAAAGAAATATCATTCGGCATATTCAAAATTAGCCAAGGAAGTGGAGAAAAAGACTATCCCGGTGGACGATAAAGAATTTGTATCAAAATTGATAACTTCAAAGCTAATAAAAATAATTCAAAGTGCATGTTTAAACTCCAAAGAATTGAAAACGAATCCTCCAACATATATTGGACAACATCTTCGAGAAATTGTAATTGACAAATCAAATGAATGTAACCCTTCGAGTTTTTATATCACTTTTTGTCAAAACGATAAGGCAGTGAATAATTTTGTTGCCAATTTATGGAATAATAAGAATGTAAAGAAGATATTGGATGAAATTGAATGGTCATTTAGAGTTGTTCGTGGAAATTTGACAAGACAAGAAAAGGACTCTAGAATTAAAGCCACTGGTAGTAAGGTAGATTTGAAGAACAATGAAGATAGTGATGAGGGAGAAGAAGACGATAGTGAAGACGAGCATGAATCTTTAGATTTGGAAGATGCTTATGACAAGTTTGCAATTTATGACAAGGTAGACAATGGATCAGAAGGTGAGGAACAACAACCAGAGTTAGATCCTAATGTAAACTATAATGAGGTAACAGATGAAGAGCCTTCAGAAGAGGAGTCAAGCGAAGACTCATCGGATGACTTTTTCGAGGATGAACCACCAAAAAAAAAACAAAAACAGAGCCAAGATAATGGGAAATCATTCAATCTTCCTCAACTTGCCTCTGGTTATTTTTCAGGGGGTTCTGATGACGAAGAAGACGATGCAGATAACGATAAAGTAGTAAAGGAAATAACTACACAGAGAAAGAATCGAAGGGGTCAAAGAGCAAGACAAAAGATATGGGCCAAGAAATATGGTAAAGAAGCAAAACATGTCAAGAAGAATCAAGAAATACTTGCCAGCGAAAGAGAACGTAGACAAATGGAGTTTGAAGAAAGACAACGTAAACGTGAGTTAAAGGCAAAATTATTAGCTGAGAAACAACAAACTGGTGCTAACTCATTACCACTTGGTGAGAGAAAACCTACTACCAGCAACACTGCCAGTACCATACCGCAGCTGTTGGGCTCTACTAATACTGTTGCAACAGAGGAAAAATCTATCCATCCATCCTGGGAGGCAAAGAGATTGGAAAAGGAAAAACTCAAGAATGTTAAATTCCAAGGTAAAAAAGTTGTTTTTGATTAGCCTGTAATACATACCCTATAGTAAATCATAATTTATTCTAAATCTATTTTGTATTTCTTGTTCAGTGATTGGATGGCACCATGCTTCTCCTTTGATAATAAACTTGTAGCTACACTTTTCTGGTTCACTAACTGAAACCAAGTCTGGTCCCTTCCCACATTCAAATTCAATTATTGCTGATCTCTGCGGACCATTCCAACACTTGGCTCCTCTGTCAAAGTAAATCTTTCCATTCTCGTATTTTTTGTAATTTCCAATCAATACGTCATCCTGGGCCACAGAGTGTAAAAGATTAATTCTGTAGGTGTAACCTCCCAATTTTTTGTTAATTGTAGTCAGATCAAATGCTCTTAAAATGTCGTCCGACCCATAGTCGTTACTTAAATTTTTCTTAATATCATCAATTTTGGATTCAATCTTGCTGATTTCTTGCTTTTGTTTGTCAATCAGATTTATTAATTGGTCATTGGACAAAGTTGTTTTGACTTGTAGTTGAGGTTTTGTCAAAAACGTGTTTGTGAAAAGCTGAAAATAATGATGAAGCATGTTTCTAATTGTAGGTTGTAAAGGTGTGCTATCAGTGTTACCGACTAAACTTTTGGCTTTTTCTGATAACTCCAGAAGTATAGCATTGGTTTCTTTGATGTCCTCCACAACGTCCTCGTCTTTATTCGAAAGATACTCCTGATATTTGTGAATAGATTCTTTGACTGCTGGATCATTGAAATTTGGATTATATTCCTGAGATAATTTCGCTAAAAGTTTTTCTAAAGATTGAATTCTACTTTCTTGTTTTAATAAATCCCTTTTATGTGCTTCTAGTTTTGTAGCAAGATCACTAATATGGTCTCCTAAGACATCAAACACTGAAGTTTCTTGCTCGTTGCTATTCTCTAATTGGACTTCCAATTCATACAAATGTGATTTCTTCAGGGGTAATACAGCTTCCAATTTCCGTAATTCATTCACTAATTGTTTTCTTTTTCCTTGAGCTAATTCGATTAACGACTGTTTCTTTTTCAATGCATCATTGATGAAACTTTCAAGTTGGGTTTTGTATTGTTCATATTGACGATGAATGATTTCACATTTATCTTCACAAATACCTTGTTCATCAGATCCATCACAACAAACATCATAATCACAAACCCCATCATCTACTTTAAATTGATCAATGAAATTTGGGAAATGACCCTTGTTTGCACAATAGAATTTAAATGGAGGACTAGGGCAAGCATTGGTACCTGGTTCGTCAGATCCATCGGGGCAATCGCAAAAGTTGTCGTTAATTTGGTCATAAGTCAATCGAATTGAAGAATCGTTTAAACACCTCCAATATTGTTTACCATTTTCAATAATTGGTTTGTACAAATCTTGATTCTCGGGACTGACTCCTCTAATTTCGCCCAACACAAATGTCACCAATGAAGAAACTGCAAGTAATTGTTGGAACATTGTTTGTAGATAGCAAAGTATGTTGAAAAAAGGGGGAAGAGAGTGATATTTCAAACTGGAGTCCGGTTTTTTTTTTTGGTTGTTTACTGAACGAAGAATATATTCGAATTCTTCCACCTCTATTTTGATCTGAAAATAAATGGTAAATAAAATATCAACAATTAGATATAAACGACAAATCCGGCCGTTACTATCCAAAATTCATACTTTAAATGATTTGTACTCCAAAAACCCACTGTTATTTGAATTTGACATTTCCAAAATTGATATAAATAAACCAATTAAAACCCCAGACGCTGATTATCACCCAAGAAAAAGAACGAAAACAGTACTACTTGAAGAATCGTTGGAGCCGGACTTTTACAACCCTAGGACACCTGAAGAAAGACTTAAATCATTAAAACATTATGTATCATCCGAACTATTTAAAGCTTATACTGAGTTACTTTCCATACTAAAACCAGTTCTTATTTCTTTGGCACCATCTGATTGTTCTTGGACACTTGCTACCAGATGTGCATTTGAAATAGGTAAAGAAATGGCAGAATCAACAACCACCACCTACTATCGACTAAACAATGTGCATTTATTTGATCCTGATCTTGTGAATCCTAGTATCAAAGAATTGTATGATGAGTTGTATGGAGACATTGATGATTGGATTGATATGGAACCAGCACAAGTTACGAACAATTATAGACAATATCTACTTATTGGATATGTCAGTAAACTCTTGGTGATACATTCCCAGACTACATTATATATATTTTTGCCTGTGTTACTACATTGGCTATCACATCAAAATCCGTATCTACGACATTTGGGACAGTTACTCGCCAATGATTTTTTTAGTTTCCCCGATAATTCAACAACCAACATTGAGGAGTTGAATGGATTGAAATTTAATAATACTTCAAGAATATTCTGGACCTTATACGGAGTTGATTATTGGAAGCCATTTTTGAATAGAGCGAGTTTATCAGTTGTGCTACCATACAAGATTTCTTTAGAGTTGTTTGATGAGTTAGAAGACACTCATCAGTTACCAAATGGTTATTACAGAACAGAGTTGTATTCAATGTTTCAAATTTGTCTCAATTATAATATAATAGTTATGATAATGGTGAAAATACTACAAAAAACCCGCAAGAAATGTAAAACATACGAAGATGCGTACCAGCATTTCAAGAATATTTACACTTTGGCCGTGGAAATGGCATGTAACTGGTTGCCTTTCTATAGCATCACTTTTCCAAATAATAAAATAATTTTCAATTCATTAAGGCAACTACAAGAATTTATGCAAGGTAAGTTAAAAGTATTGTCTAGTCAAGGAGGGAAGTATACATTATTATATAAGAGATCACAAGGCTTTTTCGAATCACTTGAAGCTATACTGTATTATTATCTTTATCCTGACCGGAAGATTACTTTGAATTCGGTGGACACCGTTGCCAAGACGGCAGTCAAGTTGAGAATTGACAATCATAAATTTCTAGCCTGGTTGAACAGAAACGCATTTTAAAAAAAGAGCCTTAAACAATTTTGTCTATTTATTTATTTATCTATTTATCCAATACAATGCATTCTCCATTTAATTTTGTATCTTGTAATATTCTTATAGCTTCATTTGCTACCGACTCAACCAGAACCAGATTTATATCTGCCATGACTTTATTCCCCATATCTGTTTCTTTGACTAATCCGGGCATCAATGCATTGATTCTAATTTTCCCTCTTAATTCTTTTGATAGACTTTTAGTAAATCCTAATAAGCCAGCCTTAGATGCAGCATACACCGAAGTCCCTGGTATAAAATGTTCAGTCATTGATAATACTGAAGAAATATTTAATATTGTTGGATCAGACCCTTTTTGGCGAAGCATATTCTTCACCACCATTTGACTTAGTAGTATGGGAACCGTTAGGTTTAAATTTATTGTGTTAACGATTTCTTCTTGTGTCATACGAAGTAACAAGGAATGATTAGTAACTCCGGCACAGTTTACTAATATTGTAGGAGATCCAAAATTCAAATCCTGTGGATTGCGTAATAATAGACTCGTCAAATCCAATGAGTGATATGTATGGGTTTGACCATGATCAGTCGCTAGTTCCAGTAATGATTGTTGCAATATGGTTTCATTTCTAGCTAATAATGATACTGCTGCTCCTTCAATGGCTAACTTCTTACTGATTTCAAGTCCAATTCCTCGAGATCCGCCTGTAACTAATGCAGTTTTGCCTTTAAACATCGTCAAAATGAGAAAACACACTTATGAAGAGAATTTGTTCAAAAAAAATTTAGTAAAATAATTGAAAAAAAAAACTTGATTGGAGCCAGGAAAAAAAAAGTAAATGCTCTCAGCAGGATTCGAACCTACGATCTCCTCATTACTAGTGAGGTGCCTTAC